>Ga0208789_1000849_pt1 | contig 22311 bp, 14 predicted proteins | sample Methanotroph_Enr_FD_187368 | JGI IMG/M metagenome (GOLD analysis project Ga0208789, IMG submission 187368) | Enriched soil microbial communities from Old Woman Creek wetland in Ohio, USA - Methanotroph_Enrichment_5 (SPAdes) (version 2) | ecosystem: Environmental > Terrestrial > Soil > Wetlands...
CCCGCAATAATGCAGGTTCAAGGATACAGTAGTACAATTATTCCTTCCTATGTCGATTATGGCGATGACCTGATCGGTTTCGGGCTCAATATCAGGGGGCATGGTAACAGCAAGGATGATATCAATCCGGGATTCCCGGGCTACCTGATGTGTTTTCTTAACGACAAGGAACTGTATGTTTACCGGGGTGCTTATATGGATTGTGTCCGCGGTATCGATTTCCTTTTTTCGTGTCCCGAAGTGGATACTACACGCGTGGCTGTTGAAGGTGCCAGCCAGGGCGGTGCACTGACTTTTGCAACCGCAGCGCTGAACAATACCCGGATCAAAGCCTGTGCACCACAGGTTCCGTTCCTTTCTGATTTTGCTGAATACTTTAAAGTGGCAAGTTGGCCGGCCAATGAATTTAGAAATTACGTGGAGGTTGAGAAAAAACAGACCTGGGATCAGGTATACAACACCCTCAGCTATATTGATATCAAAAACCTGGCTCCGTGGATTAAGGCTCCCATGCTGATGGGTTCAGGATTGGTTGACGAAGTTTGCCCTTCACGGATTAACTTTGCTGCATTCAACCAGGTAACTGCAGAAAAATCGTATATTGTTTACCCGCTTTCCGGTCATAATCTGCCCCAGGATTTTTATAACAGGAAAATGGAATGGATTCGCAGTAAACTGGAAATCAAATAAATATTAAATTAACTTTACAACAAACTAACTTATGAAAAGCAAAATTATACTTATTTTACTGGCTGGATTATCAGGTATCCTGTTCAATTCCTGCAAAACACAAGAGCCGATGGATCAGAAAGTTGAAAAATTATTATCGCAGCTCACGCTGGAAGAGAAAGTTTCACTTATTCATGGGAACACTTATTTTACAACTCCGGCAATTCCACGATTAGGGATTCCGGCTTTGCATCTTTCGGACGGTCCATGCGGGATAAGAGAAGAAAACGCTCCTGACAGCTGGAATTCAGCTAACTGGAAGAATGATTCAACAGCTTATTTCCCGGCGCTGACTTCCCTGGCTGCGACCTGGAATCCCGAACTTGCCACCGAATTCGGAAATGCATACGGTGAAGAGGCCGTAGTCAGAGGGAAGGACATAATGTTGGCTCCCGGGCTCAATATTCACCGTACTCCGCTCAACGGCAGGAACTGGGAATACATGAGTGAAGATCCTTTTCTCACGGCCCGGATGGCAGTACCTTATATAAAAGCTGCACAGGCAAAGGGAATTTCGGTTTGTGCAAAACATTATGCCCTTAACAACCAGGAACAGGACCGGGGAACCATCAATGTTGAGGCTTCGGAAAGAGCCTTGCGCGAGATCTATCTTCCGGCTTTTGAAGCTTCGGTTAAGGAAGGTGAAGTACTGAGTGTAATGGGTGCTTATAATAAATTCAGGGGGAAATTTGCCTGTCAGAATCCATATCTCCTGCAGGATATTTTAAAAGGCGAATGGGGCTTCCGCGGGCTGGTTATGTCCGACTGGGGCGCAGTACACAATACCATGGAAGCCGCCACCAGCGGGTTAGACCTCGAAATGTTTCCGATTGATGGTAAAGGAAATAATTATTACATGGGTCAGCCACTGCTGGATTCAATAAAAGCAGGAAAACTTGATGCTAAAGTTGTCGACGATAAAGTAAGGCGCATATTATATGTAATGGTCAAACTCAATATAATTGGCAAATCTGAACCCGACACCACTGGTATGGCAGCTCACCTGGGCACACCTGAACATGCCAAAACCGCCCTGAAGATTGCCGAAGAATCGGTTATCCTTTTGAAAAACAGCCAGGTTCTTCCTCTCAACCTGAAAACCATTAAAACCCTGGCTGTGATTGGCGACAATGCCACCCGCAAACATGCACATGGAGGCGGAAGTACCATCATTAAAGCAAAGTACGAAATTACCCCGCTCCAGGGATTGCAACAAAAATTAGGCAATTCGGTGAAGATCAATTTCGCTCAGGGTTACGATATTTCCAAAGATCTGAAAACTGTTAATCAGGCTTTGATTACGGAAGCAGTAAAAACGGCTGCTTCTGCAGATGCTGTAATCCTGTTTGGAGGACTGAACCATGAACCCGGCCTTGATGACGAAGGAACTGACAAACCGGATATGAAACTGCCATATGGACAAAATGAACTTATCAAAGCCGTGATCAAGGCCAATCCCAATACCGTGGTAGTTATGCTGGCAGGAAGTCCGGTTGAAATGGGGGACTGGCTTTCGGATGTCAAAGGCCTGCTTTACAACAGTTACCTGGGTATGGAAACCGGGACGGCACTGGCTGAAGTGCTCACAGGTGATGTAAATCCTTCGGGGAAACTCACCTATACGCTGCCTGTTAAACTTGAAGATTCGCCTTCGTATGTCCTGGGTGAATACCCGGGGAAGAATGGTACCGTGAATTATAATGATGACCTTTTGGTTGGGTACCGGTATTTTGATACAAAGAACGTAAAGCCAATGTTTGCTTTCGGTTTCGGGTTGTCTTATACAGTCTTTTCGTATGACAACCTTAAAATAGAAACTTCAGGGAAAGCTGAATCCCTGACAATCACATTAACCTTTGATATAAAGAACACTGGCAACGTTAAAGGAAAGGAAATTGCTGAGGTGTACGTCAGGGATTTGGAATCTTCATTGCCCCGGCCCTTTAAAGAACTGAAAGGATTTGCGAAAGTGGACCTTAAAGTGGGTGAATCAAAAAGCGTAAAGATAAAATTGAATCAGCGGGCTTTTCAATACTACAATCCCGAAAAGAAACAATGGGTCCTTGAACACGGCAAATTCGAAATTCTGGTCGGCTCCTCTTCTGACAATACCCGGCTAAAACAACAAATTGAGCTTTAGCAGGCGATTTTCCCTGAAATTTACGCGAAACATATCACCGGCGCTTTAGGATCATATTAACATCAAGGTAAACATCGTAAATTCTAACAAACCTCGCACCATGAAAACATTTCTCCGGCTCATTTTTCTGTTACTTTCGTTGAATTCTTTCGGTCAGCAAAAGGCTGATTATCTTAATGCTGCGTTGCCAGTCGAAAAAAGGGTTGATCTGCTGATGGCAAAGATGACTGTTGCCGAAAAGGCTGCCCAGCTTTGTTTTCTCAATGTTGGCGATAGCCTGTTCGATGCGCAGGGGAATATTGATGAAGCGAAAGTACTGGCTATGTTCCCAAACGGGATTGGAGCTGTGACCTATTTTCAGGTAAAAATGCCTATGGAAAAGGCAATCAAACTTGATAATGCACTTCAGAAAGTCCTGGTTGAAAAGAGCCGGCTGGGGATTCCATGCCTTTATATAGGGGAAGGGTTACACGGTTTTATGGCTGTTGGAGCTACCAGTTTCCCCCAGGCTATAGCTCTCAGTTGCACATGGGATACAACCCTCATTGAAAGAGTTTTCACTGCCACCTCTCTCGAAATGCGGGCACGCGGGTTTCACCAGGCGCTTTCACCGGTGATCGATCTGGCCCGTGAACCACGCTGGGGACGCACCGAAGAAACCTTTGGCGAAGATCCATACCTTGTTTCCAGGATAGGGAAAGCTGCCATCTTTGGTTTCCAGGGACATAGACCCATGATTGACAACCAGCATGTAATAGCCACACTCAAGCATTTTGCCGGTCACGGCCAGGGCGAAGGCGGAAATAATACGGCACCTGTGGTTTGCGACGAACGCTATTTCCGCGAAAACCACCTGTATCCTTTCGAAATTGCTGTAAAAGAAGCCAGAGTGAAAAGTGTTATGCCTTCGTACAATGAATGGTCAGGAATTCCTAACCATTCCAATCCATGGCTTCTTAAAACTGTTCTTCGCGATGAATGGGGATTCGACGGACATGTGATCAGTGACCAAGGGGGTATCGAAGACCTCTACCGAAAACATTTTGTAGCTGAGAACCAGGCCGAAGCAACACGAATGGCTATGCAATCGGGAGTAGATCTTGAAATAATGGATGTAAACAGTTATTACCGTAACCTTCCTGAACTGGTCAGAAAGGGAATTGTTTCCGAAAAAGACCTCGATAACTCTGTCAGGCAGGTTTTGCTCGACAAATTCAGGCTGGGAATCTTTGAATCACCCTATGCCGATCTTGAAAAAGCAAAAGCTGTCACCAACAGCCAGGAGCATAAGGATATCGCATTAAAAGCCGCTTATGAATCGATTATATTGCTGAAAAACGACAATCATCTCCTTCCTCTGGATGCATCAAAGATAAAAACCATGGCAGTCATTGGTCCTGATGCTGCTGATATTCACCTGGGGGGATATTCAATTGAACCCAGGACTGGCATTTCCGTACTTGAAGGGATTAAAAAGTATGCCCAGGGGAAATTCGATGTAACCTATGCCGAAGGCTGCAAGATCACTACAACTCCTGGCTCTTTCTGGGATAATGACAATACAGTGATGAACGATGAACAATCGGATATGAAACTGATTGCAGAAGCTGTGGGAATTGCTGCGAAAAGTGATGTTGTGTTGCTTGTGATTGGTGAAAACGAATCCATCTGCCGCGAAGGCTGGGCCGAAAACCACCGTGGCGATCGCGATGACCTTAACCTGTGGGGCCGGCAGGAAGAATTGGTGAAAGCCGTCCTGAAAACCGGCAAACCTGTTATTGTACTTTTAATCAACGGTCGCCCGATCACTGCAAATTACGTAGCCGAAAATGTGACAGCCCTGCTCGAAGGCTGGTATCTTGGGCAGGAAACCGGTACTGCCGTTGCGGATGTGCTTTTCGGCAAGGTTAACCCTTCCGGGAAACTGAGTATCACATTCCCCAAAAACATCGGACAGTTACCTGCCTATTATAGCAAGAAGCCTACAAGGAACCGCAATTATATAAATTCCGACATGATCCCGCTTTTCCCTTTCGGGTTTGGCCTGAGTTATACTACCTTTGAGTATGGAAAACCTGAATTAAGTAAGTTGGCGATCCAGGCTAATGAGAGCGTTAAAGCTTTCGTTACTGTTAAAAATACAGGAAACTTCAAAGGTGATGAAATCATTCAACTCTATATCCACGACAAAGTGAGCTCGGTTACACGGCCAATCATGGAGTTGAAAGATTTTGCCCGTATTTCACTTAATCCCGGTGAAAGTAAAAAAGTGGAATTTACAATTACTCCGGATAAACTCCGATTTTACAACCGCGAGATGAAACGCGTGGTTGAACCCGGTGAATTTGAAGTGCTCATTGGTCCCGCTTCCAATACGTTAACCGGGATCACTTTCCGCGTTATTGAATGAAATTGCTTTTCAAAGTTAGAAACAGATTTTGTACAATTAGTGACTGATAAACAGATTATGTTATGAAAAAGATACTCTTTATTTGTTTTGCTGTGGCCTTTCAGTTTTCATACGGTCAGAAATTCGACCTGGCAAAAACGCCGCCTATGGGCTGGAACAGCTGGAATACATTTGCCTGTAATATCAATGAAGACCTGATACGCAAAACCGCCGATGCCATGGTTTCTTCGGGGATGAAGGATGCCGGTTATATGTATATTAACCTCGACGACTGCTGGCATGGTCAACGTGATGTCCAGGGATTCATTCACGAAGATGCTACAAGATTTCCATCAGGAATAAAGGCTTTAGCCGATTATGTCCACTCAAAAGGCCTGAAAATAGGAATTTATTCTGATGCCGGTACCCAAACCTGTGGTGGGAAACCAGGTAGCCGCGGTCACGAATACCAGGATGCGATCACTTATGCAAACTGGGGCATTGACTACCTGAAATACGATTGGTGTAATACTGACGGCCTTAAAGCTGATGAGGCCTATAAAACCATGCGGGATGCAATTTATTCAGCCGGAAGGCCTATGGTGTTCAGTATCTGCGAATGGGGCGAGAGCAAACCATGGACCTGGGCATCCAATATCGGACACAGCTGGCGTACAACTGGCGATATCACCAATTGCTGGGACTGTGAAATGGGATATGGTACATGGTCGAAACTGAGTGTGCTGAGCATCCTCGACAAGCAAATGGAATTGAGGCAGTATGCCGGTCCGGGTCATTGGAACGATCCTGATATGCTCGAAGTGGGAAATGGGTTGAGCTTTTCCGAAAACCGGGCTCACTTTTCGTTGTGGTGCATGCTGGCCGCGCCGCTTATTGCCGGAAACGATATCCGCAACATGTCAAATGAAACCCGCGAAATACTAACCAATAAAGAAGCTATAGGTATCGACCAGGATGTGCTTGGGGTACAATGCTATAAAATGTTCGGCCGGGGTGCCTTCGAAGTGTATGCAAAACCAATGAGCAACAATGAAGTTGCAATTTGTTTTCTGAACCGGGGAGAAACGCCGGTGAATTTTGATTTTAACTGGAAGGATTTTTCCATCAGCGATGGCATTTCCGGAAAGAGTTATGATTTTGTCAAAACCAAATTCAAGTTATTCGATTGCTGGCAGAAAAAGGAAATAGGTACTACAGCTGTTCCTTTCAAATCCACTGTGCAACCACACGACGTGATCCTTCTCCGGCTGAAACCATGAACCGGAATCCAGTCTTGAATTTTATTTGAATTGGATTAAATCGTTAGGTCTGTAAATAAAAAATGAGATTTATGAAAAAAATGATCCTGATCGCCTTTTGTTTCCTGATGATACAGGTGGACCATGCTCAGGTACCTTTTCATCGTGGTGTAAATTTAACCGGTTGGTTCCAGGCTTCAAGTGCACGGAAAATTCAGTTCAGGAAATTCACCAAAAAGGATTTTATTGAGATAAAAAGCCTGGGCTGCGATGTAATCAGGTTGCCAATCAACCTGCACGGAATGACTGCAGGTGCTCCGGACTATGTGATCGATCCTTTGCTTTTTACATTTCTCGATTCAGCGGTGAACTGGGCCGAAGAGCTTCAACTATATCTTCTCATTGATAATCATTCATTCGATCCATCTGCAAATACAAGTCCGGATATCGGTTCGAAATGGGGGAAATACCGAAGTTATGTGGTTCAATACGCTGACGGAACTCCATTATGCCTTATACCGGTTACTTTTTCTGCCCTACAGTTCACGGAAATTATATACTTACAACCTGGCGGGCAGCCGGTTGATTCATTGAAACCCGGAACTGATCCCATAAAATACCAGTTATATTTAACTATTTTGTGTTTTAAAGATTGCTCAACAGGATACAAATAAAAAAATGCGGCCCAGAACCTGAGCCGCATTTTCCTAAACAAACAACACAACCAGTTATGAAATTACCTCTGTAACCAGCAGAGACTCGTAATACTAACTTTTTGTTCAACTAACCGATACAAAAGTACTACCAGAAACACCAGCTGTATGTTAATGAAATTAAAAGAACGTTAACAGATGTTAAGCAACCGGATAATGACGTGTTACATGCCGTAAATGACGTGTTACATGACCGCAAACACGTGTTACATGACCGCAATGACGTGTTACATGATCGCAAACACGTGTTACCTGACCACAATGATGTATTACATTCCGTATTATTAAATAAGCAGAAAGGATACGGAAAATCATGAATGAATGATACCCTCCACTACCGTACACTTCCCGGTGCATGACAGAACACAATTTAAATTGCATCATACTATCGGGCATGGTATATTTAATTGAGGAGGAATTATTAAGTTTGCTGATCAATAACAGGTGACTATACCGTGACTCATAGTAAGGCACGCGCCGGCAGGGGAGGGGGAAATGATTTTCAATTCAGGCACACACTTTCTGCCAGGTATAATTTATATCAGAACAGTTATGCAAAATATAAAAGTTTATAGTAAGCAGGAAGAAATGGCGAACTACCTAACTCATGCCTTCGGAGCGATAATGGCGGTAGTTGCTACAACCGTATTATTAACCAGATCCCTTGCTGCTGGTAATGCGTGGGCTACCGTGGCATATTCCATATTCGGGTTTGGCATGCTGGCTTGTATGCTGTCGTCCACAATATACCACTATGCGAGGGAGCCAAAACGAAAGGCTTTTTTACGTCATTTCGATCACGCGAGCATCTATGTGCTTATCGCATCTACTTATTCGCCTTTCACTCTGGTATTGTTACGAAACGAAGGTGTGTGGGGCTGGGGGCTTTTTGTCCTGATCTGGCTGATAGCTTTTGTAGGTATAGGGTTTAATTTTGGCACGCTCAGGGTAAATAACAACCTCAAAACGGCTTCCTATGTACTCATGGGTTTAGTTGTATTAATCGCAATCAAACCCTTTATTGACGTTGCCCGGGCAGAAGATTGCCTTCCCGTTTTGTATTGGCTGGGAGCCGGCGGAGTATTTTATATTGCAGGTGCGTTCTTCTATGCTTTGGCAAAACGCGAATTTGTACACACGGTATTCCACGTATTCGTGTTACTGGGTTTGGCATGTCACATCGCAGCAGTTTATCTGATCCCGTTATAAGTTTCTCTTTTCACCTGAATCCGGGTACAGGTTTGTATTGATAGTAATTTCATTAACATCCTAATCCTTACGGTAAACATCCATGGCATCGTTATCAGTATGCATGATGCCAGAGCCGAAAGGGACAGAGGATATGGATCTGGCCCGGTTTCTTTTTAAACGGAAGTAATGGGTTCAACAGCAATCATTTTTCCATTGCGCCACTCCGGAGAGCGTTGATACTTTTCGTTGCAAATCACGCCATGAAGAGGTTTTGCAGCCAATACTACTTATAATGGTATTATTTACTTTCAGCCATTCTTTTATTTGCTTCGATACACCATAACAATTCAGTAATAAAATTTGCGGCCCGGAAATCAACTGCTGTTTTATCTGCAGGAGTTCCATCTTCTGCAAATGCATCCTGGACATATGATACGGGGAACATGGCTGGAACTGTCCAGGCACGTATTTTCCAGAGCGAAAACTGCAAGGATGTGATTACCTGTGTGCCGCCGAATACTCCCCCTGACGCCGTTGCAATTGCAACCGGTTTGCGATGCCATTCGTCATACAACAGGTCTGTTATATTTTTCAAACTTGCCGGATAACCGCCGTTGTATTCAGGTGTAACAATTATAATTCCGTCAGCAGATTTTATTTTAGCAGCAAAATCAAGCGTTGCTGCTGCCGGATTTTTTTGAAACTGTAACCTTTCATCAAACAACGGGAAATTATACTCCTTCAGATCAAGGATATCCGCTGTTGCAATGTTGTTTGTTTCCAAATAATGTTTAAAATACAAAGCCACGCGATGGCTCTTTCTGCCTGTTCGCACGCTTGATGATATAATAGCAATGTGTGGCATCTTTAAATGATTTTAAGTTATATAATAGTGATTTTTCTTTTTGATTTTCAGTGGTTTGAATTTTCAGTAAGCACCAGCCAGGTCCAGCCTGGCAATTTGTTCCGTTGTCAGCGTTAAAGTTGTTGCATGCAGAAGTTCAGCCAGTTGCTGTTTACTGGTGGCGCTGGCAATAGGTGCAGTAATCAATGGCTTGTGCAATAACCAGGCAATGGCTATTTGTGATAAGGGCACATTTTGTTCCCGGGCTACTTCATCCATCGCAGTTAAAATTTTAAAACCTCTTTCATCCATGTATTTCTTTACTCCTTGCCCGCGCTTACTTTTATCCATGTCAGCATCTCCCCTGTATTTCCCGGTAAGAAAACCGCTTGCAAGCGAGTAATAGGGAATCACCCCCAGGGATTCATCCTGTACTAATTTTGAATATTCCGTTTCAAATTTTTGCCGATCATATAAATTATACAAGGGCTGAAGGCTGATGTAAGGTGCCAGGTTGCCGGCACGGGCAAAATCATTGGAAGCTTTAATCCTTTCAGCATCAAGGTTCGAAGCACCTATATAGCGGACTTTACCTTCTTTTATTAACTGATTGAATGCGCTCATGGTTTCTTCAACTGACGTTTCTGCATCATCAATATGGGATTGATAGAGATCGATATAATCAGTTCCCAATCGTTTTAAAGAAGCCTCCACAGCCAGTTTCATATATCTGGCGCTTAATCCTTTTTTGCCATCTCCCATATCATTTCCGAGTTTGGTAGCAATGATCACATTTTTTCGTTTACCGGTTTTCTTTAACCAATTACCAATAATTGTTTCAGATTCGCCACCTTGATTACCGGGTGCCCAAATGGAATAAACATCAGCCGTATCAATGAAATTGAAACCTGCATCCAAAAAGGCATCCAGTATTTTTAAAGAGGCTGATTCATCCAGAGTCCAGCCAAAGACATTGCCACCTAACGTTAATGGCGAGATTGCCAAATCGGTGGTTCCTAATTTTCTTTTATCCGGTATCATAGTTTCTTTTTTTTTGTTTGTAGTTGTTAACCAAATGGTGATTTCTGAATTTTATGATTCATAAATCAGATGATCCTATTCAGGATAAGTAATCGGAATGAAAAAATGTGTCATTTTCTTTGATTTTCTTCTTTTTTGACCCCTCTAAATCTCCCTAGGGGGAGACTGGAGATTGGCGCTCTGTGCACGACGTCCTTCCTTTGGAGTCGGGGCTATAATGGAGAGATTAAAAGTAAGAAAATATATTGTTCCAAATGCTTATTATGTGCTTCCATTGTTTCGCGTACTCCGGAAGATTATAAAAACTGAAAAAATCCGCTGGGAGAGGCAATAAAAAAACCGCTAACTATTTAATAATTAGCGGTAATTATAATATTTGGTATTAAAAGCGTGACCCCGATAGGATTCGAACCTATGACCCGCAGCTTAGAAGGCTGCTGCTCTATCCACTGAGCTACGAGGCCCGGAACGGGTGCAAAGATATAAAAAACATTGTTTATCTCATCCTTCAATGTAGTACCAGTGAAAATAAGCCTTGGATGCCTCTATTAAATCTTGAAATATCCATTTTACATAAGCTCTGAAATAAACAGCCTGATAATTTTTTCGTTTTTTCGTTGATAAGCTTATTACTTTTTCTGTGAAGAGTAATAAACTACTAAATGATTCTGATTATTCTCGTGCTTTTAACATCAACCCGTATACTACTACACTCCTTTAACTCTAATAACTCGTCATACTTTGAAAACAAAAAGTAAATATCTGAGCTCCGGGACACTTATCCTGATTATTATTCTAATAATCGTTCAGCTGACTAATGGTTTTTCAGGAATACTCCTTCTCCCTCTTTCATGGTTTGTATATTTTGGACTGACAATAAATTCTCAAATACCTGTTATCATTCAACTCGTATTAGTATCGGCATTATTTATTTTCTTTTCCGGTTTATTGAAATTCAGTTTGACCGGGAAATTCAGCTTAACCGGTTTTGGCACAAATTTTATGCAACCAGCCGCAGGAAGCGGAATTGTGTACCTCACGATTCAGGCGTTGAGTAACAGTAAGAGTGTTTTGAAAAAAAAATCATCCCCCGAACAGATTCCTGAAAAGAAACCAGTTAGTGAGCAGGGAATACTTATGATATCATCGGGTAGTATCATGTTTGCCAATAAAGCATTCTTTAAAATTAGCGGCTATCAGCCTTTGGATATTTTCGGCAAAGATTTTGCCTCCATGATCCGCCCTGATTCATTGATAAATTATACCATGCTGAGCCGGATACCGGCTGAAGAAATTCAACGGTCAAGGGGAATAGGAATAACTTCGAGGAATAACAAGAATATTGTCGCCTTCAGTGCTGCAAGTGTTGAAAATGAATTTAATCCAAATGGCGTTAACATTTTTTACATCAGGGAGGAAGCTACTCAAAAGAATACTGAATTATCTTTAGATTCCTTGTTTTTTGACTCAATTGAGAATGTGGAAACACTACACTGGATTTGGGATGAAAAAGGAATTATCTACCTGAACAACAGCTGCCGCAACAATCTTCTGTTTTCGTTAGGGATGATCATCAGTAAACCTGGTTTGTTGATGAAACCCGTAATTAAGGAAGACCGTAATGCAATCAGGCTCGCTCTATCGGAATATTCAGAATCCGGTAAATTCAATAGGGAAATTTGCTGCAAAAGCGAAAACGGAGAGCTACGGTATTTCAGGGTTACCATTACTAAACAGCATGTTAATGATAACTTTCCGGTTCGAAATCATGCTATTGCCTATGATATTACCGACGAAAAGCGGTCACTGCATATAGCTGAATCGGCTGTTCTTGTAGCCGAAACGGCAAATAGAAATAAGACCGCTTTCCTGGCAAATATGTCGCACGAAATCCGGTCGCCGCTGAACGGAATCATTGGATTTTCAGAATTACTTGCCGATCAGAGCCTTACTGATACTGAACGTGAAAGATACCTTAACATCATCCAGAACAATGGAAATGCATTGATATCTTTACTCAGTGACCTGATTGATATCTCAAAGCTCGAAACAGGTAATCTTGAAATCACCAAACGCAAGTTTGTTCCTGCCAGCTTATTGGAAGAACTTAAACATCAGTTTGGAAGAATAGCCGATGGGAAGTCTGAAAAAGTAAATATCATTTTTACGAGCAATACCACTTTCAGAAACCGGGAAATTGAATCCGATCCTAACCGTCTGCGTCAGATACTCGTTAACCTGATCACCAACGCCATTAAATTTACTTCGAAGGGCAGAATTGAGATCGGAGCTGATTTTTCAGGGAAAGAAATGCTGTTCTGGGTAAAGGACTCCGGGATCGGTATTCCCTATGAAAACCAGCAATCTGTTTTTGAAAGATTTCGCCAGGTTGAATCACCTGATTCCAAACCTATACTTGGTTTCGGGCTGGGCTTAGCCATTTCAAAAGCATTGGTCGAATTACTTGGCGGACATTTATGGGTAGAATCAATTCCTGAACAAGGATCACTTTTCGTATTTACTATTAAAACTAACATTGTAATCAATACTATGGAAACAACTCAATTAAAACTTGCCGACAGCTCTTACCCGTTTAATTTCAGAGAGCACACTATCCTGATAGCTGAGGATATTGATTTCAGCTTCCTTTACATAGAAGCAGTACTTCGCCGTACCGGGGTTAAAATTCTATGGGCCCAGAATGGCAAAGAAGCCATTGAGCATATAAAAACCAACCAGGATATCGAACTTGTCCTTATGGACATGCACATGCCGGTTATGAACGGTTATGAGGCTGCCGGAATCATTTCGGGTCTTAAACCAGGAATGCCGATTATAGCTCAAACGGCATTTGTATTACCTGAAGATGTGAAAAAATGTTATGCAGCAGGTTGCACCGGGTATCTTGCAAAACCTATCCGTAAAGAGCAGTTGATGAACACATTGTCGGAGTATTTTGACAAAATGGATCACAATGCTGAGAGCCTGCCTTTGTACAGAGTCAGCAACGGTTAAGATTATAAGAATTAAAGCAGGTCATTTTCAAATGCAGTCTGCATTCTGAGATTCATCCGGATAATGTTGATTGTTACTGTTCATGAAGGTAGAATTGTATTCTCTGAAATGAGAATGATCGCCCGTTGATTGCAATATTTAGTTTATTCCTAACCATAAAAATCCTGCAAATGCGGGGTTTTTGTGCTTGCCACGAATGGTAAAAGCCTGCCAGGCAAGTGAATTGTTCAGATATTCGAATGTTCAGATATTGGAATATTCCTTTTCATCCACAAGGTTCCTGGTTCCGTGTACCACTTACCGGAAAATTGCGACATGAATCCATATAACTCTGGGAACGTAAATGCAGTAACACTATAACACGATAACACTGTAACACTGTAACACTGTAACACTGTAATTCTGAAACTCTGAAACTCAGTGACTCTGCACCATGATACTCTTCAGACCTATTTGAAAAGCGGGGGCCTCTGTTTGTTATAATTTGTAGCATCCTGATACATTCCGGCAAAAGATAACAATGTAGCTTCGTCATAGAGATTGCCAATAAAACTGATACTTGTAGGATGATTTTTCGTATCAAACCCATTTGGAACAACAACACAGGGATTTCCGGTCAGGTTAGTGAGCAGGGACTGATTCCCGGCAAAACTAGGCGAGATAATCACATCATATTGTTTCATAATGGCATACATTTCCTGGATTAGTTTGTACCGTAAGCGGTTTGCCTGGATATATTGTACTGCAGGGATAAACTGTGCCGCGCGGAAAATATTAGGCCAGGCATTTTTGTCCTGCAAATTCAATTCATCATCTTTATTGCTTCGGGTGAGGTCATCAAACGCGGCGGCGGCTTCGGCAACAAGAATAATGCCCAGCGAATTAACAGGAATTGTTGTTGAATCGGGCAACACAACAGGTAAAAGTGTAATTCCCATCTTGCGGAATTCGGAAAGAGAAATGCTGTCATTCGCGCGGTTTTCATCTTCCTTGCCAAAAAGGGACTCCAGGTACCCGACTTTCAGTTTTTTGATATCAACAGAGGAGTTGTAGTTAAACGGGTAATCGGTAACGGATTGATCAAAGCCATCTGAGCCTAAAAGTGATCTGAATACCAATGCACAATCGAAGGCGCTGCGGCAAATCGGGCCCACTTTATCCATGCTCCAGCTCAGTGCCATGCCGCCAGTACGGCTTACGCGGCCGTAGGTGGGCCGTAAACCCGTTACCCCGCAGCGGGTGCTTGGCGATACAATTGATCCCCAGGTTTCGGTGCCAATGGCAAACGGAACCAGCCCCGCAGAAGTTGCTGCTGCCGATCCGGCCGAAGAGCCGCTGGAACCCTGGTTTAAATCCCATGGATTGCGTGTTAACCCGCCAAACCAAACATCGTCCATAGCCAGTGATCCAAGTGAAAATTTTGCCAGAAGGATTGCCCCGGCTTCATCAAGTTTCTTTACAACTGTTGCATCTTTACGGATTACCTGGTCTTTATAGGGCGCTGCTCCCCAGGTTGTTTTATAACCATCAACTGCAAATAAATCTTTTATACCGTAAGGGATTCCGTGCAATGGTCCGCGGTTGATACCCCTGGCAGTTTCCTCATCGGCTTTCTGCGCCTGTTTCATAGCACGGTCTTCGGTCAGCGTAATTACGCAATGCAGGGTGTCGCCATATTTTTTAAGCCGGTCGAGGAAGAAACGGGTAAGCTCAACAGAGGTTATCTTGCGGGTACGTATGAGCACCGAAAGATCAGCCACCGAATACCAGGCCAGCTCTTTTTTATCCAAAGGCATCGACACGCTGGCAGGCAGTTTCCAGTCGATAGGTTTTTGGGTATCAGCATAGGCCACACCGGCTGGAACCGGGTTAAACCATATGGCAGGAGGAATCGAATTATCTATGGTCTGGCTGTGAATTTTTTTGTAATCGCTCAGCTGGCTCTCGAGTGCAGTTATCATCGAATCGCGTTCAGAGGCAGTCATGGTCAGGTCGAAAAGCTTTTCAGTAGCTGAAATCTGTTTTGAATCTACAGCTTTTTCTGCCGGTTGGTTCCTGCAACCGGTAAAAGTTAAAATTCCTGATGCCAGGACGAAACAAGCAATAAGTAAAGATTTTCTCATATCCGGACTTTTTTTATTGGATAAATAGAATAGTTAACCAGTTTAATGGTTTAGCGTATTCAAATGTAAGAATTTATTTAGGAAGAAGGAGAGGAGGTGGGAAATAATACTAAAGCGGTATACTATAAATTGAATTACTGAAATGTATAAAAGGATCAGAATTATCTAGATCTAATGAATATAATTTTAAATATGAAAATGAACTGAACTGAAATTAAGAAACAAATTGTGTGATTTTATTCAGGAAAGCGTTATTGCTTTCGTCCTGGAGTCACCAAACGAGCTTGCACCTTGTTCCCGGAAATAAAAAAAGCCTCTTGCATTGCAAGAGGCTTTTTAGTTGTCGGGGTAGTAGGATTCGAACCTACGACCCCCTGGTCCCAAACCAGGTGCGCTAACCGGACTGCGCTATACCCCGAATTATTTATTTGTAGAAATCTTCAAAAAAGAACTGGCGGAGAAAGGGGGATTCGAACCCCCGGTACCCTAATCGAGTACGACAGTTTAGCAAACTGTTGGTTTCAGCCACTCACCCATCTCTCCAATGGTTAGTGAAAAAACGATTATGTTCCTTCAAAAATGGAGTGCAAAAGTAATCATTATACTGACAAGTGCAAATTTATTTCTTGTTTCTTTTCGGAATCACGGCCGCAATGGATAAAATATTCCGGAACCTGATAATTTACAGATTTTAACGTTCTTGCAGCTGATCGTAATAAACCCTTATATTTGCCTGAATTTACTGACAGTTTCTGCTTGCAGGTTAACCAATAGCTTATAAGCAAATATTCATTTATCATGAAGAAGTTTTTTGTAGTTTTAGTATTGATTGTTTCTGCTTCAGGAGTTTTTGCACAGATATTGGCCACTGCCAATTCCCCTGAATATAAAAACGTGTTGAAAATGTCGGCCTCACTTTTTACCCGAAATACATTCCAGATGGGATATGAACGGTTCCTCGACCCGAATACCAGTTTATACCTGGCTGCAGGGCTTAATTTCCGTGATACGGATTATGAGCGGAACTGGGGTGTGCGTACCGAAGCACAACTCCGGTTTCATGTATATACTATTATAAAACCTAAGGAGAGTCACAGGCTGTATTTCGCTCCCTACCTGTTAAACCATTACCTTGAATCCGAAACACGGGATTATAGCAGTATCGGTCAGGGGAACTGGCAAACTGACACTTTCGATGCCATAGGCGGTGGAATGCTTTTCGGCTGGTCTTTTTCATTTGCAAACCGTGTTAACCTGGATGTATATACCGGAGGCGGATTCAGAAAAACATTTAACTACGATAACATTACGAATGCCAATAATAACGGAGTTTTCGATTATAGTTACAATGGTATTGTACCGCGTCTTGGAATTGATATAGGATTCTGGTTTTAAAACTATGACGGGATAGAAAATCCCTGTTACCTTGTTCGTTCAGGCGCTTTTCCGGCAGGTTCAAAATTTTATTTTTTTATTATAACTTTTTTCGAAATTTACTGCTTGAAAACTGATTGGAATTTTGTGGTTATAAATTTTGTAACACTCAAATAAACAGGTAAATATACAAGTTATGAGAAAAACATTTGCTGAAAAAATCCTGGGAGCCGAAGCAGGTGCAATCGTGTTCCGCCGGCCCGACATCATTTTAACACATGATAACACCGCCAGTATTGCCAACACTTTCAAAAAAATGGGTGGAGAAAAGGTAAAAGATGCCGATCAGTTACTGATTGTTCTCGATCATAATGCTCCTCCAACAAGTGCCGAACTGGCAAATGATTACCAGAAAATCCGTGATATTGTCAAAGACCAGGGCATCAGGAATTTTCATGATGTGGGCAAAGGGATTTGTCACCAGATTATGGGCGATTATGCCAAACCAAATATGATCATCGTTGGCAGCGACAGCCATACATGCACGGCTGGAGCCTTTAACGCTTTTGCCGCAGGTATCGACCGCACTGAAACAGCAGGACTATGGCGCCAGGGCGAAACCTGGTTCAGGGTTCCTGAATCCATTAAAATCACTTTGAACGGCAAATTGCCTTATGGGGTGTATGGCAAGGATTTATCGATTTGGATCATTGGTATGATAGGTTCAAGCGGCGCCGATTATATGTCGATTGAATATCATGGCGAAGGCGTAAAATCTTTATCTATATCTGATAGAATGACTATTGCCAACCTGGCTTCGGAAATGGGTGCCAAAAACGCAGTTTTCCCTGCTGACGATGTGTTGATGAAACATCTCGGCGAAAATATTCAAGGTACCTGGGCGGATGAAGATGCTGTATATGCAAAGCAAATTTCGATAAACCTGGATGAATTGTTCCCTGTTGTTTCGGCCCCGCATAATGTGGATAATGTAAAAGCCCTGGCCGAAGTAAAAGGTACCAGGATTCAGCAGGCCATGATAGGCACCTGCACCAATGGACGTATCGATGATTTGCGGGAGGCTGCAATTATTCTGAAAGGGAATAAAGTTCCTGATAGTTTTCAGTTGCTCATTATTCCGGCATCCCAGCATATCTATCTGCAAGCTATGGACGAAGGTCTGATCCGCATCTTTATGGAAGCCGGTGCCAGTGTACTCGCGCCATCTTGCGGTCCTTGCCTTGGAACCGGGCAAGGAATACCTGCCGATAATATGACGATCATTTCGACCGCTAACCGAAATTTCAAAGGCCGGATGGGAAATAAAACTTCTTTCATTTATCTCGCTTCCCCAGCGGTAGTGGCATATTCAGCGCTCAAAGGCGAAATTTCCGATCCACGGGGATCGGATGCACATGATAAATATCCTTTTAGCATTGCGCAAAGCAAAACTGTGGATATCAGCGCTGACGATGACCGCTATGCAAACGGGACCTGGAATTATGCCGATGTCGATAACCTGAATACAGACCAGATGTTTGCCGGGAACCTCACGTATAATGTAAAAAGCTCGGAGGCTGATAAAATTATGCCTCACTTGTTCAAAGGATTCGATGATAGCTTTGCCGAACGTGTCAAAGAAGGGGATATCCTTGTTGCAGGTGCAAACTTCGGTTGTGGCAGTTCGCGCGAGCATCCTTCGGTTGGCCTGGCATATGCAGGTATCAAAGCTGTGATCTGCAGGAGTGTGAACCGTATATTTTACCGTTCGTCGGTGAACCAGGGGTTACCCATTATTTTGCTCCCCGATGCGGTGAATGGCTACAAGCAGGGTGACCCTGTTAGTATTGATTTTGAAGCCGGAAAAGTTACGATAGCCGGAAAAGTCTTCAGCTTTTCGCCGCTTCCGGACAAACTGGTCGGCATTTTTAAAGCCAAAGGACTAGTTAATTATGTTAAAGCAAACTCGTAAAGTCTTGTTATGCTGTATTTTAATGAAAGCTGTTAATAAAATAACAGCTTTCATTTATTTTGATATCAATATTAAATTATTTTTATTACTTTCACCCCTTGGTACCGATAGCAGATGAAGGTTTTAAAATTCTGGTATATTTTGCAGATGGCAGTGGTGGTGGCTATTATTCTCTTAGCCGGCGGATACGAATTACCTAAATATGCCGGTCGTTTAACTTTTCTTGCTGTATTGGCTTTGATTGATATGCGTTATTGGTTCTCGGTGAAGAAACATTTCACCCTGAGGTACAAAAAAGTTCTTACCATCGCATATTGGCTACCGTTATACATGTTATTAGCTTTTTTTATTTCAGGTCTGATTACGCCTCTTCCTTACTGGAGTCCGTTTCTACGCATTTACTTTCCGGGGATGTTATTGATTCTGCTTATCGGTAAAGGAATTTTCCTGGCTTTACTTATTGCAAGCGATATTTTTATTATCCCTCTGAATGCAATCAGGCATGTAAATCCTGAAAATATAGCTAAGGGAGGCAAATGGTACCGCCCCCGGAGTTTCTTGCTTACAGCGACCGGAATTGCTTTGATCGTCATGTTGACCTTCTTCTCCGGCATGTTCTTCTGGGTTACAAATTATAAGCTCCATACAGTCGAGATACCAATCAAAAATCTGCCTGCAGCTTTCGATGGTTATAAAATTGTTCAGATTAGTGACCTTCACCTTGGGAGTTTTCTTACAGGAAAGCCATTGAATAAAATTATAAAAATGGTGAATGAACAGAAACCGGATGTGATACTTTTTACCGGTGATATAGTTAATTTTGTAACCGATGAAGCCTTTCCTTTTGAAGAGCAAATGAAGGAATTTTCAGCCAAGGAAGGAATATATGCGATATTGGGGAACCATGATTACGGGGAATATACGAAATGGAATTCGCAGGAAGCAAAAGATTTGAATGATAAGGAATTATTTGATTTTTATGAAAGAATTGGCTGGCATCTGCTTCGAAATCAGAATGAAATAATCCACCGAGACTCATCTTCCATTGCGATAATAGGTATTGAGAACTGGAGTATGACAAAACGATTTGGCAAAAAAGGAGATCTTAAAAAAGCACTCATTGGTACCGAAGCTAATCAAATAAAAATACTGATGTCGCATGATCCCACGCATTGGGATGGTGAAGTAAATACTTTATATCCTCAGATAGGACTTACCTTATCAGGGCATACACATGCTTTTCAATTTGCAATCGAAGACGGCTCCGTAAAATGGAGCCCTGCTTCCCTTATTTTTAAGGAATGGGGCGGGTTATACAAAAAAGTTCATAACAACGGCGATATTCAATACCTCTATGTGAACCGTGGAGCCGGTATGTTAGGATACCCAGGGCGCATTTTCACCAGACCGGAAGTTACGCTGATTATTTTGCGTAGGGCATCTTAGATTTCAAACTGCCCTGTAAGCATTTATTTCCTGATTTAAGAACAAGAATCAACGGTTTTTTTTTTGATTCTTAAAGCGAATTGAGCTGGCTGAACCAGGTTATTTATCCAGGACAAACCAACTTTTTACCTGATCATCTTTCTGATGCCATTCATTAATATGGGTAAACTCGTTGGTGTGTTTGTTGTAGAGGTAATCTTTCTTCCATTCCGGGTGGTGAACAGAGACTTGCTTAATGGCATCTATAATAAAACGAAGTTCTTCATTGGTCATAGTTGGGTGGAGAGAAAGTCTTATCCAGCCAGGTTTCTGTGATAAATCTCCGTGAGTGATCAGATCCGTAATCTGTCTTGATTTTTCGTAGCTCACATCCAGTAAAAAGTGACCGTACGTACCGGCACAGGCGCATCCTCCGCGAAGCTGTATTCCATAACGGTCGCTCAGTAATTTTACAACCAGGTTGAAATGCATTCCATCAATATAAAAAGAGATGATTCCCAGACGTTTTTTTTGATTTTCTGCCAGTATATGAATACCCGGAATACAACATAGTTCCTTAAAGGCGATAGTAACCAGTTCTTCTTCCCGCCGCCTGATCTGTGCAGTGCCCATTTCATTTTTCAGGTTTATACACAAGGCTGTTCTCATAGCCTGGAGAAATCCGGGTGTGCCACCATCTTCACGTATTTCGATATCATCAATAAACTTATACTCGCCCCAGGGATTAGTCCAGTCCACGGTTCCTCCGCCGGGAGCATCAGGAACTTTTCGGTGATAGAGTGCCGAATCGAATACCAACACCCCCGAAGTGCCTGGTCCGCCAAGGAATTTGTGAGGGGAAAAGAATACAGCATCCAGTTTCTCCATAGGGTCACCGGGATGCATGTTGATATCTGCATAGGGCGCTGAAGCAGCGTAATCCGCAAAACAATACCCCCCGGCTTCGTGCATTATCCGGGCCAATTCATAGATAGGGGTTTCAATACCGGTAACATTGGAACATGCTGTGAATGAGCCCATTTTCAAAGGCCGGTCTTCAAACTTTTTAAGCAGCTGTCGCAGGTTTTCAGGGTCAACCATCAGGTCTTTCCCTGGTGGAATAACCTCAACATCAGCAATAGTATGATACCAGGAAGTATGGTTTGAATGATGCTCCATATGGGTGATAAAAACGACCGGTTTCTTGCCGTTGTATTTGAACTCTCCAAAAACGTTTTTTTCGGGTACTTTCAGATTAAGCAAGCGTTGAAATTTTACCATTACACCTGTCATGCCAAATCCTGAAGTGATTAGCACATCTCCGGGGCCGGCATTTACATGTTCTTTGATAATATGCTGTGCCTGGTGATAGGCTTTGGTCATCATCTGGCCGCTTTCGCATGTTTCGGTATGGGTATTGGCAACCCAGGGTCCGATCACTTTTGATATCCGTTCTTCAATGGGTCTGTATAGCCTTCCGCTGGCAACCCAGTCGGCATATACCATTTTCTGGATTCCAAATTGAGTTGTGTATTCCAGGTCATTCCCAACTATTTCTTTCCGGAACCGGCTGAAGTATTCTGTTAGGTCTACCATCTGAAAGTTTGATTTTTGCATGTGGCAAATATCTGAAAATATTAATAAACTCAGGGATTTGTTTTAAGGACTTTTTTCAAGGTGAAATGACTTCTCCACAACTTGCTTACAGAGATAATCATACAGATTGTTGAACTGAAAAAAACTCATGCAAAAACAATTATCAAACAGTATACTTCGGTTTGAGATGGATGAGGACAAAGTATTGAGAAACAAGTGCTTGAACAACTACTACACGGGTTGCTAAAAAGAGATTCTATCGCTTCTCAAAATACGATCTGAAATAACGAACCAGAGACATGAAACGTGCATGGCTGATGATGCAAACTCACTGAGAATAGTAACAACTTAACTGATTATAATACGGGGATTGAGATTTTAGAAACTGATCAGACTACAGAAAAAAAGCCGCTTGTTTTTTTAATAGTATAAAGAATAACACCTTTGCAGAAATGTGGAAGTTTATGTTTTATAGATATAAATTACTAATAATTAAATAA
>Ga0208789_1000850_pt1 | contig 22304 bp, 5 predicted proteins | sample Methanotroph_Enr_FD_187368 | JGI IMG/M metagenome (GOLD analysis project Ga0208789, IMG submission 187368) | Enriched soil microbial communities from Old Woman Creek wetland in Ohio, USA - Methanotroph_Enrichment_5 (SPAdes) (version 2) | ecosystem: Environmental > Terrestrial > Soil > Wetlands...
GATGAACTCAGTCTGTTTATAGTGGAATCTGTAGGTACACTGAATAGCCTTTTAGTAAAATCCACATGTGGGTATAGTTATGTTTTTTCAAATACTATTTGGACTATTATATAAACAGATATGGTATAAAAGAATCCCCCTAATCCCCCTTTTGAAAGAAAAGGGGGACACCTTTCGATAAAAAATTGTGCAAGCAACAAGCTAAAAATACTAGTTCCATGCACAGAGCAAGGAGAATTGCAAAATCTGTCCCCCTTAAAAAAGGGGGACCACAGGGGAATTGAGGAGTAAAAAAATCCCCCTTGTTCCCCCTTTTGAAAAAAAAAGGGGGACACCCTTCGAGATAAATTTGTGTGCTAGCAACAGGCTAAAAATATCAGTTCTATTCACCGAAAGTGAAAGCTTGCACATTCTGTCCCCCTTTTGAAAAAAAATGGGGACAGATACCATGGGAAATAGTACTAAAGCCGGGCAAAATCAAAACCCTATAAAAGTAAAAAACACAGCTACCCGTAAACCCGGATAACTGTGTTTTTAAATTGTAACCTGTATAGCCTACAGAAAATATTTCCTTCAGCTATTTTACTTCTGATACCTGTGCAGTGCGCATTACATATACTTTACGAATTGCATAGGCAGCAGCAAGAGTAATAAGAATAACCGTCCCACTGCCAATAGGTGCACCTACAGGAGCATTTCCGCCAACAACGTCACTTGCAGGATTGCCGGGAGGAGGAGGAGGTTGTGCAATGGATCCAAGACTTAAGAGCAGTATGCCTGTCATTAAAATCAATCTATGTATCTTTTTCATAATCTTTAGCTTTTCAAATTTTTATATTCCTTAACGGATTTTCTTTACAAAGACAGGTAAACTGTTAGTTAACAAATACTTTACCTACGAAGGTCTTATTCCCGGATGTTACACGAACCACATAAACACCTATTGCAACAGGAGCAGGTATCTTGCTGATTCCGCTCAGTGTCATATTGCGGCTGCTTAACTCACGGCCAAGAGCATCAAATACTCTGATGGTAACATCCGACATATTGAATGATGGAACATCGATGAACAAGTATCCGTTGCTGGCAAATATGCTTCCAGGAATTTCCGAATCGACAGGTACAAATGTGGTACCCATAAAACGAAGCTGGAAACGGTTCAGGTTGTTGCCTGCACTGTGGCTGAAAGTATAATTCGGTGTATTGCGCAGATCAGTAACAGTGTTGAGTTCAAGATCTTCGAGGTAGATAGGATTGCCTACTGTGAAGGTCTCCATGCCACTGGCTTCGAATGTAACATCGGATGTTGCGTTAAGTGTAAAGTTTAACGGTACAATCACATCGCCTTCGTTGAATGGAAGAGCATCGATACTCAATCTGCTGTCGTCGGCTGCAACACAGCTTAACTGTGGTGAAGTTTCGGAACCAATCATTTTCTTTACGTCGGCTACATCTGCACCTGCACTCCATCTGTCGTCAAATGCTACTATAACTTCATCGGATGAGCTATTTCCGTTAACGGCAAGACGTAACTGATTTTCTATATTCTGTCCGTTCTTCAGAAATGCCTGTGAATTGTGAACTCTTACACTATTATCCATTGCAAGTGATGCCCCACCAGCGTTTGCTTTAACAAAGAATGCCTGGCCAACCGGAATATATTGAGATGTTCCGGATGTTCCGGTACCAACTGCTGTTCCATACGCTCCATAGTTGCCTAATGATGCATTCCAGATCCAAAGAGCATCATCCAATGCTGATTTGGTAAGCAATGTAAAATCAATAGCTGATGGATATGGGTTAGGTAAAAGATTGTAACCATGTCCACTTGTAAAGCTTACATCAGGAACAACGGCACCTGAACGCAAAGGACCAGCGAAGGAATAAGTATTGGATGTATTGGGGTAATAAATCAGGTAGCCCTTATCAACATTAAGCGGAGTATTGGTAGGTGTACCCAGTGCATTCCATGTACTGGTAGGCTCATTGAAATCAAATAGATACGAACCCATAAACAAACCGCTGACCGGATTAGCTGAACCATCCAAAGGAACACTTACCTGATGGTAGGTATTGGCTGTAAGCGAAGTGCTGCCACTTACTACTGTTTTAACTGTACCCGGAACCAGGGCTGTGTTATGTATCAGCGAACCGCCATTCTCAACAACCAGGCTGCTGGCTGCGGGGCTGGTTAAAGTACCCGAAACTGTTAACCATTTGCTGGCTGGAATAGTTAGCACTGGATTTGTAGATGAACCGTTTCCAATAGTTAAATTATTTGCCAATCCTGCGACACCTGCACCAGGAGTAATGGAAGCATCATCCCATACCGTAGTGCTAACATTTGTTGCCCAGTTATTGTACTGAACATTATTAGTTGAACCTCCAATCTGAGACCAGCCATACAGGGTTGAATAAAACCTGCCTGTATAAGAGGCAAGGAAATCTCTGGTGTCAAATGCACAAGGATTTGCATAAAGAGCGAATGCTGTAGGCCCAGTTATATATTGCTGAAAACCATTCATTCCTGATTCCAAAAAATCGAGAGCAGCAATTGCATCACCTGTAAATACACTTAGTCGTGCACTAACTTTAACTATTGTAATCCATTCCACCGGAATTTCAACAAAGTCATCAACATTTGGTCCGTTTGTCTGTACGCTAGGATCTCCTGTCAAACCAATATTATAAACAGCATTTGGAGCTACACCTGTAACAGTCTTTGTTAGAGTATATTTAAACCCTCCTTGACTGTTCACTGCTCCAAAATCACCAACTCGAGTAATTACCCAATCATTTGCTGCATTACTAAAGGTAGTGTTGTTGAAATTTAGCTTTATCTGACTGGTCCAAAGAAAGGTTGCAGGAGTATTACATTTTACCTGAATGTCAAACTGAAGGTGATCAACAGCTGAAAGCCTTATAATTCTGGGATTAGAGAATCTAAATGAAAGCTGTTGAGCAAAAAGGGTTCCCGAGAGGAACAGTATGGTAAGAAAAAGTACTAGTTTTCTCATAAGGCAGAAATTTAAGTGTTTGAGTTTTGTTTTTAACCAGGCACCATAAAACTCCGGGATCCTGATAATAAAAATGTTAATTTCTTATAATGTCTTTTTTTAACTGAGAATTATTCTCTTGTATCCGTATGCCGATATATGCTCTTCAAAACTATTATTGTTTGCAAATATACTACACAATGTCCATAAGTGGTAAGGTTTGCAAAAATAATTTGTTTTTTTTACAGAAAATTAATCAGAATGTAAGATTTTTTTATTCTCAGTGTATTGGCAAAGTGTTAAAAAAGGAACACATGATCACATTAACCATGTGTTCCTTTATTTTCATCCTATTTGGCGTCAGGCACCTGGCATTTGTATTTGCCCTGTGGTGTGCTTCCCTTAGCCGGTGTATTCATACCGAAGTTGGTGGACCATTTCGTGAAGTCAAGGGTTGAAATCTCTCCATCCAAATCAAGATCCGGGTTAGAATAAGTATTTGTAATACCAAAATTACTGGACCACTGAGTAAAGTCAAGGGTTGATATATCCCCATCCGAATCAGCATCACCGCTAACCATACCATAAGTAGAGCCCACCGCCTTGTATCCGTTATTACCACCATAAGCCTGGCCTATGCCTGTAGTAAAGTCGTAGCTATAAACACCACCACTGAAGAGTGCACCTGTTGCCGACATTACGGCGAGGTGGTTGCGCTGGCGTATTACAGTGTACAGGTTGTTACCGGTAGTTACATAGTTATCGTCGAAATGTACCGTGCTTGTTCCATCAAGGTCTACAATGCTTCCGTCAGTTTTCAGGAAGGCAGCACGTGTGGCCATAATGGTAGTTGCAAATTCAGGAGCGGTTGCCTGGCGAAGTTCAATCAGTACCCAATCCACAACACCGGTTGGAATAGAAGCTACTGATTCAGCACCAGCATAGTTCCATGGTGCTGCGTTGTACGGCTGATCCAGAGGAATATTGGCAATGTTACCGTTCGTCATAGCTGAACCGCTGTAAGGCCCTTCGAGGTTTACATGCAGATCGGTCCTGATGGTTACATTAATGATAACAGGATCACTGGTAGCAGTGCAGACAATGGAATTGGCACTTGCCGAAGCAATACGTCTGTACCTGGTTGAAAGGTTCTGAATACCAGGTTGGTAGGTTTCTGAAATTGCTCCCGAAATTACTGACCAGTTAGCACCGCCATTGGTTGATGATTCCCATGAGTAACTGAGGATTCCGCTTCCGGTAGCTGCAGCAGTGGATGTAATCAATGCTGGAGCTGTACCCGATGAAATCAGGTTATCAACACAGGCTATAGTACCTGGTGTGGTAACATCGTTCACGGTGATAGTAACGGAATTGCCGTATGCTGCACCGCAACTTAGAGTTCCTATGTCGTTGGCTATAACACGGAATGTAGTGGTTGCAGTTAATGCATCAGGTTGGAAAGTTAATGCATCGACACCTACATTTATCCAGGAATCAGGAACTGACGGAGTTGTAGTCTGCTGCCACTGATAACTGAAGCTTCCTGAACCTCCTGTTGCCGGAGTTGTTGACAACTGAGATGGTGCAGTATTGTAACAGATGGTCTGAGCACTGCTTACTGATGGTTCTGTAAACGGACTGAATACAGTTACTGTTACAGTATTGCTGTTGGCTGTTCCGCAAACAGCATCCGTTACAACAACCTTGTAGTAGGTGGTTGTGTTCAAAACACCAGGGCTGAACGATGTTCCGGTCTGTCCGGTATTGGTCCAGGTTGAATTGTCAGGACTGCTCTGCCACATGTATGAGTAGGCACCGCTGCCGCCTGAAGCACTGTTGCGCGAAAGCACTGCTGCTGAAGTACCATAACAGATTGACTGAGCTCCGCTTACTGATACAGGTACCAGTGTAGGATGAACTGTAACTTCTCTGTCAGCAGTAGCAATTCCGCAACCTGAAGCTGAAGCTGTGATAGTAGCTATTCCGCTGAAACCAGCATTCCAGGTCATCATACCTCCTGTTGTGATAGAACCTGCACCAACCGGTAATACAGAGTATGTTATAGATAAGCTGTTGGTAGCAGTAGCTGTGTATTGTTCAGGAGCTGAGCCCTGGCATATCACTGTTGAACCTAAAGTAAAGGATGGTGTGCCAACGGTTGGAGTAACAACCATGTTTGCTGCTGTGGAAGAACCCGATGTACCGCAAAGATTGGTTGCAGTAACTGTGATGTCGGCTGTTCCGCTGAAACCGGCAGCCCAGGTAACGGTACCTGTTGTACCTGTACCACTGATGGTGTTTCCGGTACCTGTAACTGACCATGTGTAGGAAGTTGCATTGGCTGCTGAAGTAGTGTACTCGGTAGTGCCTACGCCCTGACAACGGATGTTTTCAGCAGTTACAGGAGTTGAAGGAACTCCAACTGCAGGAGTTATTCCAATTGTGATGCTGTTACTGAAGATTGAACCGCAAGTTGTACCAGTATTCAAGGCAATTACCTGAATATCGGTAGGAACTGAAAGAGTACCTGGCTGGTATGTTAAGGAATTGGTTCCAACATTCACCCAGATTGAGCTGCTACTGGCTTTCTGCTGCCATTGGTAGCTGAATGCTCCACTTCCACCTGTTGCAGGTGTAGCAGTAAGTTGTGCAGGTGCTGTACCCGGACAGATAGTCTGAGCACTGCTGATTACTGGTTTGGTTAATGGATTGTAAACCGTAATTGTAATCACATTGCTTTCTTTCGATCCGCAGTTGACGTCAGTGGCAAGAATCCTGTAATACATGGTGCTCAGAAGTGTACCCGGTGAATAAGTCAGGCTGGTTTGGCCGGAAATATCATTCCAGGTAGAGTTGTTTGTGCTGCTCTGCCATTTGTAGGTAAAGGAATTGCTGGCACCTGATGCAGCTGTAGCTGAGAGTGTAGTAGGAGCTGTGCTGTAACAGAGTGTCTGCGAACTTGAAGCTACTGAAGCTATAAATTCAGGACGTACGGTAACTACAACACTGTTGGTGTTGCTGCAGCCGGTAAGTGTAACTGTTTCAATAACTGTAAATGTAGTAGTTGCCAGCGGAGTGAAGGTTGGGTTAGCCACTGTTGAGCTAAATCCTGCCGGATTCGATGACCAGCTGTAAGTACTACCCGAAACTGCAGTTGTACCAAGTGTAGTTGCATCGTTGTAACAGATGGTTCTGTCAGCACCGGCGACGGCAGCTGGGAGTGGGTTTACTGTTACTGTTCTTGAAGCACTGGTGGTGCCACACAAGCCATTGGCTGTAGCAGTTATGGTGGCGGTGCCACTGAAAGCTGCATCCCAGTTCATAACTCCGGTACCTGATTCTATTGTACCTGCCTCTACAGGTAATACTGAATAAGATACTGATGTGCTGTGAGCTGCTGTTGCCGTGTAAGTTTCATCAGCTGAATTCTGACATACCGTTTGGGCTCCTGCTGTAAAGGCTGTTGTACCTGTTGATGGGTTAACTGTAACTATAAGCTCAGCACTGGTGGTACCGCATAAACCGGTAGCTGTGGCTGTTATGGTTGCAGTGCCGCTGAATGCTGCATCCCAGTTCATAACTCCACCTGTAAATACTCCTGCCGATTCCGGTGCTACTGTGAAGACTATTGATGTGCTGTTTTCAGCTGATGCAGTGTAAGTTTCATCAACAGCATCCTGACATACAGTTGTAGCTCCACCTGTAAAGGCTGTTATGCCTGTGGATGGATTAACAGTTACTGTAAATTCAGCACTAGTAGTGCCACACAAACCGGTAGCTGTTGCAGTTATGGTAGCGGTACCGCTGAATGCTGCATCCCAGTTCATTATACCTGAAGTTGATCCAATTGAACCAGCTTCTGCAGGCAATACTGAATAAGATATTGATGTACTGTGAGCTGCTGAGGCTGTATAGGTTTCATCAGCTGAATTCTGACATACTGTATTAGCACCTAATAAAAAGGCTGTTTCACCTGTCGAAGGATTAACCGTGACGGTACGTTCAGCACTGGTGGAACCACACAAACCAGTTGAAGTAGCTGTTATGGTAGCCGTGCCGCTGAATGCTGCATCCCAGTTCATAATGCCACTAACTTCATTAATTGTTCCTGCCTCAACAGGCAATACTGAATAAGCGATAGAAATACTGTTGTCAGCAGTTGCTGCATAAGTCTCATCATCTGCATTCTGACAAACAGTAGTTGCACCTGATGTGAAGGCTGTTAAACCTGTTGACGGATTAACCGTAACAGTACGTTCAGCACTGGTAGTACCACATAATCCAGTTGCTGTGGCTGTTATGGTAGCGGTGCCGCTGAATGCTGCATCCCAGTTCATAACCCCACCTGTAAATACACCTGCCGATTCCGGGGCTACTGTAAATACAATAGATGTGCTGTTTGCAGAAGAAGCAGTGTAAGTCTCATCAATTGCATTCTGACATACTGTAGTTGCTCCACCTGTAAAGGCTGTTGTGCCGGTAGATGGATTAACGGTGACTGTAAGCTCAGCACTGGTAGTACCACATAAGCCGGTAGCAGTTGCTGTTATGGTGGCAGTGCCGCTGAAAGCAGCATCCCAATCCATAATTCCACCTGTAAATATACCTGCCGATTCCGGAGCTACTGTGAAGACTATCGATGTACTATTAGCAGCTGAAGCAGTGTAAGTCTCATTAGCAGCATCCTGACACACAGTTTCGGCTCCTCCAATGAAGGCCGTAGTGCCCGTAGACGGATTAACAATGACTGTACGTTCAGCACTTGTGGTGGTGCATAGACCGGTAGCTGTGGCTGTTATGGTGGCGGTGCCGCTGAATGCTGCATCCCAGTTCATAACTCCGGTACCTGATTCTATTGTACCTGCCTCTACAGGTAATACTGAATAAGATACTGATGTGCTGTGAGCTGCTGTTGCTGAGTAAGTTTCATCACCTGCATTCTGACATACAGTGGTTGCACCTGCCGTAAAGGCTGTTACACCTGTTGATGGGTTGACTGTGACTATAAGCTCAACACTGGTGGTGCCGCATAAACCGGTAGCTGTGGCTGTAATGGTCGCGGTGCCGCTGAATGCTGCATCCCAGTCCAAAACTCCACCTGTAAATACACCTGCCGATTCCGGGGCTACTGTGAATACTATCGATGTGCTGTTAGCAGCAGATGCAGTGTAAGTCTCATTAGCTGCATCCTGACATACAGTTGTAGCTCCACCTGTAAAGGCTGTTGTGCCTGTGGATGGATTAACTATGACTGTACGTTCAGCACTGGTGATGCCGCATAAGCCGGTAGATGTAGCTGTTATGGTAGCTATACCGCTGAACGCTGCATCCCAGTTCATAATACCAGTACCTGAACCTATTACACCTGCTTCAACTGGCAATACTGAATAAGCAACTGATGTACTGTGAGCTGCTGTTGCAGTGTATGTTTCATCCGTTGCATTCTGACATACAGTAGTTGCACCTGTTGTAAAGGCTGTTAAACCAGTTGATGGGTTAACTGTTACCGTACGCTCTGCACTTGTGGAGGTGCATAACCCGGTAGCTGTGGCAGTTATTGTTGCGGTGCCGCTGAATGCTGCATCCCAGTTCATAATACCGCTTGTTATACCTATTGTACCTGCCTCTACCGGCAATACTGAATAAGCTACAGAGGTACTGTGATCTGCAGTAGCTGCATAAGTCTCATCATCTGCATTCTGACAAACAATGGTTGCACCTGATGTGAAGGCTGTTATACCTGTTGACGGATTAACTGTAACTGTACGCTCAGCACTTGTAGTGCCGCATAATCCTGTCGCTGTGGCAGTTATTGTTGCGGTGCCGCTGAAAGCTGCATCCCAGTTCATAACTCCACCTGTAAATACACCTGCCGATTCCGGGGCTACAGTGAAGACTATTGAAGTACTGTTTGCTGCTGAGGCTGAGTAAGTCTCATTAGCAGCATCCTGACATACCGTTGTAGCTCCTCCTGTAAAGGCTGTTGTGCCTGTGGATGGATTAACCGTTATGGTGAGATCAGTATGTGTAGTAGTGCATAAACCGGTAGCTGTGGCCGTTATAGTAGCAGTACCGCTGAATGCTGCATCCCAGTTCATAATACCTGTACTTGCACCTATTACTCCTGCTTCAACAGGCAATACGGAATAAGCTACTGATGTGCTATGCGCTGCTGTAGCAGTATAGGTTTCATCAACTGCATTCTGACATACAGTAGTGGCTCCTGTTGTAAAGGCTGTTTCACCTGTTGAAGGATTAACTGTTACAACTCTATCGGCACTGGTAGTTCCGCATAATCCGGTAGCTGTGGCCGTAATGGTTGCTGTTCCACTAAATGAAGGATCCCAATCCATCACACCGCCGGAAATAGTCCCTGCGGAAGAAGGTGTTACAGTGTAAACAATTGAAGTCTGATTTGCAGCAGCAGCAATGTAGGTTTCATTTGCTGCATCCTGACAAACTGTTGTTGCACCTGCACTGAAAACGGTTGGTCCCGTCAGCGGATTTACAGTTACATTATATGTATACCAATCTTCTGCTGTACAACCGTGGGTATCAGTATAATTGATCTTAACGGTCTGAACACCTGCTGTATGCCATGTTATTACGATATCATCGTCGAGGGAGGTACCGAATGCGGTATTAGCTCCACCCGAAGATACCTGCCATAAATAGTCTGTCATACCCTCCTGAGTTGTATAGATTGTTCCAGTTGTTCCTACACAAACTTCTGTTGGACCAGAAGTAACCGTTGGAGTAGGCAATGGATTAACAATTACATTGTATACTGTAGGATTCACCGAGGTACATCCATCTGTGTTGGTGTATGATACTGTTAAGGTCTGTGTACCTGCTGTATTCCAGGTTACAAATACCCTTCTGCCGAAGTCATCAGTTATAGTTCCACCTGTTATGGTCCAGTTATACCCGGACATACCTGCTTCGGTATTATAAATAACTCCTGTACTGTTAAGACAAACTTCGTTTGATCCGGTAATAATCGGAACAACAGCAGCTTTTACAGTTATGGTGAAGGTCTGTGAAGGACCTGCACATGCTGAACCTCCATTAGTATTGCTATAGTATGGTGTTACAGTTATGGTGGCAACCTTATCTAAAGCTGTTAGGTTAGTAGGCGTAAAGGAAGAAATGTTTCCGGTTCCGCTTGCTGCCAGACCAATAGAGGTATTATTATTTGACCACTCATAGGTAACAGTACCACCTGTGGTATTGGTACTGATGAAATTAACAGCAGCAGTTGCAGCACCTGCACAACGTGTCTGATCAGAAGGATCAGTCATTATTGGGGTTGGGTTAACTGTAATTGTAACCGTCTTTTGAGTACCAGCACAACTGTTAACAGTTGGAGTAATAAGGTATATAACATCAACCGGGTTATTGGTTGAATTTACGAGAGTTTCAGTAATGTAATCAGTAATTCCAGAATTGCTTGCTGGAGTAATTCCACTAACTTCTGCCCTTGACCACTGATAGGTAGGTGTTGGGGTTGTACTGCTGCTCAGAATGGTGTATGTATATTCTGAATTATTACACCAGATACCAGATGCAGCACTTGAAACAACTGAGGTAGGATTAACAGTTACTGCAACATCCTTTGTAGTTCCAGCACAACCATTTACACTTGGGGTAATCAAATAATGCACTACCACAGGATCCGGAGTAGTATTATCCAGTGTTTCGGTGATAGCTGCTCCTGTACCATTTGTAACGGCAATATTGGAAATTCCATCAACGGCAGCTCTTGTCCAGGCATACGTTGCAGTAGCAACAGTGCTGGAGGTCGCTGTGTAGGTGGTCTCAACATTATCGCACCTGCTGGCAGTAGCTGCACTGTTTACGATAGCTGTTGGATTTACGGTTACTGAAACATCTTCAGTGGTACCAGCACAACCGTTCACACCAGGAGTAATTAAGTAATGAACAACGATAGGTTCAGTGCTTGTATTAACCAGAGTTTCAGTGATTGTTGCACCTATACCATCGGTAACAGCGGTATTTGTTATTCCAGCAACGGCAGCCCTGGTCCATGCAAATGTTGCAGTACTGCTGGTACTTGTGGCAACATAAGTATTGGATACTGCATTACACCAGTTAGCATTATTTAAGCTGCTGATAACAGAAGTTGGATTTACAGTAGCTGTGAAAGAAAATGTTTCACCAGCACAACCATTTACACTAGGTGTAATAAGGTATATTACTGATTTTGGCTCTGTTGTAGTATTGTTAAGTGTTTCGGTAATGGTTGCTCCAGTTCCGTCAGTTACGGCGTCATTAGATATACCGGCAACTACGGCTCTTGTCCATGCAAATGTTGCAGTACTGCTGGTACTTGTAGCAGAATAGGTATTGGACACCGCATTGCACCAGTTAGCTGAATTCGCACTGCTGATAACAGATGTTGGGTTTACCGTAGCTGTGAAAGTAAATGTTACGCCAGCACAACCATTTACACTTGGAGTGATCAGATACACTACTGATTTTGGTTCTGTAGTTGTATTAACAAGTGTTTCGGTAATTGTAGCACCTGAACCGTTAGTTACTTCAGCATTACTTATTCCCACAACAGCTGCTCTTGTCCATGTAAACTGAGCTGTACTGCTGGTGCTGGTAGCTGTGTAAGTATTGGAAATAGCATTACACCAATTGGCTGTGGTTGCACTATTAACAATTGAAGTTGGATTTACAGTTACAGCTACATCTTTGATTGTACCTTCACAACCATTAACACTTGGGGTGATAAGGTAATGTACTACAACCGGTTCGGTTGAAGTATTAACAAGTGTTTCGGTTATATCAGCACCGGTTCCGTTGGTTACAGCAGCATTGCTGATGTTAGTAACCAATGCTCTTGTCCAGGCAAATTGTGCAAGGCTGCTAGCGCTTGTTGCAGTATAGGTGGTTGATGTATTGTTGCACCTGCTTGCTGTGGCCGAGCTGCTTACTGTTGCAGTCGGATTCACTGTAATGGTAAAGGTCTCAGGTGTCCCAACACAACCCACGCTGTTGAATGTGTAGGTAGGTGTGACAGTTAAACCGGCAACAAGAGGTTCAACTCCTGAGTTTGCAGCATTAAACGAAGTGATATTGGAGGATCCGCTTGCTCCAAGATTTATAGATGTATTATCGTTAGTCCAAGCATAGGTGGTCGTACCTCCTCCGTTTGTGGTTGAAAAAGTAACCGAGGTGGCGGCTCCATTGCAAACTAACAAATCTTCAACATGATTCACCTGACCTGCCGGGTTTACAACAACGTTGTATGTTGTTGCAGTTGCAGCATCACAACCGTGTGCATCGGTATAATTCACAGTTACACTGTGATTTCCTGCTGTTGTCCAGCTAACTGTTGCAGTGGTTGTACCCTGTCCTGAGGTTATTGACCCTCCGGACGGCACTGACCAAATATAATCAGTTTTGCCTGCTTCAGTAGTATATGAAGCACTTGTGTTGATACAAACTGTTGCCGAACCTGAGATGGATGGGATTGGCAATACATAGATATCAGCAGATGTTGTAGTTGAAGTTACGCCATTGAGTGAATAATTGGTTGCATCAGCTCCTCCCAGGGTTAGACCAGTGGCAGTTACAGTTATACCTGTTCCTACGGTAGAAGTTGCAAAGTTTGCTGCTGTAACACCCAGGGTAACTACATCAGGCGAAATTACACCGCTGACAGACTGACTGCTAAGGGTTGCTGTGGTCGAATTATCGAAACACTTGCTATCAGCAACAATCGAAGGGGTAACAGTCTTTGGTGTAATATTGGCTGTGGTACTTCCGATAGTGGATGCAAGGGTATAGTTTAATTCATCTGATCCACCGGAGATACTAATATCTGTATAATTAACGGTTTTTCCATCTGCTACATTATAATCAGAGAAAGCAGCTGTGTAGCTAAATGTAAGCTCATCACCGGACAAACGGTCGTCGCTGAAACGACTACCACTTGGTCCTGTTACATCGGTTGTGCGGTCGTACACTTTATTATCAGCAAGGAATGAGCTTAGTGTAAGAGTAGCAGGACTAACTGTTAAGTTGCCTGTGCTGGCATAAACGATGCGGTATAACAAAGGATTGTACGTTCCTGAAACAACAGCACTTGGAACAATGGGGTACGAGCCCACGTGAGCATTTGCCGGTGTACCAGTACTTGTTAAAGTAACGCCGGTAATTTCACCTGCTACTTCGCCATAACCAGGTACAATTGCACTGATCGTGAATCCGGTTGTACCAAGGTTTTTAACCTCTTTGTAGATTTTCGTCTGATCGGTTGAAGCAATGGTCACGGCACGCTGCACAGTAATGCCTGTTTGAGCTCCATATTTAGTAGGCTCAGCAAGGTCAATAGCAGTCAGCCACCAGTCGAGACCTGTTTGGCTAAACTTGACCAGGTTGGTAAAAGTATGTATTCCGTTATCACCTCCACTTCCAATAGTATAATGATAATCAGGAGGATTAATTGCAGAAACATCGGTATTCGAGAAAGTAACCGAACCTACATAATTAGTTTTCCTGTTGTTATAGGTATCACGTGGTTCCACAGTAACTGATTGCCATGTACCAAGATCGTGAGGATCGGGAACACCATATACAATGAAGTCTTTCAGCAACGAAGGTGTCACAGTGATATCATCTGAGGCATCATTGATCAGAACATCTCCATCAGCAGCGGGAGTTGCATCGGAAACTGTAATGGTATGATTACCTGTCTTTTCATCATAATACCAGAAATTAGCAGTAGACGCGGCATCAGCTATGGATAATGATGTAATTATACTTCCACCTGATAGTGCTGTATAGAATTTTTTATTGGCACCTGTTGAACTGCTGTAAAGGTAAACGGTTTGCGCACCTGTGTTTACCAGGTTATCGTAAACATCGTAACGGGTAACTGTATAGGCTGCTCTGGTTGCACCTGCCATGAAGTCGGCTGGCGAATTCAAAACGAAATGGTCAATCGGAGCGTGACCTACAACAATACTTGTCGATGTGGTAGCGGTAAGCACGGGGCTTGATGTAAAGGCCAGATTAATGGTTTCAGCTTTAGTATAGAACAGAGTGCTGAATGTAGCCACACCATCAATGGCAGTTGCCGTTAATGTACCTTGCAGGGTAGCGGTACCGGTTGAACGGGCCGCAGTTACAACAGTAGCATCATCGCTGGTAACCAGGTTATCAAACTGGTCTTCGATGCGTACTACAGGCTGCTGAGCAAAAACAACACCAGCAGTAGCCGAAGTCGAAGGCTGTGTCAAAATAGTGAGATGTGTTGCTACACCATGTGAAACCAATACGGTGGCATTATCAGTTATCGGGCCACTTACACCCTCAGCATCTCCTGTTCCTGTAAAGTTTCCTGTAATGGTAGCTAAACCGGTACCATAAGCAGTTAACGAGAATATTGCGGAATATGTTCCATCTCCATTATCAGTTACTGAACCAAGGTGACCTATCGGGTCATTTGTTAAACTAACTGAACCTCTGCTGGTTGTAAGGTTATTACCCCACTGGTCCTGCAACTGCACGGTAATGGTACTTGTCTGGTCAGCTGTGATGCTGGTTGGTACTGATGTTATCTGGATTCTTGAGAGTACAGGTAAACCTTCGGTAATGGTTACGCTTTCAGTGTCAGTAAAAGAACCGGTTACACCACCGGTTAAACCACCGCTAATGAGTGCTGTTCCGGTACCAGAAGCGTTGGCCGAAAGAGTTGCCTGGTATGTTCCGTTGTTGTTATCAGTAACTGATGTGAGAACGCCCAATGTGGTTGATAGTGCAACTGTACCTCTGGTATGGGTAATAAGGTTGCCCCACTGGTCTTTTAACCTGACAGTAATCAGGCTGGTTTGATCGGTGGTTATGCTATTCACACTGGCTGTGATGGTTGATTGTACCAAATTCGGAAGACCCTCAGTTATTGAAACATTAACCGTTGAGGTAAGTCCTGAACCACCGAGTGTAGCAGATACAGTTGCCGTTCCAACTCCTGAACTATTTCCTGAAAGTATAGCAGAGTATGTACCATCACCATTATCAGTAACTGCTGAAATTGCTCCCAATGTGGTTGCAATAACAACTGTTCCTCTACTTGTTGAAATATTATTACCAAACTGATCCTTTAATTGTACTGTAATTGTACAGGATTCGTCAGTTGTAATTGAGTTATCGTTGGTTGCTACTGTTGATACAGTTAAATTTGGAGCACCGTCAGTAATAGTCACAGTAGCACCATCAGCTACTGTTCCGGCAACAACACCTGAAAGGGTTGCTGTAAGAGTTGCTGTTCCTGTTCCTGAACTGTTTCCATATAAGGTTGCAGTATAAACACCATCATCAGCCCCAGCAGTCACTCCTCCGGTAAGAACGCCAAGAGTTGTAGCAAGTGTAACTGTGGATCTGTCGTGTGTGATCAGGTTACCTAACCAGTCCTTCAACTGAACAGTAATAGTACTGGTTTCATCAGTAGTCATGGTTGTAGGATTGGCGGTTGTTACTGTAGTAGCCAAAGCAGGAAGACCTTCGGTAATGCTTAGTGATCCTGTTTCAGCAAATGCTCCGTTAACACCTGATGCTGTTCCTTCACCAACAAAACTGGCTGAAATAATTGAAGTTCCTGTACCGTTGGTTCCGCGTGTATCGCCAGTAAGGATGGCACTGTAAATACCATTTGTACCTCCGGTTGTTGCCGACATGGCTCCTATTGTAGAAGCAAAGGTAACTGCACCCCTGTAATGGGTTACATAGTTACCCCACTGATCCTTCAGATACATGGTTATGTCACAGTGACCGTCAGTTGTAATGGTTGTTTCAAATAGATCAAGATCCGAAAGTGCCAGAGTTGGCAAGCCTTCGGTAAAGGTTACCGTAGCATTGTCAGTTATATTTCCGGTAACTGCATCGGGCACATCAGTAAGTATTCCTGTGATGGTTGTTACACCAACTCCGTATGGACTTCCTGCGCCTCTGTAGTCACCACTCAAAGTAGCAGTATAGGTTCCGCTTCCGGCATAGTAAACTGTTCCAATTGATCCATGATCGCTCGATGCCAGAGCTACAGTTCCACGTTGAGTTGAGAGATTATTACCCCACTGGTCGCGAAGCTGAACAGTAATCAGGCTGGTTTCGTCGGTTGTGATATTATCGTCAGAAACAGTGATCTGTATTTGCGCAAGTGCTGGTTTACCTTCGGTAATAACAACAGTAGCATCATCAGTAACATCGCCGCTAACGCCATCCGGAACATCGGATAAATAGCCTGAAATTGTAGTAGTTCCGGTTATTATTGTTGAAAGTGTTGCAGAATAGGATCCATTGGAATTATCAGTTACTGCTGTTAATGCTGTGCCTGAAAGTGAAGTTGCTAAAGTAACTATACCACGGCTGGTGCTCAGGTTATTTCCCCACTGATCTTTCAGTTGAACGGTAATAAGCCTTGTTTCGTCGGTGGTCATGGTACCTGAGGCAGGAGTTACCGTAATATCGGTTAAGTCGGGCTTGCCTTCGGTGATGGTTACAGTTGCGTTATCAGTAATTGATCCGTTTACGCCGGAAGCATCACCTGAGCCTGTAAATACACCCGTGATAAGTGCTGCACCAAAACCGCGGTTATCGCCAGTAAGTGTTGCGGTGTAGCGTCCGCTTGTTGCATAGGTTGCAGCCGAAATACTTCCACGTGTCGAAGAAAGAACTACTGCTCCACGGTTTGTGGTAATACTGTTACCAAATATATCTTTTAGCTGAATGGTAATTGTGCTGCTTTCGTCGCTGGTCATGGTTGCAGGATCGGCAGTAATTTCGATGTGAGCCAGATCCGGTAATCCTTCGTTGAAAGTTACTACTGCATCATCAACTATAGCATCTCCATTGTACGTTCCTGTAATGGTAGTTGGTCCGAAGCCAGGCAAAAAGCCTGATAAGGTGGACTGGTAAATACCGGCTGAAGTGTATGTAACAGCTGACAGCGATCCTAAAGTACTCGACAATGCTACTGTTCCCCGGTTGGTGGTTACCAGGTTACCCCATTGATCCTCTAACTGAACCGAAATAGTGCTGGTTTCGTTGGTTGTAATAACACTCGGATCAGCAGTAATCTGGATTGTTGACACTGCAGGTAGACCTTCAGTTATAGTTACATCTTCGGTATCGGTAATAGTGCCCGAAATGGTTCCTGCCAATGCACCGGTAATATGAGCAATTCCAGTGTATCCCGCAATATTGTAAATATAAACGGAGCCATAATTTCCGGTGAGGATAGAAGAATACGTTCCATCTGTATTATCAACTACAGCTGATAAAACACCATGAGTTGTTTCCAGTGTAATAATACCATCGCTGGTGCTGCGGTTATTTTCGAATAAGTCCCTGAGCTGAACCGTAATATGACTGTGCTCATCAGTGGTCATACCCGAAGGACTGGCGGTAATAAGAGTCTTCGTGAGATCAACCGGAGCGGCTGTAACATTAACAGTTCTGGTTTGCGCAAATGCTTCATCAGGATTCGGGTTATCGTACCTGGCACTTATAGTGTTGGCGCCCAGTAAGGTTGCACGTACTATTGCTGTGTAGGAACCATCACCTACGTTGGTAACGGTTATAATACCATCATAATCCGAAGTAGAGCCGTTGATAAGTATTTTAATATCGCGGCACGAGTATAGCAGGTTCCCCTGCGCATCTCGTGGTGTTGCGGTTACAAATACATATTCGCCTGCCACCCTGCTAACAGGATCAGCAATTGATCCTACGGTTCCTGATGGAGGAGTTCCTGTGTAAGGAGCTATGGTAAGTGTCGATCGTGCTACCAAAGGAGAGAACGGTCCAGGTCCAACCACTATGTTCTGCTGATCACCGCTCTTGTATGCATAGGTTGCATCTGCAGCACGAACCCAATAAGCACCAATGGTATTAATAAGTAATCCATTAGTAAAGGTTCTTACTCCGGCATCTTGTAGGGTATATGCTTGCAATCCTGAAGGGAAGGTCACAAGAGCATCGTCGGAAGATTTAAATCGTATGCTTCCGGTATAATCAACGCAGGTGTTCCAGTATATATCGCGTGCAGTAACCGTTGTTGAGAATGCAATACCTGATTGCTGGGTTGTTCCTGCAACAACTTTAAAATTATCTAGTGGTGCATTCAGCACTTCAATAGCAGCAGTTGTTCCAGGGCTCGAGGTCGGACCATCGGTAATAGTGATGGTTGGTGACACAAACGGGGTTAACTGGCTCTGATCCGAATTGAAGAAAGTAAAACCTCCGATAGTTGCAACACCAGCGGTAAATGTCTGATTTCCGTTAGCCGGAATAATACGTGCTGTACCGTTTTGTGAGGATGTAGCCGTCGTTGTCCAGGTTACGCTGTTAGGGCCTTCGTAATTTGTTTTAATATTATCGAATTCGTCCCATACAGTAGCTGTTACACTGAAAGCCGTGCCTGCCGTAACAGGATCACCATTGTTGGCAACCAGCGTAAAACTGTGTATTGGTGCCGGTGTAACTGTAATGGCCGTCTGACTACCTGTTTTTCCATCCACAGTGCCTGTAACAGTAACTGTACGTTCGCCGGTAGTTTTGAGAGTTACTCCATTGGTTAATGATTTAACTCCGTAGTCGCCTGAAAGGAAAGTATAAGATGGCAGAACTTCTCCGGCATGGTGGGGCGTATTTGCAGTAAACTGAATGGTACCAGTGTAATTGGTCTTAACATTTTCGTACTGGTCGAGTGCCGTCACTATAGGTGTGGTAGTGGTACCAGCCACAACCGGATCAGTAATTCCTGTAACATGGAAATGATCGATGGCTGCAGGGGTAATATTGAAAGAAGAGGATGTAGCTCCTGTCAATGGGCTGGCGGTGGCGGTTAGAGTATAACCGTTACCGGTTTTATTTATCCAGACATTCGATGAACTGGCTACGCCTCCTGAAGGAGTTAAGGTAAGAGTTCCGGCTATGGTTCCGCCTCCTGCATTGGTTCCGATGGCTACAGTAATGGTGTTTCCATCTGAGTTGGTCATAAGGTTGCCATAGGAGTCAGTGATACGAATTGTAAACGGAATATTGTTACCTGCAATAGTTGTGGAAGGCTGAGTATAAAACACCAGCCTGTTGAGTGTAAAGTTAGCTGTTAACGATTTTGAAGTCGTAACGTTGGTTTCAGTTCTTGGATTTGTTGTGGATCCATCGCTCCAATTAACGAAACTGTAATTGGCATTTGGAACTGCAGTTACTGCGGTTCCACTTCCACCGTTGGCTACAGATTGTGATGTAGTGCCGGAAATGGATCCGTTAGCACCAGCGGTATAAGTCAATATATGATTTGTAACAAAAGATTGATCTGAGCCATACCCTGTACCAGCCGAATTGGTAGCATAAGCACGGACATAATATCGTGTACTGGCTGCCAGGCCACTCATACTTGCATTAAATGTTCCCGTTCCTGAGCCACTGGCAACTGAGCTTGAAGAAGGCGAAGGCGAGGTTCCGTAATAAATACCTCTGCCTGTAACTGTGGCTCCTCCTGAGTTGGTTACATTACTGCTGTTGCAACTGGCTGAATTCTGAGTTATTGATGCGATGGAACCCGTTGAAACTGTTGGTGCCACGGTACTAACCGTAGTAAAACTTACCTGTGCTCCGTAAGCAGTACCTACCGAGTTGGTAGCCCAGGCTCTTGCGTAATAGGTTGTACCTGGGCTAAGTGGTGTTGCCGTTGTGGTGATTGCACCAGTTCCGCTACCCGATGATGCACCAGCAGTCGGGTTGGATGAAGTGCTATAGGCAACCCCTTTGGCGGTAACAGTAGCACCACCATCAGCTGAAACATTCCCGTTGAGGGTTGCAGAGGTGGAGCCAATTCCGGTTGCAGCACTTGTTGATACAGTTGGCAGTACGGTAATTGCACCACCACTCGATATAGTAAAGTTAGCTGTTCCATTTGTTGTACCCGAATTATAAGCTGTGACTACAATTACATAGGTACCCACATTGAAATAATTCGAACAGCTGATCAAAGACAGTGTGCCCGGCCCTGAATCGTCATCACCAACCTTAAAATTAGTAAGGGGACTGGAAGGGTTGAAGCTACCGGTATACACATAAAGCATTGGGTCGGGGAAGGCACTGTTGATGGTAATGGTTACATTACCAGCAGTGCTAACTGTGAATGCCTGGGTAGCATAAGAAAATAGTGTACTTCCAGCAGAAACTGAGGTAAAAGTACCATAAGTACCATCCCCGCATACTACTGACCCTTGATTTGGTTTATAGAATTGCTGGTTAGACGAAATAGTGGCATTAAAGGTTGTTTGTCCGTAGGACTCGCTAAACCCTGCCATTAATAAAGCCAGCACTAAAACTGCTAAAACCGCAGTACTTCTGAACTGTCGGAAATATCCGGAACATCCAGGGGTACACAATGCCGTTGGGCCTGATTTTATCCTTTTTTGTTGGGTAAATTTTTTCATTTTTATAATCTTTTGTGTTTTTTCAGGAAATAAATGAATAAACGATCAATCCGAACTATGGCTGATGCTTAAGGCGTGATAAAATCGAGGCCTGTTAACTGAATAAGCAAAGCTTTCAGTTCAGCTCCCTGGGCTGTGGTGAAAACTGATGTACTGTGCACAACAACTTTCCCGTTTACGTTATTTTTCCACTTTATAAAATATTCACTATAGTTGCCTGCAGTTACAGGGGTAATGACTGTGCTGCCGAAATTAATAACCCCCGGCTGGGTAGCCGCGTAAAGATGAAGATCAACTACCTGTTTACCTTCGAGCACGGCTGCTATTATATAGGGCGCAGGTTTATTATTATCATTTAAAAACACATTAGGTTGCCCGGCAAACTGGGTTTGCAGCTGGGACAAGTTAGGTGCTGACTGGTCGAGTACCACAAAATCGGTGGTAGTGTTCTGCGCGTACGAACATACAGCCCCTAGAAGCAACGCGAAAATAAGTAGATATCGTTTCATAGTTTTCATGGTATATAATTTCATGGTTGTTATCGTTTTATATGATTTTTGGTTGTTTAACCCAGTTCCTGCTCTGCGGGAGAAGGACGGGGGATGTCGATGTTAACCTCCAGTAACAGTTATTGTAACTGTGTGAGATGTACTACATCCATTTGCATTAACGATGGTCAAAACTCCGCTATATACTCCGGCTACTGTTCCTCCAGTAACTAAAATTGTACTGATTGTATCAGCAGTAGTGTTAAATGTTGTTGTTGTATTGCCTTGATCTAGCAGGCCTGCTAGATTAGCAACAGCATCCCAGTTGATGCTGTATGAAGTAGGCGTATTGGTTGTTCCAGTATAATCCAAATCAGTTAACTGATCTACCGCATTGAATGTTACTGATGTAATCACACCTGTAGTCAAAGTTATTGTAGGTAATGGGTTTATAGTTACTGCAACAGGAAATCTTAACGTACTTTCTGCACCGTTAACTGTCTGGCTGGCATAATAAGTAGCTGCAGCCGGAATGGTAGCGGCACCATCGTAAAGTGTTCCACCCGTAGAAGCAGAATACCATTTTATTCCTGAAGGTGCAGTGATGGCAGCTGTTGTAAGCTGGTTAAATGTCTGTGCCATAGCCCAGGCAGATCCCAGTAGTATGGCGAAGAGGAATATATATTTTTTCATAATTTTCAGTTTTAAAGTTCCGGTTTATATTTTTTGTAAGTTTTTCTGTTACCCTCTATGCAGGCTCAGTAACAGAGCCTGCATAAAGTGGTAAAGTTTAATTACCGGAACAGAAAGTTTGTGATGAGGAGCCGGTTGGAGCGAGAGGATTTACCTGTATGCTTACAGCCTGTGTAGTTGTACATCCATTGGCATTGGCAATTGTCATAGTGCCCGAATATACACCAGCTGCAGTATTTGCAGGAATAATTATCCCCGTTACGGATCCAGCACCAGATTGAAATGTTATAGAAGTACTTGTCTGATCAGCCAATCCCGTCCAGTCAATGCTATACGAAATTGGAGTATTAGTAGTTGCAGTATAAGCTAAAGTAGTTGACTGTTCACTGCCGCTGATAGTAACAGCAGCAGCTGTACCAGTAGTTGTAATGGTTGGAAGTGGATTAACTGTTACAACCCATGTTCCGGTTGATGCTACAAACGATGTATTGCAGGTGCCATCATGTGCATAACGACGATAACTTGTTGTTGCTGTTAAGCCTGTTGGTGGATCATAGCTTGCTGATGTTGCTCCGTCAATAACTGATCCGGCGGTAGCAAATCCATCCAATGACGATTCCCATTTATAGGTGATTGTCCCGTCACCT
>Ga0208789_1000852_pt1 | contig 22271 bp, 21 predicted proteins | sample Methanotroph_Enr_FD_187368 | JGI IMG/M metagenome (GOLD analysis project Ga0208789, IMG submission 187368) | Enriched soil microbial communities from Old Woman Creek wetland in Ohio, USA - Methanotroph_Enrichment_5 (SPAdes) (version 2) | ecosystem: Environmental > Terrestrial > Soil > Wetlands...
ACCAGTACTGAAACTAAACAGTTTATAAGCCTATATTGCTTGGATTTATGCATCAATTATGGTATAATGCACATGTGTAAAGTGCTTCGGGGTTTCAACTAAAGAGGGTGACAAAGATGGATGAGATTATCTTTCAAGACAAGCTCAACGAATTAGTCAAGGAGATCGGAGATATACCGGATCCGCAGAGGGCAAAACTGATCACGCTGGCAAAGCAGACTCAAAATTGCCATGAGCAGCTAAAGAAAAGCGTCGACAGCCTCCAGGAATCCTTGGATTATCTTCGTGTCAGTATTAAGTACCTGCTTTTCGACCTCGAGGCAACAAGGCGCGAAAACAAATATTTAAGAAAGATGCTCGAAGAGGCAAGCTAAGCTAAGCGAAAATAAAAATTAGAGTTTAAGGGCATGTTGGTTCAGGCCAATGTGCCCTTTTTTTTGTTGTAACCCGTCATCAATCCAAATCAGGGGTTCGTAAAAGCGAAAATAATTCAGAACCGATCTTTATCTTTTTCACAAGCGACAGTTTGGGAGCAGTTGGCGATAAACGGAGGCGCTGCATGTCAGCTAAAGAAAGCAAAAAGAACGAATCTATTTTATTCCTCTGATCTGCGGCGACCTGCTCGGTTATTACGTTCGGGTTAGTTGGCTTAAGTATCTGTGCCTCGTGCAATAGAGCAGTGCTTGACGAACTCGCATAAAAAGCCTCATCGCCATCATCATACTCCTTAAGCATCTTTGCCACATGATATCCATTATCCAATACTGGTATGGAGGTCAGATAAAAATAACCAACTAAAGAACAGGCAACTGCAATTGCCGCTGCTATGCGAACTGCTCCACTGAAAATTATGCGTTTGTATGCCGTGATATTAGAAGCACAAGTGCCAGCGTTGTTTCGGGCAGGCTCAAGTACCGCATACCACCTTTTTGAGATAAAAGGCCTCATAGCGATCCATGTTTTTACCTGAAAACCAGCGTTGCGTATATCCTTGTCAAAAGTAGTCGGGCTTATGGGCTTACATTTTCGCTTTCTGGTAACATTGAAGAAACGGCGAACATAATACCAAATAGCATCTAGGGACCAATTACACAGAAATGATATTATCACAGGGCCTTTTGATATTCTGCGGAGTTCATTGAGGGCGGATAAACGCTCCTGGGGATGGGAAAAATATTGAAATACTCGGTGGCAAAGCACCGCATCAAATTGTTTATTTTCAAAACCTGTGCTAAAAAGGTTGGCCACACAGATATTATCATTTTCTGCAAGACAGTTGGTTCCATCCGGACCTGTATATTTTCGGGCATATTCGACCATGCTGGGTGAAACGTCAGCGGCAGTAATTTTAAAACCATGTTTTTTGAGCATGGGAATAAGTCTTCCTGGGCCGCAGGGGCAATCCAGAACAGAAGATCCAGAGGTGATGTTTGCCACCGAAAGAGAGAGTTCGACGCATTTTTGTTCGCGTTTATCGGTCCTTGTATCAAGAACATGGGAAACGTAGCGTTTGGCTTGACAGGCTTTTTGGTACTGAAACGTAGCTTTTTCGGCAGCTTCGGATGGAAATTCGGTGCGAGATAGCGGTTCGGCTTGTTTAACAGGATCATTACGATTCTCGTTCATATCCACTCCTTTTTACGAAGTACCCCGGTGGCTTTTACCTATATAGACAGTATTTATCATAAATGTTTTTACGATGCAAGTAGCTATTTTGCATTATACTTTCTAAACAATTAGAGCAAAATGCATACAAAAGCGTATAATTCCAAGAATGCGGCATAAGTTTGGGGGTTGTTTTGTCGATAAAAATTGCGGCAATGTGTCTTCCAAGCTTGTTCAATTAGGTTTCGTTTACATTGAACTGGTTTGGACTTTTGGACATATATTTAAGAGTTAAAAGGCTTGCGGTTTGACCGTGGCCTTGGATTGTGTTAGATTGTAAAGAGGCAATCTTAAAAAAAGAGGGAACAAATGTTTGAACGATTCACAGATCGCGCGAGAAAAGTTATGGCCTTGGCCAACCAAGAAGCGCAGCGATTTAATCATGAATATATAGGCACAGAACACATACTCCTTGGCCTTGTTAAAGAAGGCAGCGGAGTTGGGGCTAATGTGCTCAAGAATCTCGACGTAGATATAAAAAAGCTGCGTCTGGAAGTTGAAAAGCTCGTAAAGAGCGGGCCCGACATGGTGAGCATGGGCAAACTGCCCCAGACACCACGCGCCAAAAAAGTTATAGAGTACGCAATCGAAGAGGCAAGAGCCTTGAACCACAACTATGTGGGTACAGAGCATATCCTTCTTGGTCTCCTGCGGGAAACCGAGGGCATCGCCGCACAGGTATTAATGAACCTTGGGCTAAAGCTTGAGGATGTCAGGCAGGAAGTTCTCAATCTACTTGGCGCTGGTGTGGATAGTTCATCTACTGGTCTGGGCATGAAAATGAACCCGCAGCAAAACGCAAATGCCGCAGGTGCAAAGGCCAAGACAAGTAAGACTCCCGCGCTCGACAGCTTCGGCAGGGACCTAACAGAACTTGCTATAAAAGGCGAGCTTGACCCGGTTATCGGCAGAAGCAATGAGATCGAGCGTCTCATCCAGATACTTTGCAGAAGAACAAAAAACAATCCGGTACTTCTGGGCGAGGCTGGCGTAGGCAAAACAGCCATAGTAGAAGGATTGGCCCAGAAAATTATTAACAAAGAAGTGCCGGAGATATTGAAGGAAAAACGAATAGTCGTCCTCGACCTTGCAATGATGGTCGCAGGCACGAAATATCGCGGCCAGTTCGAGGAGCGTATCAAAGCGGTTATCAACGAAGTCAAACGTGCGACCAATGTTACGCTGTTCATTGACGAACTCCATACTTTGGTCGGTGCCGGCGGTGCTGAAGGCGCTATTGACGCCAGTAACGTGCTCAAGCCTGCTTTGGCCAGGGGCGAGGTGCAGTGCATCGGCGCAACAACGCTCGATGAATATCGCAAGTACATCGAAAAAGATGGCGCCCTCGAAAGAAGGTTCCAGACCATCATAGTCGAACCGCCTTCAAAAGAAGACACGCTCGATATACTCAAGGGCCTCAGGGACAGGTACGAGGCGCACCACAGGGTACGCTTCACTAACGAAGCTCTCTACCAGGCCATTGAGCTTTCAACGAGATACATTTCAGGCAGATGCCTGCCCGATAAAGCAATTGACGTTATAGACGAGGCCGGTGCGCGTGTAAGACTCAAAAACATGACGCCTCCGCCGGATCTGCAGGAACTTGAAGAAAAGATCGAAAAACTTCAGGCGGAAAAAGATGAGGCCGTCCGGGCAGCCGATTATGAGCGAGCGGCATCTCTTCGCGATGAAGCCCAGCAGCTCATGGACGAAAAAGCCCAGAGGCAGCGCCAGTGGTATGAAGATAATAAGGAAACCTCCGGCGTCGTTGATGAGGAAGTCATCGCCGAGGTCGTCAGCAAGATAACGGGCGTACCGCTCACAAGACTTGAAAAAGCCGAAACACAGAGACTTCTCGAACTTGAATCGGAACTTCACAAGAGAGTTGTTTCCCAGGATGAAGCCGTTACTGCCGTCGCTAAAGCCGTTCGCAGATCCAGAAGCGGCTTGAAAGACCCCAATCGTCCGATGGGTTCATTCATATTCCTTGGACCCAGCGGCGTCGGTAAGACCCTGCTCGCAAGAGCATTGGCCGAATTTATGTTCGGTGATGAAGATGCCCTCATTCAGATCGATATGTCCGAGTACATGGAAAAGCACAATGTTTCAAGGCTCGTTGGCGCTCCTCCCGGATACGTCGGCTACGAAGAAGGCGGCCAGCTCACAGAACGTATCAGGCGCCGTCCCTATGCCGTGCTGCTGCTTGACGAAATCGAAAAAGCCCATCCGGATGTCTATAACATGCTTCTCCAGATCATGGAAGAAGGCAGGCTTACTGACAGCTTCGGCAGGTATATCGATTTCAAAAATGTCGTGCTTATCATGACCAGCAATATCGGTGCCGAACTAATAAAGAACCAGTCTGGTTTCGGATTCGGCAAAAAGACCGCCGAGGCGAGCTATGATAAAATGAAGGAACTCCTCAACAAAGAAGTCGAGAGATACTTCAGGCCGGAGTTTATTAACAGGCTTGATGACACTATCGTGTTCAAGCCGCTCACGAGGGTTGATTTGACGACTATCGTAGAATACGAATTGAACAAGGTATTCAAACGGCTGGTAGAACATGGTCTCAAGCTCGAGATCACCGACGCTGCCAAAGAGTTCCTTATCGAAAAGGGCTATAATCCTGAATTCGGCGCAAGACCGCTCCGCAGGGCTATCGAGCACTATCTCGAAGACCCAATGAGCGAAGCCCTCTTGCGAGGCCAGTTCAAGGGTAAAAACGTTATAAAGATTGAGGTGCTTGACGAAGACCACATGAAGTTCGAAGGCATTGAAGTCAAGGACGAAAAAGCTCAGCAGCCCGAGGCCGCTGGATCAAGACCTCAGGGAACATAAAAGCGGTTAGAGCTTTGGTTCACAAATAAAGAGCCTGGGTTTTTGCCCGGGCTTTTTTTATGGCATTACAGGCTTATTAGGAACCGAATAAGATCTCGAAAATGCCTCGCTGCGCTCGTTTATCTCCGCCTGGCTTTGCTGATGCGATAATATCTCCCGGAATTTTTGTTCATCCCAGAAATGCACCTTGCCGTCAAGCGTCAGCACAACGGCTCCATCTTTGAGAAGAAAAGAATTGAAATCGCGGCTGCTGTAAACAAGTATTGTATCAGGCCCCGCGTCATAGCCGATCCACGGCGCACGGTACTGTATCTGGCCTAATCTGGCATTGGGCCGCAAAGTTGGAATAACATTTTCAACCGTATACTGACTTGGCAGTGATCCCACTTTGGAACGGTAATCAAGGATAAACTTCCCAAGCTCACCCATGGCGATCATCGATTCACGCTTTATTACAACGTCTTTGAAATTGATCATCGTAAAAACGAAAAGCAATGTCAAAAAGCAGATGATAAAGATATGGCGAACCAATTTTATCTGCACTCTATCCATCAAAATCCCACATCAGCAATTATGCACAGCCGATTACTGGAAATAAAACATCAAACCTGTTTTATTTTAACTATATTATCCTGCACCGCAAGCCTGCCCTCGGTAAAAAGCTTGATCGCTTCCGGGTAAGCGATGCACTCCTGTTCAAAAACACGGGCCGCAAGCATATCAGCATCATCGGTGTCAAACACCGGGCAGCATCGTTGGCTTATAATTGGACCCCGGTCGTATTCGTTTGTGCAGAAGTGGACAGTACATCCCGAAACCTTGCACCCCGCCTTGAGCACAGCTTCATGAACATGGTGACCCCACATCCCCTGTCCGCCAAAACTGGGCAGAAGTGCCGGATGGATATTCATAACCTTGTTAGTATATTTTGCTGGTATGTGCCATAAACACAAAAAACCCGCCTGCACCACAAGCTCCACACCTGCTTCTTCCAGCAGCAAAGCCAAATGCCGACTGAAGCCGTTAATATCCTCAAAATCCTTCTTTCGCACGACCTTTACCGAAAGACCAGCCGCCTTTGCCCTGCTCACTCCCAGCACATCCGATCGCGAGCTTATGACCAGTGATATCTGTGCATTGATCGAGCCGGATTTTATATTTTCAAGCAGGTTCAGAAGTGTCCGTCCCCCTCCGCTCAAAAGCACGCCAATACGAAGCGGTTTCTGCTTCACCTGCTTAACCAGCATTTCTTCAACATCTTTTTTAAGATCAAGGGCTTTGTTGACAAGTGCGTCAGCCTTGGTATTAAGTTCTCGCCGAACGTGTTCTACCGTCCAGCTTTGAAATGAGCTAAGCAGTTCAAGGCACGTCGTATAAAGATCGAGTAGCCCCGGGCTTTTTACTTTATAATCCCCATTGAGCTGCCGAACCATCAGCTCGCTGTCGCTTTTGACCGCAACCCGTAAAGCACCCATCTCGCGCGCGTGCTCAAGCCCTTTCATCAGACCTGTATATTCGGCAACATTGTTCGTAGCTGAACCGATGAAAAAAGCCTTGGCCATCAACGGTTTGTTTGGAGGTGAGGCGATCACAAATGCAGCCGCGGCCGGCCCCGGATTACCCCGCGAGCCTCCGTCAGTGTAGACGGTTACAAGATCATGCACAGTTACTGCTCCGAAGGAGGCAGTACGAGAATTCTCGTACAGTTGGGACAGCGGATAACTTCGTCCTTGGTCATCAGGGCATTTGCGGTTTCAACCGTTAGTCCCATATAACATCCCCCGCAGGTGTATTGCTGGCTTCTCGCATCCTGCTGTTCCACGACCGCAAGCGCCTCGCCGTCATAGGTATCGGCAACCCGTTTGAAAGTAGCAAGCGGCCCGGCGTTTATTGTAGCTGCAACTTCATCCCACTGGACCTGAATATTCTTAATATCTGATTCATATTTAGCAGACTGCTGCTCAGATTCGATTTTTATTTTTTCGAGTTTGGCGCTATTTTCTTCGATCTGCTGCTTGATCGTGAGCACTTCCGCCTGCTCAGATTCAACCGCCTTCATGATTTCAAGTATCTGCGTTTCAAGCTTGGAATTATCCGCCTTGGACGTATTGAGTTCCATTAGAATAGCGGCGTATTCCTTATTGTTCTTTGCGGTATTGAGTGCTGCCCGGTACTTATTGATTGAGTCATCACGGCTTTTAAGCTCAAGTTCAAGCTTGTCGGCCTGCATTTTTGTGTGCTGAATCTCCTCTTGTTTTGCACTAAGAGCGTTTTGAAGTGTGCGAATTTGGTTTTCCTGCATTAAAACGCTTCGCTTGCACCTGGCAAGCTTGGACTTTGCCGTCCTGAGGCGGTTCTCAACATCCTGAAGCTTTACCAACCCTGATAATGTGGGTCCCATTCATGCTCCTTATACAGCCGGCCAAAAATTACGAATACCCCATTATGCAAATCAAAACCGAATCCGCAAGTAAATTTTAGGCCATGCAAAAGGGATATTGTTAAAAACGAAATCAAACTCCGCAATATACACAAAATAATTGGAAAACGGGTATTCCAGTACCAGGTACTTTGCCTTATACTGCGGTTGTAAACATTAAAGCGGAGCTTTCATGGTGCCCAGGCTTATTTTTGCAGGATGCTTAGCCCTTTTTTGCGTATTGATGATCTCGCCCCCGAGCTGTCCAGCCGAAATGACCATTTGCCCCAACATAAATATCCGTGAAATCGGCAGACCCGTTCATGGCGTAAACTGGATCAACAGCTATGTGGGTAAGGACAAGTTTGCCAAGCCCTCCATTCTGACTGTCATGGGCCAGGATGGCGGCAATTTCTTCGTACTTGAGATAGACCCCAATTCGGGAAGATTTCTCCAGTTCTTTCCCGATGCCAACAATTGCAGCTATCCAACCGCAAAATTTCTCAGCAAAACCGGAAAACTGTATATCGGGTCGGCTTACGGCGGAGACTTATTCATCTATGACCCCAATACCCGTAAACTCCAGCTCTGTGGCAACATCAACGGCGAAAATGCGGCAATGCCTTGCGGCATGACCGAAGACGACCAGGGCCGGATATGGATCGGCAGCTACCCCGGCGCTGATCTTACAAGCTATGATCCCGAAACAGGTAAATTCAACCATTTTGGCCGCATGGATGAATCCGACATGTACGCCTATCCTTATTCCAATAAGGACGGCAAGATCGCTGTTAAGATCAAAACCCTCAAGCCCCATGTAATCATTCTTGACCCCAATTCAGGGACAAAATACACCGCCGGCCCGGTAATTGAAGCTGGAAGTGGAAGCCTTGATGTTATAAAAGCACTCGACGGCTGGCTTTATATACGATCAACTATGGGCAAATTCCGCCTGGAAGGATTTAATGCTGTCGAAGTCAACGATCTCCCCAGCCCAATAGAGCCTCCTGCCCTTCCTGATGGTCAGCAGTTTGAAATAATTCACTCTTCTGACAAAACCAGGCGAATGCTCATAATGAAGCCCTCAGACGGAAAAATCAAAACATTCAATCTGCCCTACGAAACTACCGGCAGCCGCATAGCATATCTCGCCAAAGGCTCTGATGATACCATCTATGGCTCAAGCACTGTCCCCATGCATCTGTTCAGGTATGACACAAAAACGACAGAGTTTTTCGATCTGGGCACATGCTCTGGAACAACGGGCGAACTTTGCTCAACTGCCGTCATGGATTCCAAAATGTATTTATTCGCCAACAACGGCGCATATTTTTCCGTTTACGATCCCGCCATACCTTATCGCTTCGGCAAGGATCCAAACGCCAATCCCAGGGACCTGGGCCGCATAGACCCCATCTCGTGCAAGCCTCGTTCCGCACTTGCCGGACCTATGCAAAAAATATGGGTAGCCTCGATTCCTGATTACGGCAAATACGGCGGGCCGCTTTCTTACTTCGATCCCAAAACAGGCGAAAAGAAATCGTATCAGATGGGTAATGCCAGTTGTTTCACTCTCGCCGAAATCGCAGAACAAGGCTTGATCGCCATTGGTATGCACATTGAAGGTGGCATCGGCACTCAGCCCAAAGCCGATTTTGCCGCAATGTTGCTCTGGGATTACAAGACCGAAAAAAAGATATGGGAAGGCACACTTGATAAAAACATATTCGCTTACAATTCTTTGCTGCGAGCGTCAAATGGTATCTTATATGGCACAGCTTTAGACAAAGAAAACTCCAGTACCTTGTTCGCCTTTGACCCAGCCGGAAAAAACTTCACAAGAAGGATCCGCCTCGCTGCCGCAAAGGCTCTCGACCTCTCACTTATGCAAGGCCCCGACGGTAAGCTTTACGGCTTTACAGACAATTACCTCTACACAGCCGACCCCATGAGCCTGGATTATAAAGTACTTTACACATCAAAAGGCCTATTCGAAGTACCCGGCCCAATCATAGATAAAGACATCTATTTCGCCTCAGGCCAAAAATTAATGGCCATAAGACTTTTCAAATAGCACATCAAATGATTTAGGTCTATCATTTGCTTTTAGCCGGCTTAAATTTCGGCGTTATTTTACACCCCGTATATTCAGCGTAAACCTGCGCAAATTCCGCCCCTAGAAAAAAAATCTGCGCCGAATAATATATCCAAATCAAAAGCACAACCAGCGACCCCGCAGCCCCATACGCCGATGTTACTGTGCTTCGGGCTAGATAAAGCCCAAGTGCCCATTTGCCTATGACGAATAAAAATGATGCGAGCGCTCCGCCGGCCCACACGGGCGCCCAGCCAACCTTAGCGTCCGGCACAAATTTATACAATAATGAAAAAACCACCAATATCAGCACAAATGATGTCAAATGGTTGAGCATAGACCAAACTAAAGTTCCGCCTGGCAGCCAGTCGGAAAACCAAGTGCCGATATAAGTAATAGTTGCCGTAATTGCTGCCGACGCCAACAAAAGCACTCCTACAATGATCACGACTAAAAACGCAAAAATATACGACAGAAAAAATCCCAGCCATGTCGTCGCCGGTTTATGAGGTAAATTCCAGATCGCGTTCAAAGAATCCTTCAATTGGACAAAAATATTTGTCGCACCGTATGCAAGCACTATAAAGCCCAGCACAGTTGCAACTATGCCTGCACCGGGCCGGGCCGCGTTTTTAACTATCTCCTGGATAGTCTGCGCAGTCTTAGGCCCGACAATTTCGTGCAGCACCTTCGCAAGGTGTCCCTGAGACGCCGCTTCGCCCAGGAAAAACGCACATACCGCGACCGCGATTATAAACAGCGGGGCAATGGAAAAGATCGCGTAATACGCAAGCGCCGCTCCATGTCGGGATGCACGATCAATTGAGAACTCTTTAAACGTTTCTTTCGCGAGCTTAATTACAACAGAACCTGTCATATCATCCACTTATCCCAGCCATTTCAGACGTCATCGGAACTCTTGGTACTTTCACACTTTGTATTGACAGAAAATGGCCAAGCCTTTCCACAGTATCCATAAATGCATTGTAATCGGTCGGCTTGGTTATGTACAGGTTCGCCCCGCGCTCATAGCATCGCTGAACTTCCTGCGGATCATCCGTTGTTGTAAGAATAATAACCGGCATGTTTTTGAGATCCTGGTTTTGCTTTACCTGCGTAAGAACCTCGACTCCATCGACCTTCGGCATGCGAATATCCAGAAGTAGTACATAAGAAGCATTAGGCTGGCGTTTTACTCCAACCGAGTTTCGCATGAACAGAAAATCAAGTATTTCCTGGCCATCTTTGAAATGGAGAATATCGGAATAAACGCATGATCGCCAAAGGTTCTTTTTAACGAGTGCATAATGCCCGAAATCATCTTCAGCGATAAGTATTATTGTCTCGTCAGTCATTTGCGTCTCCCACAATAATTCCGGCCCGCATGCAAATCCAATTCTCACTGAAACTTATGCTGTTTTAATGCGTTATTCAGTATACCGATTCTTTCTCGCTAGCGAAACCCCAAACTTTATGATTCCTTCTCTGCCGCGGGGAATGAGACAAAAAATTTACTTCCCGCCCCCTGCTCAGATTCAACCCACACCCTGCCGTTATGCCGTTCTACTATCTGCTTGATTATATTAAGTCCAAGCCCATCCCCTGCCGACTGGTCGGGGTTAAGCCGATGGAATGTCTCAAATATTTTCCCTTGGAACTGCGGAGCTATTCCGATACCGTTATCCTCCACGCAGTAAACCACCATGGGATCGCTTCGTTTCGAAGAAATAGTTATCCGGCCCGGCCTGGATGGATCAAGGTATTTTATCGCGTTGCTGATGAGATTCTCAAAAACCTGCGAAACCATAGATGCATCTCCTAAACAATCATCAAGGTGCTCAGCCGTGACCTTTGCACCCGACTGGCTTATGCTGAACTGCATATTTCGGATGATCTCGCCGACTATCTTATCCATATTTAAGGTTCGAACGTCCATCTGCTGTCGGCTCAGCCATGACATTTTCAGCAGACCCGTAAACAGCATGTCAATTTTTCCTGTGCTCGAAAGTATAAAATTCAACGTCTCTGGAATTTCAGTATCTATCATTGTGTGCAGCTCAGAGCGAGCAGCCGCCGGTATCTGCGGATCCGAAAGCACTTGCCTTAGCCGATCGCACGTCATATTGAGTTCACTGCTGAAGCCATGAATATTCACAAGCGCCGACCGGAGATCGTGAGATGCCACATAGATTATTGATTCAAGCTCCTTGTTTGCATTGGCCAGCTCACGATTTATACGCTCACGTTCTGCTTGCGCAACCTTGGCCTGAGTTATATCTTTTGCAATAGCGATCATGCACTTGTCCCCACCCACATAGATCAGGGCAGCGGAGATCAAAGCGTCTTTGATCGTACCGTCTTTAGCCCGAAAACGCGATTCCATGCCGACAACATGCTCATTTGATTCCAGTTCAGCCAGCATATTGACCCTGTCCTCTGGATTATACCAGATGCCCAGGCTCAAAACATTATGCCCCACCACCTCACTTCTTGAGTAGCCCGTGAATGTCGTAAAACCTTCATTCACATCAACGTAGACCCCCGAATCCACCGTACTTATGCTTATCGATTCAGGACTGCGCCGAAAGGCTGTCGCAAATGTGTTTTCGCTTTGGGCAAGAGCGTCATGAGCCTTTTTAAGCCGAATAAGGTATGAACTGACCAGCACATACAGCAGCAAAGATGTTACAGCCACAAATGCCAGCCCCTTGAGGGTCTGAAGCCAGCTTATGTTATCCGGCTCATGGAAGAACATGGCCACTATCTGATCGGAACTGAAAATGTATAATCCCGCTACAATGGCATAAACAAGCACAAGCCGCCCCGCAGCCAAATGCACGTTTACAAAATTTTTCCGGAAGTTGTTGTGATTTAGTGCCATCCCCAAATTCCACTCAATGAACTCTGACCCAAATCCCAAGACGTTTACTATATCCCCACCACAACTAAACGTCAACCGCAACCATATTCCCCGAAATCAAAAAAAGAATATATATTTTAAAACTTTTTTTCTAAAAAGCGGATGCGCGCGAGCAGAGTATGACACTCTCGAAAAAGAGTACGCTAATTCAGGAAGGTGTGGCCAAATATCCATCACATAGCTGTTAGTAGCATCTTCATATTTTTAAATCCGAGAGGCCCATATATTTGCAAGCGTTACATGATGTGGCACATGTTGATGTTGTTTTTCGAAAAAATAAATTTTTTATCAACATTTTCAAATGCTGTGACGCCCAATTTGAGAAATCGCCGAGGAAGAGGGGCAGGTCTGTTTTTAGGCAGATCTGCCCATATAATGTAAACGGCCAAAATCTTTAAAAATTAGGCCGATTTGGGGAAGCGGGCTGGTTTTCTTTAAAAAGAGGCCAAATGTTACGAACATTATACCCGATTCAGAACGCATTTATTCCACAGTTTACGGGGGAAATCGAAAATATATGGTTGCGATTAATTCAATATTTGCTTCAGTCAATTGGGATCAGAATCAGTGCTATGCGCATTTTCTAGATGCCACGCCTCGCCAAAGAGCTTTAATAACTGCAATTAATAATCTAGCTCAGCAATATCGGCAGTTTGTTATTCTGTTTGCTTTTGAACGTCGCAGCAAACCGCAAATAGCAGAAATGTTTTCATATCCGCTTGAGAGTGTCAGAATGGCACTTTTCCTGTGCGGAGAATTACTCGAAAAAAAATGTCGAACAGTTATATCTGACTTTCCAAGCGAACAATTTACTTTGTCGATAAAATATGGTGGCCAATTTGCAATATTTGGCGAATTGGCGGCCCTCAAATGTAAGCTCAAGCCCCAAATGGAATTGTGTTAACAGGCTGATTTTGCTACAATAAACATTTTGGAGGTTGAGAGTGAGAGTGAGAGAACACAAAGCCTGTTTTCGTATTTTTTTGGGGGTTTCGGTGTTTTTTGCACTAGTTTCAATTTCCAATGCCGAGGTTTCACTGAGAGTTTTGGAATCAGATGGCAATACACCATTTGATGGCAGAGCAATAATGGTGGGCACGCAATTGAAAATAGTAATCAGCTCGGATTCCACGACTTCTTTCGGCGGAGGCATTTTCATCAAAGACCAGGAGCGATTTAAAGCCGATCTTGTGCCTGGCAGTATTCTTACTGCCTGCGGCTATACCCCTTATATAGATTATTGGGACGATGATCTCCATGAGGGCTGTATTTTGTGGTCAGGCAGTTCACCCAAAATCGGGGACTGGTTCACTTTCGACTATACAGCCACAGAAGTTGGCGATTGTAATGTCGGAATTTATCAGGACGATCCAGATCCCGATCTAGGTTATTTTGCCCTTATTTCCCCTGAATATGCGTTTTCGCATGTGAAATCCAGAGATTTTGATAGCGATGGGCTGGTTAATTTTGCCGATTTTGCACAATTTGCGGCTTATTGGCAGAATTCCGTGTGCATTAATGAATGCCAGAAATATGATCTGGACGAAAATGGCATAATAGATAGCTTAGATTTGGCTCTATTTACAGAATACTGGCTGGAAAAAGCATTCTAATCGGTACTAATTTCAAATCTGAACAAATTTTAAATTTTTCTATCATCATTTCCACGACTCATGTCGCCGCAAGAATAGTTTAGGCAAACTCAAAAAAAAGTGATTTTTTTTAAGGAGCTTGGATTATGAAGCGCAGCTGTATTATATTTTTTATGATATTTATAGCGGTTAGCACCGCAAGGGCAAACCGTGACCTCTCGAGGGATGAAATATTGTCCATTTTGAAGTCACTTACCGCGCAACCGCAAAAAACATGGATGACCACAGGCAGCATAATTGCAAAACACCAGGAATTTAGAGCTGCCCGTACACTTGATTCTAACGAAGTTCAATCACAAATTAATGCCCAAGTTAACAATTTTCGGCCGGATTCGAATGACGAATATTTTGAAAAGCTCAAGCTGGATGCCATCCCGTTCAATGTGCGTTATAAGTTGATGAATTCTTATACTATGGATTCAACAGTTACCATTCATGTTGATGGAGAGAAGTTCTATTGGCAAATAGAAGTTGATTCCAGGAAGGACTCGATAAAACCGTCACTTGAGCTTGCCAACAATTACATGACAGACCAGTTTGATTTAAATGGAAATCGCAGCCGAATATTTGTTTGGAATGGTCAGCAGTACAGTACATATATGCGGCCGGTTAATCATGCGATCGTAACCGATGCAGAAAAAAATTCAATGCAGCCGCGTGTTTCAGGCCCGCTTGTTGCCGGATTTATTCCATGGGGGTTCGGCAATTACACTTATGAAAAACTTTCTTCGGCTGTTTTGTCTGCAACTGAAATAGCAACAGGCTGCCAGAAGACGGTTCAATTTAATGTGCGCTACGAAAATAATACCAGCTTAAGTTTTATATTGGACCCTTCCAAAAATTATGCTGTTCTGTCGCATACTATTAATAATGGATCACAGAAAATAACAGTTAGCACCTATGGTAACTTTCAAGCGATTGGCGGAAGATGGATTCCTACGACTATTTCGATTGAGCAGTACAAAGGGGCAATTAGCTCCCAGAATTTGGCCGCGAGCGATTTTTGGGATTTCACAAGTGTTATTCCATCGAAGCCTTCTGCCGACCTGTTTGCGATCAGTTATGAAAAAGATGCGATGGTCGAGTACAGATCATTCATGAATCCTGGTACATTGATTTACTACCATTCGGATCCCAATGGAACAGGCAAAGTGAATACAGATGATCTGCTCATTGATAAATTGGCAATCGCAGGTTCCGGAGTAAACCACAATTGTGGTTCCGCAGCCATGAAATATGTCTGCCAGAAACTCGGCAAATCTGTTTCGGATCAATCTCTTGTTTCGCAATTGATAAAAAGCCCTGATACAGGTACAAGTCTTTATGATATGAAAATTCTGGCCCAGGGAATGGGGCTTTATGCAACCATTATTCAAACGGATTTAAATACACTCAAGACTTTACAGGGCTGCCAGATAATATTGCATTTGCCCCAGCAGAATCATTTCGTGGTCCTTGGCGATGTGGATAACGAATATGCCAGAACCATTGATCTGACCAGTAACAAGTTTTATATTCGTTATCGAATCTGGGATCTGAGTCAGGAATGGACCGGGGGAACGGCATTGGTCATCAGTGCTAGTCCCATTGAAATTGGGAACTTGACAGTTATTACCGATAACGACTCAAAACTCCTGCTGGGCAAGGCTTATTATTCTTGCTCACGAATAATACAGTACGCGCACATTTTATATTGTCAAAGCATAGAAGGGGCATGCAATGGGAATTATGAAGAATATTTCGAAAGAAAGGGTTGCAAAACTGACGTTAGCGGCTCATGCACTACCGGCGTATTTCTAAGATACCGAGCTATGAATTGCATTGATGATATCTATGTACCAGGTGAATGCGATGTTGATAATGTTTGGCAGTATTATTATATGACTGCTTGCGGGTAGCAGTTGTGAGAGCGAGCCGTACACTTGTGCGGCTCGCTATATTGACAAATCTGTTGCTAATTAATACAATCAGATATCTGGATTGTATTATGACGCAGCGGGCCTTTACTCTAATAGAACTTCTTGTTGTGGTTGGAATAATCACTGTAGCTGTTGCAGTAACTCTTCCGGCTTTAAATAATACACGTCAGCAGGCAAAATCAATTGTGTGCCAAAACAATATAGCTCAATTGAATATTGGCCTGCAGCAATATGAAATAACGAACAAAACATTTCCGCATGCATGGGATTCATGGACGAATCCTAATCCGCCGCCGGGCGGATATCCCGGGAATCCTTGTTATGACAATGGTGGATGGTGGTGGTTTAATTTTGTTTCGGGCAGCCGCGAAACAGGATTTAATACAAAATCGATTTGCTGGTGTCCTTCCAGAAATATCAGCGAACGTTCTCCAAAGCGAAATATTTTGGTGGGCAATTATGGGGTAAATTTGCTTATTTGCAAAAATAATTCAATCGGACCTAAAAGGGAGGCAATCGGCAGGCCATTAAGTGCCAGCCAGGTAAGGCATCCCTCCTCAGTTTTGCTCCTTTGTGATGCCGGTTACAGCGCAATTGCATGGTGGTATGCAAAGAATCCCCCAGATGCACTGAGTTGCGCAATAGGGCAGGAATGGGCCTATGTTCCAGGTTTGTTTGAGGTGAATAAGCAGCGACGGTTGAGGTCAGGAACTGGCTGGGATGCAAGCAATGGACGTCATCTACGCAGGAATATTAATGTCGGCTTTGTCGACGGGCATATAGAGCGCATCAAATCAACAAATCTCCAAACGGATAATCCGAATACCCCAACTTCTATCTGGGTGCCCTAAGGGTTAAAGTTGAATGCATTCACAACAGATTTGACTTGTTCTGTTTTTGGGTAATCAATTAGTATTAACGTTTCAAGCTTGCGATCTTTATTGTTGTTGTCGAATTCGATATACCATTCAAGTTTAGTCGGTCTATGGTCGATCAAGAAAACTCGCCAAATTTTTCTACGCACGATGCCATTTATTTCACTCTGAGGCCATGACAACTCATATAATTCAGAATTTTCATTAAATGGCGTGACATCATCGATTTGTTGCCAGCGGGCTCCAGCAGGTAAATCCGAAATTCTTCGAAATGGCAGAAATCCTATCTCGTAATAAATCATTAAACCAGCTTTTGCTTGATCTGAACTAAGTTGGTGAATTGTAAGTTCACCGTAGCATCGAGCTTTCAAAATATTATTTGTAAAATCCCATAGGGCTGTTTGACCATTTTGATTTTTTGAAAACGTAAGATTCAACTCAGTTGAGACCCAGTGCTCTTGAACTGGTTTAGAGCTACCGGGAACGAATCGTTGTATATGAATATTTTTGACACTGGCTAGAAAATTATAAATATCTGACAGTTCAGATGCAACTGCTTGTGGGGTATGAAACCAGAGCAAAAATGCGATCAGGAACACTGCCGCCGCAGCTGTTGCTGGCTTAACTAGAGATGTATAATGTAGTTTGAATGTTCGATTTCTGCTCTGCACAGTTTGGGTGTTTTGTTCCAGCCGATTCCGGCCCTCTGGTCCAGAGGATGATATAACTTGAACATTAATTCCATACTCGCCATACCGATTGGTATTTCGATTAACGGACTCGGATGAATCCTGCAGGGTGAAAACTGTATAGATTCCAGAATCAGGTCTTTCGATAATAGTGCTTATTTTTTCATGGATGCGCAGTATTTTTTGCTGACAGACAGAACAGGATTTGAGATGGTTTAAAAAAGTCTGTCGAAATCTTATGTATTGATCAGATTTAAACTCAATTCCGTAAGGAATGGCGTAATCAAAGAAATCTGTACTCTCGGCATTTTCGCATGGCAAATCTGATGCTTTTGGAGAGCCTGTTGAATATTCGAATTTTACGTCTCTAGCATCGCGCAGTGCATTACGACAGGAATCGCAGGATAAAATATGATTTGTTATTTCCGAATCAACTTCAGAAAACTCAAAATTCGCCAGCAATTCAATAGCTTTGTCTTTTTCTGGAATAGACAAATCACAGGCGGATTGATCCTCTGCGAGCAATTGCGATAATAAACATAATTGCTTGTGAGTAAGATTTAAACTTCTGATTATCTCGACATCTTTGGCGCAATTTTCACAACTGTCAATATGAGCTGTAATTGGCGTTGGCACCTTCACTTCAAATTCAGAATCTGCCAGGCTAGGTAAAAACGGCTTGACAGTAGTGCATGTAACCGGCTTATCAATGCAGGAAAAATGCAGTTCAAGCGTTTGAGTTATGTTCGCAATGTGATTTTTTTCTGCGGAAAATGGCTGTTTCTGCAAAGCGCAACGAAGTCGGTCCACATTGTTTTGGCAAATGTCGCATTCTGTAATATGCGATACTGCATCCTCAGGTATATCCGATCTCATATCATCATCAATGAAATCATAGTAGTATTTTTTAAAGTTTTCGCACGACCAGGCTGGATTATGCATAATCATGATTGTTGCCCCTTTAACAGGCATCGAATTTTCTTTAAACCTGTTGACATATATCTACTTACAGTTCGCGAATTTACACCCATTTTCTCAGCGGTTTCCAGAGTATCATGATCATCGCGAAATCGTAAACGAAATACCTGAGTTTCAGCTTTTGAAAGGTGCTTCCGTAACATGTCGAACATGCGATCAGTAACTTCATTGTTTTCCAGAATCTGCTCCGGAAACGAGCTTGGCATTTCCTGAACCTGCTGAGCGTATTTTTTCAGATTTGATTTAGTGCGATTTCTTGTGCGAACAGCGTCCAAAATATTATTACTGACTGCCCGATAAAGATAGCTTTCCATATTTTCAACATCGTCGGGGATAGGGCGGCTGACAATTGAAAGATAGAAATCCTGAAAAACATCGTCCACGAGAGCCTCGTCGCTCAACTGAGAGCGAATTACGCGATAAATAAAATCGCCATATTCATTGATAATCCCTGCTGCTCGCCTGAGAACATCCGTGCTTTCGTCTATACGCCTGCTCATTTCTTCCTCTAGTGTATATATATTCTAGCAGATATCTCCTCAAAATGCAATTTTCTAGCTTAGAAACATCTGAAAATAGTTGCAGTCTGTAATCAAAGGTATGATTCCAGAAAATTTATGGGTTTATTTTTGCAATTCCCGATTTAATGTCGCTATTAATGGGGCTTTTAAGACAGAAAAAAACCTAAATTGTGAAATATGACTATATTGAACGTGTTTCAGATTCTTTATGGTTCATCCCGTGAGGGCAGGCATAGAGACAAAGCCCGCAGGTTTGTCCCTTTGGTGATAAATTTTCTTGAATATACTTGAAGCATGCATACGGATTGAATCGCGATTCTCGAGGCTCCGCTTCATCAAAAGTTTTTCCCGTGTACGCACAGGCCGGGCAGATATCGACACAGGCATGGCAGGAGCCGCAGCGGGACTTCATTGGCGTACCTGTGGGAAACAGTGGGGCGTTGGTAAGAATCGTTCCCCATACGACCCGCGGTCCATGCTTCGGCGTAATAAGCATACAGCTTTTACCGATCCAACCCAGCCCTGCAAGATGAGGGGCGAGTTTATCAGAGAAGATTGCTGTGAGACGTTCCTTGTCGATACCTAAAACCGCAACCGGTACTGGGAAAGTGCTATACCCATCTCTCTGGAGGCGGGAAGTCATTACCGATGACATGGCAGAAAGCCGCCCTCCTAAGACTTCGTACACCTGATGGCGATAGATAACGCGGATGGCGTCATTGGCGGTCGGAAGCAAATCAACTATTGCGTTGGGAATTACTAACCCAATACTTATCGCCCGTGAATAGGAAGAGATCACATCCCCACCCTGCATCCGTATGAAATCCTTCACCGGGTTCGATTCGAGGTCCGCGATACCAAAGTAGTCGATCTGATTTCTTCTTGCCAGACGTTCAAGTTCACGATCCAGGCTCATTTTTATTCTCCTTATAAAATATTAAAACATATCTGCCATGCAAGGAACAATTTCCATATCAATGTCGTGACACTGCATTGCAATTCAAATGTTGTATATACAACCATCCAAACAAAAAAATGTCACACCGCTCTTCTAATGCAATTTTTCAATCAACTGCGCTATACGATCCACGCCGGTTTCGCCGAGCAGCGACCGTGCTCGCTGCTGTGCTTCCAACCATTTGCTATAAATCTTTATTAGCAAACGTCTACCTTCCGTCGTAACCACGAGCAAATGCGATTCGCCATCATCTTTTTTCATCTCAATCCAACCTTTGGCTCGCATACGCTCAATATTCCGGCTAACTGTCGATTTTTCCATATGGAGTATCCGGCCGACTTCTCCCTGACTGCACTTGTCGGATGAAATGAGCAACACAAGAATAATCGACTGATTGGCTTTAATACCAAGTGGTTGCAACGCATGGTTATACAAGTTAGTAATCACACGGTTCAAGAGGCGCACACGAAATGCGATGCATTCGCCTGCCATTGCTTTAGCGAGTTTTTTGGCATCTATTTCCTTTACATTTAAAGCATCGTGTTGCATATACAACTAATTATCTCGTAATTACAATCTCCTGTCAAATTATTTCAAGCATTACAGCAGTTTAAGTGTAACACATCGAGAGCTTCCGGGCTAAATAGGGCTAATAGATTTGGATACTTTTGTCGCAAGTCGTTTTATAAAAGTGGAATTGGGGCGATAGTTGCGCAAGTTCCAGAAATCACACAATTTGCGCATAAAAAAAGCCGCCAATGTTTGCCAAAGACGGCCACCTCCCCGACTAGGATTCGAACCTAGGACCTAGCGGTTAACAGCCGCTCGCTCTACCGATTGAGCTATCGGGGAATAAACAGATGGATTATTTTCCATATTTTTTCATTTTTGTCAAGGCCTCGTTGTTTCAAAACTTGGAAAACCGATTTCGAGCTATTTTTCCGCAATAACCCCGATACCCCATGCGTCTAGACGTTAAAATAAGTTCCGAATGAGGGCTGATATGCCATTTAAGACAAAAAAAGCTTTTACTTTAGTTGAATTGCTAGTGGTTATAAGCGTAATTGGGCTGTTATTGGCGATACTCATGCCGGCCCTGAACAAGGTACGGCAGATCGGCAAACGTACCGTATGCAAGGCTAACCTCCACTCCGTGGCCCAGGCGTTCCGGATGTATCTCGATGACAATCGGCTCGTCATGCCTCCCGCCATTAGCATGCCGCTTGATTATGATCCAGAGACGCCTGGCTTACAATACCCCGAACAGGCCGATAAACTCCCGATCGTATATTACCTTGGCCGATATCTATCTATCCCATCCGGCGATCTCGCCAAAGTTAGCGACGGCAAGTGCTTTGCAAAAGTGCTTGGCTGCCCCGCCGATTACAAAAATGGCCAGCCCCAGCATTATTTTAAAACCTATATGTCGAGTTATGCCTATTCAGAACGTCGCGGCGGAAGATCCATGAATAAGGCCTCTTTTACTAAGAACGCTCCCGAAAGGGATATCGAAATCATGTGGGATTTTGAGGCGTTTCATGGAACCGCGGGCAAGGTTGGTGCCAAAAATTATCTTTATTCCGATTGCCATGTCGGAAATTTAAACGGAGATTAAAATGGATTCTAAAACCAAGTGGATCATAGCTTCTGCTATTGCGGCGGTGGTTCTAGCGACATCAGGCCTTGTCGCCTACTTTCATTTTTCGGTGCCCGACCCTGCCAAGATGTCCGGCGAGCAGATAGCTAAGTATGTAAAATCCGAAGATTTCAACAGTCTTTCGCGCCAGCAGCGGGGCGAGTTTTTCCACCAGGCAATGGATAGCCGCGTAAACACCTATTTTAGCACACCGCCGGAGGAACGAACAAAGTACCTCGATAAGATCATTGACGAAATGGGATCTATGAGAAGACAAGGTCCACCTCCCGGCATGCGTGACCGCAGACCAGATGCCAATGGGTTCAGAGAACGCTTCCAGAACGCAAAACCTTCTGAAAGAAGGGCTATGCAGGAATCCAGCGATCCCGAGCAACGTGCACGGCAGCGAATGTTCTTTCAAGCCATGCGAACGCGCATGCAGCAGCGCGGTATGCAAATGCCACGCTTTGGCCCAGGCGGGGGCGGGGGTCCTCGCTAACCTATTAGCACAGGATTAGTTAAGCAAGCCGGTCAAACTGCCGATATCCAATATGATGCGGTATGTTCTTCGAAAATCCGGGTTTACGTTAGTTGAGGCCATGCTTGCGGCGGTGATTCTGTCAATCGCGGCTGCGGGAGTAATCTTGCCATTTTCCAGCGGTGCTTCTCTTGAAACCGAAGCCGCTCGCCTCACACTTGGCGCATCCCTGGCGTCACAGCTCATGGAAAATATCGCGGCTAAACCCCTAATTGACCCCAATTCCGATATCGCCGGTGACTATGATGATGTCTTAGACTACGACGGCTATTCCGAAGCCCAAGGGCAAATACATGACCCTTACCCTTTCGGGTCTATTATACAAGGCCCCGAATACGCCTGCCTTTCCCAATCAGTAACTTGCGAGTACTCCGGCCTTTATCTTACGCAGCAAAGCGGTATATTACCTTCAACATGTGCTCGCGTCACAGTTACCGTGAGTTATAATGGCCGAATTATTGCTAGATTAAAAAGGCTGGTTTCGAAATGAGCACATGCCGCCACAAAGCGTTTACGCTTGTCGAACTGCTTTTAGCCCTATCGATCAGTGGCATAATCCTGGCGG
>Ga0208789_1000855_pt1 | contig 22210 bp, 9 predicted proteins | sample Methanotroph_Enr_FD_187368 | JGI IMG/M metagenome (GOLD analysis project Ga0208789, IMG submission 187368) | Enriched soil microbial communities from Old Woman Creek wetland in Ohio, USA - Methanotroph_Enrichment_5 (SPAdes) (version 2) | ecosystem: Environmental > Terrestrial > Soil > Wetlands...
TACGAGTTACGGGTTCAAAGGCATTTACCGGAAGAGCCGAAAAATCTAATTCAAAACAGCATTGCTTGTGCTTGTGATATGCTTTTTGAAATATGGCAAGTGTCTAAAACTATATCGTTGTTTTTGCAGCCGCAAGCGTGAACTGTAATACCATATTTATTGGCAATTGCTCTAATCCGGTCATAGCCCTCTCTACGAATCGATGCAGGCAAAGCCAGGCCCATTGAATTACATGTTCCTATTTTTAATTTACATGCAGATGCATATGGTTTAAGAATTTTTGATACTAACATTTTGTCATTTATCCGCTCAATGCCTTTTTTAATAGCCGGCCTCAAGAACAAATAGCTTACAGCTAATTCTTTTGAATACTCTGATATACTGCTGCAAAGACTTTGGATATAAGCATCCAAATCAGTAACTTGATAGATCAGAGGGTCAGCCCTGACTGCAATCTTAACACCAATTTTTGATAGTTTACCGAGGCAACTGAGTCTTTGCGCAATGCTTGGGGCACCAGGTTCCAGAACTTTACGCAAGTTTTCGTCAGTACAAGCAATTCCGATCTGGCCTGAAACCAAATTTGGTGACTGGGAGAACAATTCAAGAAAGTTGTTTGGTATAGTGCCCTTTGTCACAAACTGGACACCTATATTATGCTTTAGCATCAAACGCATTATTTCGTATGTGCAATCTAAAACTTCTTTTACTGGCTGAAAGGGGTCACATGATGGGCAAAAATAAACAGCATTGGGCAATTTGCGCTTGCGTTTAAGCTCATACGAAAGTTTTTCCAATAGATTAGTGTAAATTGTAATTGCGTCATCGCCTGGGTAGTTCGAGTACCCTTTGGAATAACAATAGATGCAATTGTGCGCACATCCTGCGGAAACGTTGATCGTGGAAATTTTAGCCAGGCATGGAAGAGACGAAGGACTCAGAACATGGGATTTCTTACTGCTGCTGTTCAATCTCATGAAATAATCTTTCCGGGCAAGAATAAAGATGCACTTTTTAATGGATTGTCCTCAAAACGGCTTTGCATTTTTTCAGTATACTAGATTGTATTTCGATAAACAAGCAATTTTGAGGTATTTTGCCCTTAATCCGAACCGAATTACACAATGAGGAAATTGCTGCTTATAATGCATTCAAGGCTTGCAAATTATCAAAATGGGAAAAAAACAGCTTGATTTTTAAGAGAGTTATTGCGTTTGAGGCTGCAATTGTATGAAAAAGAGGTGATTTGGGTCGCTATATAGGTTTAAGTCCAATAATTAGCTTGATTTTGCTGCGATTTGTGTTTAGATTTATTTAAGTAAGTAGTAGTAGTTCCGGAGAGTGGGAGACCGACAGCTCATATCATGCCAAAAAGGCATTAATTCTTCCAACCCAACTGCTGCAAAAAATGACTCGATGAATAAAAGACCTGAACGAGAGTCAGCACAAAGGATTGTGGCAGATCTTAATAAGGCAGTACACAAGGGTGAAGGTATGCTCGCTGGAGATGCTGCGCGCGGAAATCTTTGGCAAAGTAACGAATTTTTAGGGGCATCCGGGGCGTTTAATACAATAATCGAGACTATCGAGGCAGTGGCGGCGAGGCGGTGCTCGGTAGTGATCACGGGGGAAACGGGCACAGGCAAAGAGATGGTAGCCCGGCAGATACACAAATATTCCGATCGGGCCGACAAGAGTTTCATTCCGGTAGACTGCACGACCCTTACGGGGCAGCTGTTTGAAAGCCAGTTGTTCGGTCATTTGAAGGGCGCGTTTACCGGGGCAATTGATAATACGCTTGGTTTCTTCAGGGCGGCAGACGGCGGGACGATCTTTTTGGATGAGGTCGGCGAGATACCGCTTGATCTGCAGGCAAAGCTGCTTAGGGTACTGCAGGAGGGGATGGTTACGCCGCTTGGTTCGACAAAAGCATATCGGGTGGATGTGCGGGTGCTTTGTGCGACGAACCGGGATTTGAAAGAGATGGTGCGGGCGGGGACTTTCAGGGCGGATCTTTATTATAGGTTAAACGTCGTCACGATAGAGATACCGCCTCTTAGAGAGCGAAACGAAGATGTAATGCTTTTGGCTGAATACTTCCTGGCGAGGCAGTCATCGTTTTATGGCGAGAGTGAAAAGCGGTTCAGCTCGGAAGTGAAACACTTGTTAAAGATGTACCATTGGCCTGGTAATGTTCGCGAGCTTGCCAATGTGGTTGAGAGGGCATTTGTACTGACGGTGGGTCACGAGATCTTGCGCGGGGCGCTGCCGGTGGAGATAATCGCGACGGCGGCGGTGAGAGGTACGCTTGGCGAAAACCTCAGGATGGTGCCGAAAATGGAAGAGATGAAAAAGCAGCTTGTTATTAAAGCACTGGAGCACTGCAAAGGGCGGAAAGTCGCGGCTGCGGGGATACTGGGTATTGAGAGGCGCGCCCTTAACCGGATGATAGACAAGTATAAGATATCACTGTCGCAAATCAAACACAGCAGCGCGAAGAACTAAGCGCCTTTGTTACGCATTCCATTTATTTTCAAGTAATCGAATTGTTGCGAGTTGCGCGTTGCGTGTTAAAAGACATAGAAGTAAACCACGGACTTACAGAGCACATACTATTTTTTTAAGAATAGTTCACTGCTGGGCGGGGTAGATCAGTTTGCCTTTAGACCGTTTTGCGAACGGAGTCATTTTGTGTTTTTTGTCATGGCCAGCGGGGAAAATGTGGATCACATCAATTTTTCGCAATAGTAATTCATCGGCGACAATCGAGCGATGGCATCGCCAGGGCAGGGCTTCGGCGCACATGATGGCAGTACGGAGGGTTGAGGCCATCGTGATCAGTTCATCAAGGGCGTTGGTGAAATCATCGGTCAACGTGTAATCGGCATATCCTCGAAATGAAGCGTTCTTCCATGCGGTATTGGGGGAGTCCGGATGCGGTTTGCGCAAGCCGCCAAGTGCCTTGAGGTGGCGATATTTGATTGGTGCTATAGCAGCAGGGAGCGAATCTTTATTAAATTGCGGGTTATGGCGTGAGCGGGGGATGGTGCGGATATCGGCGAGGAGCTCTATTTCGTGACCGGTTAAGAGGGCGATAAATTCTTCTATGGGGAGGGTTGAGTGACCAATCGTGTAGATGATCGTTTTTTTTGCCATGAGCTTAGTTTATTAAAATGCGCAAAAAAAAGGAGCTAAAAGTTTTAGCTCCAGACAAACCACGCCAATGGTACTAAAGATGCTTAAACTTCTAAGCTCCGGTAATAATTTCGGAGTAATGACCGGCTGGCCACGAGATGTAAAACCTGATTTGTGCCTTCTAAAAACCTTATAGTGTAATATTGGACAGTCGCTTGACTGAAAGCGGACGCTGCGAGTAGGATATGGTGTAATGAATGACAAAGAAACAGTAAGGCCCAGGATCGTTATACTCGGCGGCGGATATGGCGGAGTTTCGGCAGCGAGAGAAATGATACGCAGGGGTGTGCACAAGCAGGCCAGGATCACGCTGGTCAATGATTCGAATTTTCACTATCTCACTACGCTGATGCATTACGCGATATTAAAGCCGATCGATGATGAGAAGGTTTCGATATTCTTGCCGGAGTTTTTGGGGAGTTCAATAGATTTTATTCGGGCTACTGTCGTACGGATCGATGCCCCGGGGAACCGGGTTGTGATCAAAATCAGGGAAAATGAAGGGGAGTTAGAATACGATTATCTTATTGTGGCTTTGGGCTGGGAGCCGGATTATTACAATATACCGGGTCTGAAAGAGCATGCGTTCGTGCTTCATGATATTCAAAATGCTCATGAGATACACGACCATATTGAAAAGGCTTTTGCATCATATGATAAAGATCCGAGCCAGACGTGGATCATGCACATACTTATCGGCGGGGCTTCATATACGGGAATAGAGATCGCGGCGGAGGTGGCGGATCTGGTTCCTGTGCTGGCGAGGAAGTACAGCATCGATCCGGCGGCGGTGAAAATCAGCATGGTGGGGATTTTTCTGCCTGAGTTCGATAATGTCCTGGCGAATCACGCGATGAATTACCTTAGGCAGCGTGGGATAGATGTGCGGGCTGGGACTATGATCGAGCGGGTTGAGGCACAAGAGGTGAAATTCCAGGCGGATGATGCGATGCGGCCGGGGCTGGTGATCTGGGCGGGCGGCATACGGGCCAATGATGTGGCGGGCCGGAGCGGGCTTGAATGTGATAAAAAGGGCAGAGTGGTGGTGGATGAACTGCTCCGTTGCACATCGCATAAGAATATTTTTGTGATCGGCGATTGCGCAAGAGCGGTGGATAACTCCGGGCGGCCATTGGCTCAGACGGCACAATTCGCGGCTGGGCAGGGAGAATGGCTGGCGAGGAGCATGGGAAAGATACTTAGCGGCCAAACGCCGAAGGCTTATGCAGGGCGGAATCTTGGGATGTTTTTAAGCGTGGGGCGAAAGGCTGGGCTTGGGGTGCTATATGTTGGGAAGCACAAGTTCAGGTTTACGGGTTATATTGCACGATTACTGAAAAAAGGCGCGGGATACCGGTATTTATGGAGTATCGGCGGCGTGAGGTTAGTCGTGAAGAAATTACTGGCTTGATTTGGCCAACAAAGATTGTATAATGCCTAACCTTCTCGGTCTGGATATTTGCCGAGAGGCCCTTTATGGGCGGTTAGCTCAGTTGGCTAGAGCGCCTGCTCGACACGCAGGAGGTCGTAGGTTCGAGTCCTATACCGCCCATTTATTGTAACTGCTTAGCTTTTCAATAGTTAGGCAGTTTTTTTATTGCCATTTTTAGGTCGAAAAACCGTCAAAATTGCCTTCCAGCGTCCAGCCAGCGTCCGGCTTCACCCCATTTTGAGTCTACGATGAGTATGCTCTGAGCAGATTCTTAAGTCCCAATTCCGGATATGTTCTAGCATTGTAGTTGATTTTGTGCTAGATTGCCCTTTTCTCTGCATGAGTTATAGGAGCAGATGCCACATGTTGTTTGGAACAAAAGCGGCTGAGTTTTTAAGTGACTATCCATTAGAGGAATCTGTTGGCCACCTACAGTTGCTAGACCTTTTGGGGTTGGTGGTGTAAATGGAAAATGCATTTGAGGATATATTGCTACATACACATCCGGCTCATAAGGTTCCCAACAGACTTGTCCATCGGTTTGTAATGCTTTCTCGATGAAGCCAATCAGGGTATCGTGTTCCCACTCATTGGCTCTGAATGCTCCATGTGAACGACTTTGCCACCATCCATGATTTTTTAAGACGTCATCATTTACAAGCGGCTTGTCGTCCCAAAGAAACTTGAATTCGTAAATAACGGAATCACCATCGAAGTGCACAAAACTTACTTCGAGGGATAACTGCTCAGATACAAGTTTTGCCATAGTTTGAATATATCAAAGCAGGACAAAATAGTCCATATTTCTTATTGACATTTATTCACTTTGTGAACTAAAATGGTTCACAGTCAGGGTGGAACCGACTTAATGCCTCGCTGTGGCATGTCAAACCTAAGCCCTTCTTAAACTGATTATAGACTGATTAGTAAAGGAGCGGCAAACATGTATTCCCAAGGCTTTCTTTTTGCAGAACCCTCTGTCTCGGATGTATGTGTATGGACTCAACTCAGAGATGGCATCGACCCGGCTGACTGGGCGTATCTGTGCCGATATTTAGGCAATTTAGAACCCCAACAGTTCTATAGGATATTATATCAAGTCAAGGGGCGGCAAAAAGCTAAATTTACCCTAAATGACAAGGCTGATATACCCTTGGTCAGCATCGGATGCAGCGGCATAGGTGGAGATTTCCAAAAAGAAGTTAATATTGTTTAAAATAGCCATTTATTGATGGCAAACATCCTAAATGCTATAATTTGGGTTTTATTTTCGGATGTAAGGAGTTTTGGCGGTGGTTATAAATTTTCAAGATAAAGCCAACTTCATTTGGCAAGTGGCAGATGACATACTTAGAGGGGCATTCAAGCAGCATGAATATGGTGAGGTAATCCTTCCCTTTGTCGTACTGAGGCGTTTGGATTGCGTTTTGGAAGACCGAAAAGATGCTGTTAAAGGCACAACTTTGAGCCGCATGAATAGGCGGCTCTCAGATTGACTTTATGCACCCCGGCAAAAAATCAGGTTCTTCCCAATAACTCGGTATCATCTCAAGGTGATATTTCATAAACTCTTCAGACCTCGGATTCCTGCGAAATGTCTCAATCGCATACAATGCAGTATAGATAGCATTCCTGATAATCGGATTAAGTTCATGCATCTGCCCATCTGAGAGATGTTTAGTGTGGAAGTCCTCCATTGCATTGTGAATGACAATAGCGATGAGTTTACTTTCTGTTCGGAGCCATTCCAATTCTGCTTGAGTAGATTCAGTGTTCATAAACTTCAAATCAGAGCATAACATATATGAGATACCAAATGCAAATACCCAGTCGCATCTGCATAGTCTTCATCCATACCCATGCCGCTTTATCCCTCAAATACCAAGACAAGCCATTTCACTATGGTCATTGCCAGGCGATACGGTCTTAGACCCTTTTTGTGGATGCGGCACGACGTTGCTGGAAAGTATTCTTCTTCAGCGACCGGCGATTGGAGTTGATAACAATTCGGTAGCAACCCTGATAACGCAAGCTAAAATCTCAAACTACACAAAGCTCGATATTATTACACTACCCGGTCTGGCAAAATGAAATATGGTACCTTGCCCCGGGGACCCTACGATTTTGCGTGTACCTACTGAGAATTATTTTGGTCAAACGTTCTTAGTTTTTAAATCTATTCCCAGCGGGGGGGGAATCCTATATTCATAGATAAGGAAATGAAGCAGTGCTGTTTCTAATGTCAAAAATTTGACAGTTCAACTTCCGTACAGGATATGAAGACAGGGCGGCTATCCTTGTTTATGAGGAGTAGCGGAAGTTCATTAAAAAAGCTGATAGATTACCACCTGTCATACCAAAACATTTAAGCATTGGCACATCAAGCTGTCATCTACCAGCCAACATCATCATAGACCACCAATGTAATTGCTGATATCAGGCTTATTCTCATTTAGCAGGTGTAAATCCCTTATAGTCGTTTGTGGTAGTTAGGCTATGGAATTGGGTTGAGTAAGGGAGTTCACCTGTCTGGCTATTTTGATAACGTTGTTGCAGGTGCCCTAATAAAGAGAGCCTTTTTTCGTAGTATATGCTGACCATATGAGTTATAGTATCCTCTCTAAGATCCGGCTGATAGCTAGGGTTTCCGAAAATACCTCCTGTTTTTTGCAAATTCTTACAACAGTTTTTCTCTTCTTAATAAATTCAAAAAGAAGATAAATTTGCCCTCCGGCGGCAAACAGGCGTACTTGCAAGTCATGAAGCCAGTACCCAAACGTGCGCCATCCTTGACTGCGATCACAATTGGGCTCAGTTGCGATAAACATAAAGCGGAAAACGAAAAGCCTTTCAGATGCTTATAGCCCCAAAATATTGTTTGGCGTCAGAGGAAAGTGGGACAGTGTTAAATAGAGAGGCAAGGGCCAAACAGAGGTAGTTCCTTCCTAGGAAAAAAACTTGAATATTGGTTTTGGCTACTTAGTGGAGGGCTGTAATAGCCCGGAAAGGAGCCATGTATGACAGAGTCAGATAAGGTAGTACGCAGGATTAGGGGGCGGTCTATTGTACTCTCGTGCATGATCAAAAGCCGAATTTAGCCCGAATTTACTACGGCATTTGAGATCTTTTCTTATATTCAAAATATTAAGCAGCTTTAAATTAGGACTTAAGAATAAACAAAGTTTCCAAGATTCTATTTTTTTGGGTTGCTTTTTATTCTAGGCCACATTATCCTGAGTTTCAGTTGGGGAATATTGGGGTAGTAAGCACGAATTCTCTGATACAGGTAGTCATGGATTACGCTTCTAGTGAGTGCCACAGGAGAGAATTAATCCTACATTCACAGTTAAGCATCTCGAGTCCTGTTTCCACCTGAATTATTTAAACATTAATTTGAAATTCGTTAACAACGAACGGGAAGATGTGCGCGCATTTTGTCGAACAAAAAAAGGAATTACATATGAAATCTTTTCTGATCAGCCTGTTTTTGGTTTTGAATCTACTTGGTATTAACGCATATGCTTCTGATGCAATAATATCCCAAAATCATGTGACATCAAAAAGCGAAATTACTTCTGCTCGTGATAAGAATAACCGGCTATGGGAAATTACCAAGCAGCAGGAAGTAATTGATCCGAACACAAAGGAACTTAACATTGTTGAAGTAAAATCCTATATTCGCGAAAAAGGCTGCGGGATATGTTATAAGGACAGCCAAAACCAATGGCAGGTTACGGATAATACATGGCGCAAGACGGCTGCCGGCTTTGTAATGGACAAGGCTAATTATGCACTCGAAATTGGTAACATGTCTGGTTCGGTACTTAAGTATAATATTGATGGCAAGCAGCTCCAACTTAGACCGGTCTCTATTGAGGCCAGTGACGGTCAGATTAATGTTCTTATTGCGCAGCTTAATCCCAATATACAAGGCCAAATCGATCCTGCCAACCTAGCGAAGCTAGTATATAAAAATGCGTTCGGCAAAGGCATTGATCTTGAATTTATTGCCTTGCCGGATGGCTATCATCAGAATGTGGTATTCAATCAGAAACCATTACTCCCAAAACATCTTAATACAAAAACAGCAAAAATAAACGTAAAGACGGAAATGGATGTTGATGGTTATGAAAAATCATCTCCTGATGCAGTAAAAATCCAAGTTATAGATGACAATACCTTACAGCAAGCTAATGCTGACAATTTGGCTATGGTCTCAGATGACCCTGATAGTACCGGGGTTCAACATCCCGTAGATTCAGATACAAAAACATTCGCTATCAATAGTCTTACCATCACCACGCCTTCAAAATCGGATATAGAGTTTATTCAAAGCGATTCAAAATCGTCTTTTGTAAGCCATCGATTTGCCAGATCAGAGATTCTTCAGAGCGAAGTTAATGGCAAGACTTCGTGCTTTGCCGTGGCGGACAAGCAGCTTGTTCGCAATAGTGATGGTCAGACATATCTTATCGAGAGCTTAGATGCCTCCACGATTGAAGAAGCTTCATATCCAGTGATATGGGATTATCGAAATGTAAGTGGTACAATTACACAAGATGAAAACTGGTACGCCGATGCGACATACTATGTAAGTTCAATATTAACATTGGACACCGGCGTAACTTTGAAGATAGAGCCTGGTACAATAGTCAAGTTTGCCCATTCGACTAGTGGCAATTATATAGTTGCAATGAACGGCACTCTTATTGCCAAAGGTGAGCCATATTCGAGAATTATATTTACCAGTGCCCGTGATCCCAATATGGGCGATATAATCGACTCTAATGCTGTTAGCATTGGAGATTGGCAAGGGCTTTATATAAATTCAAATAGCATTATTGAATTTTGCAAAGTTGGATATAGCAATGAAGGTATTCTTGCGGTTGCTTCTAAGCCTGGCAATATTATTATCAAAAATAATATAATTTTTAATAGCAATTATAAAGGAATAACTTGTGCTTGTATCAACGGATACACAGATGGCAATATAACGATTTTCAATAATTTGATTAGCAATGTTCTGTATAATTACGGTATTAGTGTGGAAAATTATTTGTCACCACAAATCAGGAATGTTGATATCATTGTGGCCAACAACACCGTTCAAACAACAAACTATTCAGGTTGTTGTGCTATCAAAATTTTCAATTTAGGAACACAAAACGCAATTGTCAAAAATAATATGATGTGCGGAGCATGGGCAGGGATAAGTGCAAATGGTCCAACAGCAGAAAGCAACAATGGGTTCTATCAATGTATATCACCTATAAATGGCGGTACGCCAAGTTCTACAGATGTTATTTTGACAACCTCTCCTTTTGACTCTGTCAATACCCAGCTTGGAAGGTATTTTCTAAATACAGATCTCAATGGTGGCGAGTTGCTGAAAAATGCTGGTAGTGGAAATGTATCCGATTGGTACGATGAACCCAACGCTTGGAGCATCTATCCTGTTTCTGACAGTAACCATCTGTTTACTACATCAATAATGTTTTCAACAAATAAAGTTTGGCAGCCGAATTACGCTACTTGTGATAACGGCACTGTTGCAATTGGATATCATCATCCAAGGATAGATTACTTTATAAAAGAATCTGTAATTGCAATGTTTTTAACTGTCACTCCAGAAACTGTTATCGCAATGAAAGGGTACCTTGGTGGCCAGATTAAATCAAACGGTTTGCCGAAAAAAACAATAAAATACTTACATCCATCATTAACAACGGCAGGCTGGGACAATGTAAAATATAGGCAAAGTAACAACGGACAAATAGAGTCAGCTGCTGGGATTGCAGAATTTAGCTTTTGCGAATTTACTAATCTTGGATACGGATTCAGTGTAATTTATGTAGCTAAAATTTCTCATGACAATATTTTTAAACTTAATTATACAGGTATGATGTCAAACGAGGCCACCAATTGCCTCTTTTCGGAAAATTACACGGGGATGTGTGCCTTTAATTCATCAAAGATAAATAATTGTACATTTGATAGAAATACACTTGATGGTATAAACGTCATAACCAACTTGGGCAGTTACACTGGAAGAAACAACATTTTCAGAAATAATGTAAGATCTGGGATATACGAATACACATCACAATCCACTTCGCAGTTTATAGAATCTAATAATGCATTTTTTGATAACGGAAATCACACAATATCTTTAATAAGCGGACAATATACCTATAATGCCTTGAGCAACAGTGATTGTACAGGTCTGCCATATATTTCAGGCACAACTCAAATTTCTGCCTCTTCCTTTTATAATGAATGGTCTTCTTTTTCAGACGGATATTGTCTTTTACAAAGCGTCAACCCTATGGTTGATGGCGGTGATCCATGCTCAAGCCCGATGTGGGGATATACGACAGACCCCAATATTCTTACCGACCCGAACAATGCTGTAATCGATACAAACCGCCGCGATATTGGCTATCACTACCCAACGAGCAAACAGAGCGATATTGATGGCCTGTATGATTATCAGGAATACTGGCTGGGAACCAATCCAAGTTCGGTCGATACCGACGGCGACGGTTTGGTAGATGGTTACAGCGGCAAAGTTTCAACTTCGCAGTACTCGGCTGGTATTGATGCTGATCATGACGGCTTTGTCGACGGCGAACTTACAATTGGAACAAAGCCTGACTGCAATGACACGGATACCGATGGCATGCCGGATGGGTGGGAATGGAACTACGGCTTAAATCCATTGGTCAATGATGCTAATAATGATGCCGACAGTGACAACCTAACGAACGTGCAAGAATACCAGCATGTCACAAACCCACAGTTGGTAGATACCGATGACGACGGCATGCCTGATGGATGGGAAGTGTCATATGATCTGAATCCGCTCGCCAACGATGCAGATAATGATCCAGATGGGGACGGCCTAACAAATACACAAGAATTTTACAATAAACTTAACCCACATGTGGCTGATAGTGATAGTGATGGCTTGCCTGATACTTGGGAAGTGGTTAATGGTTTAAATCCGCTGGCCGATGATGCCAATAGCGATTCCGATAGTGATGGCCTAACGAATGCGCAAGAATACCAGTATGGCACAAATCCGCAATTGGCAGATACTGATAGTGACGGTACGCCTGATAGCTGGGAAGTAGCTCAAAATCTTAATCCGTTGGTGAATGATGCTGATATCGATCCAGATGCTGATGGATTGACGAACTTGCAGGAGTATCAACACTGTACAGACGCACAGTTGGCGGATACAGATAACGATGGTATGCTTGATGGGTATGAAGTGCTCTCTGGTTTGAATCCAATTATCAATGATGCGAATAGCGATAACGACAATGATAGCTATATGAATATACAGGAATTTTTGCATAATAGTGATGCAAATGATACGAATAGTGTACCATCTGTTGTTGTGCTATCAGTACCACAGCAAGTTTGCTCTATTCAGCAGGCGGTAAACTGTAGTGTCAATGGCGATGTAATCCAAGTAGCTGTAGGTATATATCATGAGGCGGTTAATTTTAATGGTAAAGCGGTTACTCTAAGAAGTACAGATCCCAATAACTGGGACGTTGTAGCATCAACAATAATCGACGGTAATGATCCCAATAGGGCCGTAATAACATTTAACAGTAGTGAAGATACCAATTCTATTTTGGAAGGGATTGCCATCTGTAATGGGTTATACGGTATTCTTGATAGCAATTTTTCAAGTCCAACAATAACCAAATGTTTAATAAAAGCTAACAATTTATGTGGTATATATTGTCAGTCTGGCTCGCCTATTATAACAAACAATAAGGTTATTCAAAATTACAGTGATGGTATTTACTCAGTGTCGATTGCGCCACCAGCGATAAGAAATAATTGGATATACGGAAATAATAACGGAATACGATTTGGTTCCGCATCAGATGCCGGGGTGGTCTGCAATAACACGATAGTGGATAATAATAATTTGGGAATTGTGGTAGATTCTGGTGTAGCTCCTTTTATAAGTAACAGTATATTGTGGCGTAACGGGGAGGATTTAGCGAACTGTAGTGCAATCTACTCGTGCATTGAGGATGTTAATGAAATTGAGGGGGAGGGGAATATAAACATTTCACCTATCTTTGTTGATCCTAACGGTTATGATTATCATGTGGCATCAAATTCTCCATGTATTAATGCAGGTGACCCCAATGTTGGCGATGTTGGGCAAATCGATATTGATGCTAAGCCGCGAATGCATGGTGAACGAGTAGATATTGGTGCCGATGAAGCATCAGTTACCTGGTATGTTAATTGTGATGCAAATGGCTTAGCGAATGGGTATTCATGGTCTGAAGCATTTATAACAATTACAGATGGTATTGATGCTGCCTCCGAAGGTGATACGGTAGTTATTGCCGAAGGAGTTTATAATGAGGCAATTAATTTTAATGGTAAGGCCATCACTCTCAAAAGTATTGACCCTTCTAATTGGGCTACCGTAGAATCAACCGTTCTAGATGTTAATGATTACGGCAAAGCAGTGATAACATTTGATTCGGGAGAAGACTCTAATTCAATTTTGGATGGAATAAAGATCACTGGAGGTGAGCGAGGCATTTTTTGCTCCAATGCATCTTCGCCGAAAGTGATACGTTGCAGTATAGCAAATAACGACAAATATGGTATTGACTGTAATAATGGTAGTCCTGTAATCAGTTTTTGCAGGATTTATGACAACGATGGGTATGGCATGCAATTTCATATGTCGTCAGCAATAATCAAAAATTGCATCGTACATAGAAATATGGTGGGCATTATTGGTAATGTATTATCAATTACAAATTGTACCATTGTAAGCAATCAAGAGTACGGCATATCTGATTGTAATGGTTTGATTGGCAGTTGTATTATATTTGATAATACCAAGGCAAATTGTTTAAATGCAACAGCTACATATTCATGCATCAGCGATCCAAATATAGAATCTACCAATATAAACCACTTCCCTTACTTTGTCGACGTGAATAGCTTTGATTACCATTTGTTGAATTACTCACCCTGCCTTGATAAAGGTGACCCTAACGCTGCCTATGTAAATGAACCAAACGACGGAGGGGGTAGAGTTGATATGGGCGCATATGGGAATACTATTGAGTCTACAATTGCTAGCCAAGATTTGGATGGGGATGATATACCAGATATGTGGGAGTTGTTGTACTGGCCCGAAGATGATCCGAATATGCACGGTCCCAATGCTGATCCTGATTATGATGGCTTGACAAATTTGCAGGAATATCACCTTGGCCTTAATCCTAAAAGTGGTGATACGGATGGTGACGGAATGCCTGACAACTGGGAAATAAATCATGGCATGGATTCACGTGTAAATGATGCTAATGATGATTATGATCGTGATGATTTGGTAAATCTTCAAGAATATCAACATAATACCGATCCGCGTCTGGAAGATACAGATGGTGATGATATGCCGGATGGCTGGGAGGTTGCCCATAACCTGAATCCACTCACCAATGATGCGAGTAGTGATCCAGATGGTGATGGTCTAACAAATATACAGGAGTATCAACACAATACAGATCCGCATTTGGCCGACAGCGACAATGATGGAATACCTGATGGTTGGGAAGTCATTCATTCACTTAATCCATTAATCGATGATGCTGATGTTGACAGTGATGGTGATAATTTAACAAATATACAAGAATACCAACATAACACAAATCCCTATTCATCAGACAGTGACAGTGACGGTATTTTTGATGCATGGGAAGTTGCAAATGGGCTTAATCCGCTTGTAAATGATGCGGATGACGATCTTGATGGTGATGGCTTCAATAATTTAAAAGAATTTTTGCATAATAGTGACCCAAACAGCATGACCAATGTGTTGCCGCAAGCTACTATCGTAGTGCCAATCCAAGTTGGTTCGATCCAGAATGCAGTTGACTTAAGTGCTGACGGTGATGTGATCATTGTTAAACCAGGAAGGTATGTGGAGAGTATTAACTTTAATGGCAAGGCCATCACTATTAGAGGGACTGATACCACAAACTGGCAGGTTGTTGCTGATACTATTATCGATGCTAATGGCGCTGATGTAGCAGTTAGTTTCTACTCCGGTGAAGGTTCAACAAGTATTCTTGATGGTTTGACTTTGCAAAAAGCATCGGTTGTAGGTATATGGTGTGATGGGAATTCGAGCCCGAGTATCAAACATTGTAAAATTGTTAATAACTCTTTTGCCATCTATTGTGGAACGGGCGCACCAATCATCAAAAACAATCATATTGTAGAAAATTTAGATGGTATCTATTCGTATTTATCTTCCCCTGTTATTGTCAGCAATCTCATTGCTAACAATGGAAGTTCAGATCCAGCGTATGCTGGCACTGGAACAGGTATAATAATTGATTCCGCCGATACACCACCAATTATCCGCAACAATACCATAGTGGGTAATCTTGCTTACGGCATAGTTGCTTGGAGTGTGACTCAAGACGTTAATAACTGTATTTTATGGAACAATGCAAGTAGTGATCTCTCTAATTGTATCGCACATTATAGCTGTGTTCAGGATGGGGCAGACCCTAATTTCGGCAATATCACGGTTGGTCCTAATTTCGTCGACACTGTCACGTATCGTCTACTGCGTACTTCGCCTTGTATTGATGCGGGTGATCCTAATGCAGAATATGGCACAGAGACTGATATTGATGGACAAGCCCGTCAAGCTCGTTGTATTGATATGGGCTCAGATGAAGTATGCGAGGTATATAACACTACCAGAGATATATGGTACCGAAGTGTCCAATCTGCGATTGATGATGCAAATGCTGCAGACGTGCTGACGATATATCCTTGGACATATAAAGAAAATATTGATTTGTCAGGCAAGAGGCTCATACTTCAAAGTACAGATCCAAATAATTGGTGTGTAACTGAAAAAACTATCATAAGTGCTAATAATGTGAATGTACCTGTTGTGCAATGTATAAATGCCGAAGATGTTAATACTGTTATTTCAGGCCTTACAATTTGCGATGCTATTAGCTCTATCGGCTTATATTGTGCGAACAATTCCAGTCCCCAAATAAGAATGTGTCTGATTACGAAAAATCTTACTGGTATAACCTGCGATACAAACACCGCACCTTTGATAACGCAGAATAAGATAGTTTCCAACTATTCCAGTAACGGTCAAGGCGCAGGTATTCTAGTAAATACAGCAGAGCCTCTTTCAATTCTTGCCAACTATATTGGTGATAATGACAAGGGTATTATTTTCTCTATCGCATCGGCACAAGCTAAGGTTTACAATAATACTATTGCACATAATTATGGCAATGACGGTAATGGTGTTGGTATTATGGTTGTTTCAGGGGCAAACCCGACTATTGCCAATAGCATTATATGGGATAATGATGACGATCTTAACAACTGTGCCGCGGTGTATTCTTGTATTTCTAGTCTAGCGGATGCAAATGGTGAAGGAAATATTACAGAAGATCCGCATCTGGGAAGTTTTGCCTATGTGACTGACCCAAGTGTTGTTGCAACAGCTGGTAATCCCCAATACTGTACAGGTCTTGTTGGTGTCAATGGTATTCCCCTGACAAAGGCAGAGGAGATGAGCTCTTTGCCGTCGCCCTTGTTTATTGAACGTCTCCCATCATTTCCGGCATTTACATCATTGTTCCTTACTGATGTGACTGGAACAGGTGCTACATTAGGAGCGGGTGGAATTCAGAACATTTTTGTGAATGTCAATAGAGCATCCACAGGAACTGAGGATGGTTTAACTTGGGAGACTGCCTACAAAGACAACCTTGCTTCTGCTATGGCATCTGCAGGAGACGGTGCTATCATTTATGTTGCACAGGGCACCTATAAACCAGAAAAATCGGCAGGTAACCCACAAAAATCAACATTTATTGTCAAAGCGTTGACTTTATATGGGGGCTTTTCTGGAAAAGATTACGGAACTGATGTCTCGCAACGTGATATTCAGAAAAATCCCACTATTCTCAGCGGAGATATTAATGGCAATGATAATTATGTTAATATGAGCAATGTTGCAGATAATTGCTATCATGTAATTACATGTACATCAAGTGTAGCGGTGATTGATGGATTTATAATCGAAGGTGGTTACGCATACACTGAGCCGTCCGCTATTTGGCCATGGTGGTCTATCGGTGGTGGCGGTATGCGCAACGACGGTGTTTCGCCTCAAATTGAAAACTGTACCTTTCGATATAACAAAGCTGATCGAGGTGGTGGAGCAATTCTTAATGTGCATGCTGCCGCCCCACATATAATTAATTGCAAATTCTATAAGAACTCCGTTGTTTCTCGAGGGGGTGCTGTTTGGAATATCGCTACAGATGGCGAAGTTATAATAGCCGGATGTTACTTTGAGGGGAACTCGTTAAGTTTTTACGGTGGAGCTATCTGTAATGAGTTTTCTGATGGTTGCAAAGTTTCGAGTTGCATGTTTAACAACAACACAGCATGCTATGGTGGCGCTATCTGCAATAACGATTGTAGTTACGCGAATTATATTACGAATTGCGTTTTTGTGAATAATGTATCGTGGGAAGATGGAGGTGCAGTCTCTGACTGGTATTGTCCCGCTTCACATATTGTTAATAGCACGTTCTTCGGTAATCATGCAAATTATAGAGGTGGTGGTATATTTTCAATACGCGGTACATCATTGGTTGAAAACTGCATATTATGGAATGATACTGCTGATACGCCACAATATTTGCTGTTTCAAGGGAATGGCGAAGTTTCTTCCGCATCCAGTAGCTTAACACTTAAAAATTGTGACATAAAGGGTAGTGGTGGTAGCACAGGATGGATTTTGCAAGCTCCGGTCAACGGTGGTGGAAATATTGATGCTGACCCTGGTTTTGTCGATACGCTGCATTTGGCAGGCCCTGATAATATTTGGGGTAGTAGCGAAGATGGTTTGCGTCTCAGGACAAATAGCCCATGTATTGATATGGGTAATAATTCTGCTTTACCAACGGATGTATCGACAGATGTCGCAGGCCGTGTGCGAATTAAAGATGGCGACCATAATGGTACAGCGACAGTTGATATTGGTGCTTATGAACTCCCTAGGATATGGTATGTCAATGCTGATCATAGTAGCCAGGAATATACTGATCCAGTGACGGCATATAATGCAGGATTCAACAATGGCAGTTCATGGGAAAAGGCCTTGTGGGAAAAACTTCCAACATCAACTGATCCAGAACCTGTGGATGAATTGGGTAAATATGCTCTCTCATCGACTTTGTTTTCTGCCGAGTATGGCGATGAGGTATGGGTTGCGACCGGCGGGTCTGATTACACATATAAACCTTTTTCTACACTTCCCGGCATAACCGATGATCGGTTGGCATCGTTTACTTTATTCAACGTATCACTTTACGGTGGGTTTAAGGGCGACGGTTCTGAAACTGCGACCGAAGACCGTGACCTTGAAAATAACATTACCGTTCTAAGTGGTGATCTGGCAGGAAACGATACCGCAACTCCACCTGTCTACACCGATAATGCATATCATGTGGTGATGTGCCTTGGAGATTCGATTATCGATGGTTTTAAAATACAGGGCGGTTGTGCTGATCTTAACAGGGTACTTTCAATTGTAGATGCCACAACACAGCAGGTATATTTTCAGTTTTGCGATCTCTATGGCGGTGGCATGTTCAGTATGGATAATTCTGCCACGATCCGCAACTGTACTTTTGCCGATAACAGGGCTGCCAACGGAGGTGCTCTTGCCCTTGGACGTTTTTACCAATCAAATGGCACATTTACTCCTCATATAGAAAACTGTACATTTGAAAACAATCTGGCTACCACCTCAATCACCGGTGCTCAGGCATCGGGCGGTGCTATCTTCAATTTTAAAGCACACCCAACGATTGAATTCTGTGACTTTATTGGTAATTCGGCATACAATGATGTAGACTCTGCTTTGGGTGGCGCAATTTGTAATCTAGAGTCAGATGCGAATATAACCAATTGTGCTTTTACGAATAATAACGCCCAACTTGGTCCAAATGCGAGTAGCAACGTGAATTATACTGCAGAGGGCGGTGCGATTGTAAATGCTGTTGTTACTTCGGATTTCTACTTAAAACCAGGATCCACTATAACAAATTGCAGTTTTGAAAATAATATAGCAACTCGAAAAGGAGGTGCTATTTCAAACGCATTCTGTGGAGCGGGAATTCAGGGATGTACATTTACGGGTAATCAGGCTGTCGTGGGAGGTGCTATTTATAATAGCGCCTTTACCTCAATACCTGATTATTCCTGTCAAACTAATATCACAACAGCCATTTTTAAATCAAATTTGGCAGCATATGGCGGGGCTGTTTGTACAGAAGGTCTTATTACTAACCTTAAACATTGTTTGTTTAATTCAAACCAAGCTTGGTACCAAGATGCACAAAGTTCTTACCAGGGTTGGGGAGGTGCAGTAGCATTTTATGACTGGGTTACAACAACAATACCAAGTAGTGCTAAGAATGAGGTGGTTAATTGTGATTTTTACTACAACTTATCGAAATATGGTACAGGGCTGTATGCATATTCGAACACAATTCCGATACCGGTAAAAGTGGTTAATAGCATATTCTCGGCAAGTCGTGGCTACACCGATGATTGGGCAGCAGAGTCCATTAGTAATGCACCCAAATTGGATATCAGTTACTCTAGGTTTGATAATTATTATGTGCCGACAACAAAACCGGCTTCAGCAACCGGGTCAAATAATCTGATTGGCTCAAACTTCAATCCAGCATACGTCAATACAGCCGTGGATAACGGTGATTTTCATCTGAGACCAAGTTCGGCGTGTATTGATACGGGTGCGGTATCTGGTACTTATGCAGATTATTCTCAGGAACCTCAAGATTCTACATACCCGAACACGCGTAGAAATATGGGTATCTATGGCAATACACCTGAGGCAACTATCAAAACCCCTAACAAATATGATCCAGCTATTCCTGACGCATGGATAGAAACGTATTGGCTCAATGGTTCAGGTTATCCGGGTAGCGGTGTTGATTCGGATGGTGACGGGATTAGTAATTTGACAGAATGGCAGCTTGGGACTAATCCCAAATTAAATAATAAAACAACAGTTCCGTCCCCGGTGGCTTGGGAGATAATACCGCCCGGAACCGCAGAGCAACCGTTTATAGTTACCGATACTACGGTAAGGATGAAAGCCCAGCAAGCATACGACGCTGCGGTAGCGACGGGCAAAGTTTATTACTGGTTTATTGAAATAGGTAGCGGTCAATCCATTTGTACGGAATCGCCGACAAGAGAGTGTAATTTCCAAAATTTGATGCCTGGTACGACGTATTCATTTGTTTTAATTGTGAATGATGCGTATGGTTTTAGTGGCCCTCAGTCTTCTACCATTACTGTTGCCACTCTTCCTGACAGTACGGTCACGCAGCCGCAGTGGAATACCGCTCCCTACGCAATGGGGACAACAAGTATAGCAATGTCTGTTAAGCCAGTGTCAGACCCAAGTGGCGGCGTGCAATACAATTTCAAAAATACCTCCGCTGCAAAGGAAAGTGGCTGGCAGGATTCTCCATACTATGTTGAAATCGGACTGAACAAAAATACAACATATACATATCAGGTACAAGCTAAAGATGCTCTGGGTAATTTGTCCGTTTTTTCGGTAACGGCATCTGCCAAAACATATGCATCTGACCCTGAAATGGCATCTGCAGCAGAGGGGAAAGCCGAACCAGTAACAGGTACATTTGAAAACTGTTTCAATTTTAATGTTGATCCGTTGACAGGTAGTGCGACTTATACTGTTCCTATTCTTGTACCGCCTGCTCGACAGGGTACCCAATCTAGCCTTGCAATATCATATAGTTCGCAGGGAGGTGATGGATGGTGTGGCTTTGGCTGGTCATTGGGAATGGGGACCATCCAACGTATCACTAAGCGTGGAGTTCCGGTAAAACTTAATGGTTCGTCGTATGAATATGATGATGCCAAAGGTTTTGCTGCAAACATTGGCTCGACCAATTCAGAACTTGTGCTAGTTAATAGTTCGACCAATGAATATCGAGCTAAAATAGATCATGACTTCCAGAAATTCATATTTGACAAAACCAACAATCAATGGGTTGTTACCGATAAGAATGGAACAAAATACTACTTTGGCCAAACGTCTGCATCGCGAATGCGCAATGAAAAATTTGCAGCAGGCAATGGCAAAGATACTTTCATGTGGGCGTTAGAGAAAATCCAGGACATCAGCGGCAACCTGACATGGATCGACTATGTTACGGATGTTGGCCAGCTTTATATGTCAAAAATTTCCTACAATGGCAACACAAATGATACCGCCATTGACGGAAAATCAGAGGCAACGCATATAATTGAATTCACTATTGAGGATAAGCCGGTAAATGAACGACGCGTATCCTTTATCAGCGGCTATCGTGTGGAAAGTAACAAGCGATTAGTTAAGATCAATGAGCTGGTGGGAGGTGCCTATGTACGTCATTACTCGCTGGAGTATGTGACAGGCCCATCGACAAACCGATCTCTCCTGAAATCTGTTACCTTATGTGGTAACGATATACAAACAGGCCAAGTGTTTTCTAAGCCGGTATTGTTTGAGTATCAAAAGTTTGAGAGTAAATTTGATAGTCCTGCCACTATTCCAAGCTGGACACCTTTGGATACTACTGCATCTGGATTTGTTAATCCTATGTATGCGAGCAATCAAGCATTATCTTATTCAGAGATAGCCCCAGGAGTTAGTCGTGATGCGGTAATAGTCGATTTGTTGGATATTAATGGTGATGGTCTTCCTGACAGAATTCATAGGAAGACAAGTTCCCCATTTAATGCGCTTGTTGTACAACCAAATACGGGAGGATCTTTTGGTAGCGCAACAAATTGGTCAATTGACAGAAATGATACCGGAGAAACGCAATGGGGTTCTGTGTCGGCAACGCAAACATCATGTATTTGCAGTGGCTATAAAACACAACCGCACTACGACTGGGAAGTAATAGGATCAGTTAGAATTCCAGAGTATTGTTGGGTCAACAGTGCTTTCGGGGGCTACAGTTATGAGTGCGGTCATCACCACCAAGATGTATATGGCTGGGTACAAAATGGGTATGACAAATTATATACCGATCAGTTGTATGGAAGCGACGCTTTTGTAACACTCATGGATATTAATGGCGATAGTCGACCTGACCGTGTAAGACGACTCAATGGGCCTAATTATTCAGATGCTGTTTTTCGCGTAGAATCTAATTATGGAAATGCCTTTGATAGCACCCCAAACAATTGGGGGCCGATTTATAATCAAGGATATACCATTGATAGTATCAGCGGTAGTGCAGCTTATAATGGTCAAGCCAGAATGTGGAATGCGATTAGTTCATCATACAAGGGGCAGGCACTTGTTACTATGATTGATATGAATGGTGATGGCTTACCTGATCGTGTAATGCGTAAAGCCGCAGCAGTCAAAGATATTGGTACAAATTCAACTGATTATTATTATGTACA
>Ga0208789_1000859_pt1 | contig 22119 bp, 9 predicted proteins | sample Methanotroph_Enr_FD_187368 | JGI IMG/M metagenome (GOLD analysis project Ga0208789, IMG submission 187368) | Enriched soil microbial communities from Old Woman Creek wetland in Ohio, USA - Methanotroph_Enrichment_5 (SPAdes) (version 2) | ecosystem: Environmental > Terrestrial > Soil > Wetlands...
GCGTATCTATTTCGTGCAACCCGTTTCCAAAAAGTTCTTTTTGCATCATAACCTGCCCGAGTACGTTGCTTACAGCCAGTCGCGTTTCAGTAGCGGGATTGAGTTTTACATAAACCTTAAGTTTGCCGTTTTCAATGTTTGCAGAAAATGTATTGCTGTCTCTGAATGTGTCGACAAGTTCTTTGGTACTGAAAATCAGTTCAAAACGGTTTTCCGATGTTCCTTTATCCAGGTGAACACGGTATTCAGGATTGAATTGCAGATTCTGAATTTTACCGGTGGCCTCATCGGATAGATATATTTTATAACCCAAAGGGATATTAGTAATATCGGAAGCCTTAATCGTAACCATATTTGCTTGTTCCGTTTTTAAACTGAACGGGATTTTTGTTACACTATCTGTTGGAAAAGGCATTGCACTGATTGATAACTTGTCGGCCTGGGGTGTTACGAAATACAGGTTTGGAACAGTGAGATCCGTATTCATTAATTTTAAGGCATCAAGAAGCTGATCGAAGCCGGTTGTCGCAAAATCGTCAAAATACACTACTGCCGGGTCGGCTGTTTTTAGATTTCCATAAGTGGCTGCCAGTCGCACCATGGGTTGGATCTGGACAAATTCCGACTTGTGAAATGCTGGCGACAGGGTATTCACACGTACACGATTGTCCATTCCCAAAGCGGCGGTCACCGGGAATGCCCCATTGGAAACGTGGATAAAAAATCCCTGCATGGATGGAATGATGTTTCCTGCCATACCCGTAGAAACTCCGTTTATGTATGAACTGTATGTTCCTGTATATGGATCGGTTGTGCCGTTATCAAAAAAGTATAAAGCATTATCAACATTAGTTTTTGTCCAGCCGTTTGAAGCATTCCAATCAATAGGGGATGGGTATGGATTGCCAACAAGGTTAAAGCCTTGGGTATATAGCCTGTTGTGGTTATAAAGAGTTTGTGTGGTAAGGATATTATTATTAACTAGACCAGTCATGACAACAGTTTTAGCTGCAATTAAATTACCCATGTTAGCAGCATAGCCTTTCATCGGAATTAATGGATCCGTAATTGTTATATACTTCGACCAGCCAGTTGTATAAATCGATACACCTAATGAATCCCGGTGATTATCTTCGTCATATTGATAAAGATTTGGGAAGGAAGCAGCCAGGTCAATATCATCGGCAAGCTCTTTAACAGTGGCTCCCGTGAAAGGCGAACTCAGGTATTTGTATCCATAACCAGATGGCAGATAGCGTTGCATCGATACATTTCCAGTAATGGCACCCGTGCCTGTACCATCAATCAACGCTGTTTGAGTAACTGTTGAGATAAGCGTTAAAGTATCCGTGGATATAAGGTTGCCATTTTGAGTATATACAATGCCTGTCACACTAAGCGGTCCCTGCAAGGTTACACCCGCCGGATTATTGATAGTCAGCCCATTAATGATGTTGCCTGCAAAAACACCGGCGCCTATAGTTTGTGCAGAGGTGCCTTTCATTTCAATGATTCCGGCAGTAGCGGTAAAAGTACCATTGTTGGTGATAGTTCCGGCAACCTGAAGTGTATTCCCGGAAACTGTAAGGGATGATCCGCTGGCGATGATGATATTATTAGCTGCCCCGATAGCTCCGGAACTAAGAACCGGTTTATTTGCAACATTCGGGATCTGAACATTTGTCGTGAGATCAGGAACAAAACTGCAGGACCAGTTTCCGGCAGTATTCCAGTTGGTACTCAATGAACCAGCCCAAACCTCGTCGCCGATTATTGTCACAGTATGTATCGCGGAGGAAGGTCCGTTACAACCGGTAGCTCTGGCCGTAATAATGGATGTTCCGCTCCATCCGGCAACATAGGTTACTAAGCCTGTTGCAACAACGATACTATTGCCTCCGGTTATCGAAGCTGCATCGAGGCTGTATGTAATTCCAGTACTGTTAGTTGAAGTAGCTGTGTATGTTACGGTTCCTGCGCCTTTGCATCGGGTTGAGGTTGCGCCCAGAAAGAAAACCGGTGTACTGACAGTCGGCGTAATAGTCACCGTATGCGTTGCTGTTTTTGGTCCGTTACAACCTGCAGCACTGGCAGATATAGTGCTTGTCCCGCTCCAGGTGCCTGAATATGTTACTACTCCTGTACCTGCTATAATACTGTTACCGCCGGTCACAGAGGCTGCATCGAGAGTATAGGTTATTCCTGTATTATTGGTGGCCGTGGCTGTGTAGGTTACTGACCCGGCTCCCTGGCAACGTGTTGAGGTAGCACCCAATGTAAAAACAGGTGTGCCAACGATTGGTGTGACAGTCACCGTATGCGTTGCTGTTTTTGGTCCGTTACAACCTGCAGCACTGGAAGTAATGGTGCTTGTTCCGCTCCATCCGGCAACATATGTTACCGCACCTGTTGCAGCAACAATACTATTACCGCCGGTCACAGAGGTTGCATCGAGAGTATAGGTTATTCCTGTATTATTGGTGGCCGTGGCTGTGTAGGTTACTGACCCGGCTCCCTGGCAGCGGGTTGAGGTTGCACCTAATGCAAAAACAGGTGTGCCAACGGTCGGTGTGACAGTCACCGTATGCGTTGCTGTTTTTGGTCCGTTACAACCTGCAGCACTGGAAGTAATGGTGCTTGTTCCGCTCCATCCGGCAACAAATGTTACCGCACCTGTTGCAGCAACAATAATATTACCGCCGGTCGCAGAGGCTGCATCGAGGCTGTAGGTTATTCCTGTATTATTGGTGGCCGTGGCTGTGTAGGTTACTGACCCGGCTCCCTGGCAACGTGTTGAGGCCGCACCCAATGTAAAAACAGGTGTGCCAACGGTTGGTGTGACAGTCACCGTATGCGTTGCTGTTTTTGGTCCGTTACAACCTGCAGCACTGGAAGTAATGGTGCTTGTTCCGCTCCATCCGGCAACATATGTTACCGCACCTGTTGTAGCAACAATACTATTACCGCCGGTCACAGAGGCTGCATCGAGCGTATACGTTATTCCTGTATTATTGGTGGCCGTGGCTGTGTAGGTTACTGACCCGGCTCCCTGGCAACGGGTTGAGGTTGTACCTAATGCGAAAACAGCTGTGCCAACGGTTGGTGTGACAGTCACCGTATGCGTTGCTGTTTTTGGTCCGTTACAACCAGCAGCACTGGAAGTAATGGTGCTTGTTCCGCTCCATCCGGCGACATATGTTACCGCACCTGTTGCAGCAACAATACTATTACCACCGGTTAGCGATGCAGCATCGAGGCTGTAGGTTATTCCGGTATTGTTGGCTGCTGTGGCTGTGTAGGTTACGGATCCGGCTCCCTGACAACGGGTTGAGGTTGCACCCAATGTGAAAACAGGTGTACTGACATTTGGCGTTATGGTTATTGCAATACTTCTGGGTAAGCTGGTGTTGCAACTATTGGTTGCCGATACGCTAAGGTTGCCACTTGTTGAAGCTGCATTAAAGTTGATTGTTACAGCGTTTGTGGTGCCAATTATAGTTGCCCCTGTGCCACTGTAACTCCAGTTGTATGTTACTGATGGGTCATTTGGTACAGTATAAGCGACTCCTGTAGCTCCCTGGCAAACAGTTGGTGTACTTACTGAAAAATTTAATGGTTGTGCTGCCAAAAGAGGGAAAGAAACCGTAACATCATCTGTTGAGGTACAAGTTCCATTAGTGATTGTCCAACGCAAAATATATGTTGATCCGTTTGTTCCATTAAAAACACTACCTGGCAAAGATGGAGCAACCACTGTTCCGCCTGAACCACTTATAATGCTCCATGAACCTGTGCCGGTACTGGGCGTATTTGCTGCTAACGTAGCAGTTGTAACTCCACAAAGCGATTGGTCAGGACCAGCCGCCGCAATAGATGGTACTGCATAGACTGTTACTGTGGTTGCATCAAAAACGCCGGTTTGTGGAGTGCCTGAAGGGTAATTGTAGGTGAATCCTGTTATTTTGTATACGCCTCCTGCGGCTGCTGTTGGAATCGTTGCAGGGAATGCGGCAGGGGTCAGCGGAGTTTGGGCAATTCCGTCTTTGGTATAGCTAATTGAATAAGGAGCAAAAAGCGTAAATGAGGATGTTAAAGTTACAGGAATACCGGCATTACCGCATATTGGACCTGCAGGAGTTAATCGGATCCTTGGTTTGGGGGTGTTTTCACATCCCAGCGTATAATTTCTGGAACCAGAAGTTATCCCCGTGCGGCTGCTGGTTTCTACACTGCCATTGTAGTTATCACTACCACTGGTTGTGCCTGATGTAATTTTATTCCAGTCTGTTCCATTGTATTCAGCAACACGCATATCAGACATTCCATTCTGGGTCATCAAGGGGGTTAAGTCGCTTGAATTATCCCAGGCCAAATTTACATATGCCTGGCTTGTGGCAGGAACTCCGCTTACATTCCAGTATTCTTTGGTATTTACGGCAGTTAGTGGTGCTGCAAAAGTAGGATATATGTTCGGGCTGAAATACTCAACAGTCCATAACAGAGTCCCTGTTTTGGTGGCACGCAAAGAAAGTTTATTCCCCAATCCATAATCTTTTTTTCCGATTGGAAATTTGAATAAAGGATCTCCCTGATTCAGCATTTTGATTAATGGCCCGTCAATATATGATGAGACACTTCCTCCATCAGGAATAACACATGAAACGGAGTAATTGGTAATTGTAAGTTTATTTGTACTGGTTGTGGAAATCAACCCATTAGTTAGCAGCAAATTGCCATTAATTTCAACACTTCCGTTATTGTTAACCGAAAGCCCTGCATTGTTATTTATTTCAAAATCATTGAAGGCATTAATTCCGGTAAAATCACCTAATGAACCACCAATAATCTGAGACGAAGAACCTGCAAATTCGACAACTGCCGTTGTGCCTGTACCACTGTTAAATGTCCCGTTGTTATAGCGTTCAAAAGTTCCTTCGATCGTAAGCCTGCGGTTATTGATACTATTATCTAGGGTCAATGAACCTAAGCCACTGTCATCAATTTTTAATTGTTTGCAGATTGTCAAGTCCTTATCGGGTAATACACGCGTTCCTGTGCCGGAAATAAACATCCTGGGAAGTGCAGAATAAAGTGTGGCATTAATATCATAAGTTCCCGTACCTCCATATTCCAATGTTCCGTTTCCTGAACAATCCAGGAACGATGTATACCCTCCTGCCGGGAAAACTGCATTTTCGAGATACAGAATACCATTACCTGAAACGGTACCAAAGTTATGGCCATAAAAAGGGGCAACAGCTTTTAGTTTACCATTAATTGTGGTCTTATAGGCAAAACAGTAACTGGAATTGGCTGTTACTTCATTGTTAACAGTTACAATAAATCCATTGGGTCCACCTATCGGACATGGATAGGATGTCCCGCCTGAAGGTGTCCAGATGGAATTATCTGTCCAGTTTCCATCGGCATTGCTTGTGTATTGCGGAACATCTGTAGGTATAGCAATATCATTGCCAGCTGTATATTCACCTGTAAGATTGCTTGAATTATTGTAATTAAAAGTAATCGTATGGATGGTTTCGTCAACATTATCTGTAGCTGCACCTGATGCAGCTTTACTCCAGTTTGTAGCGGGTGTAAGTAACTGGGCGGCAATATAATTACTTTCGGGTCCGCCAACCACATCTGCCTGTTTATAATTTAATACTAATTTCCCTGAAAAACCTGACACCCCTATGCTTTCCACTTCCCAATAGTATTTTAAGACATTGGCCGGATCCAATACTGCCGGATGCCGGCGATTGATATTGTTAATACGTATTGACCCTACTGATCCATTTGCAGTAATATTAAAAGTGGCCGGGGTATACTTTCCTGCTATCCCGAGAGGGTAAGTAAACGTAGTGGTTAAAGGTGACCCAAAAACTTTCACAATCCCGACATTTCGCCAAACTCCATCAGAAGTAATCATTTTAGTAAGGCCAAATGGAGTTCCATTATTTAAAACACTGCTATTCATACCAAGTGTCAATAAATATTTATTAATATCAAATATTCCATTGGTAAGTAACAGATTGTTGTTTAATGTTATACTATTTTCCAGCGTCGAACCAAACGCATTATTCAATTCTAACTGGCCAAAAGTTCCTGTTCCCGACAAATGCTGTTGCGAAACACCATTCAGGACAACACCACTTGCCGCATTGGTATTGGTATAAGTAGCGTTATTGGCAAAATTTCCTTTGACATTTACATCATATGTAATGCATTCCAAAGTGCCATTAGACAAGGTCAGGTCATGCAATACTGTGATATCTTTGCTTAAAGTCAGTTTTGTAACAGGGTTCATTGTTAAATCGTAAAAATCGCTGACCGTGCTGCCCAATAAAGATTGTACATCACCATTAAATGTTGTTAAGTTTTTGTAATGATTATATGCTCCGTTATTTGTAAAGTCGCCTTTAATCGTTACGGGTAAATTGTAAACCGGATTGACATCTAAAATACTCAGTGCGTTTGTAAGTAAAAGACTTCCATTCAGCACAAGTGGATTTATCATCAATTTAACAGTGGCCGATGCGGCAGTTGCAACAGTCCTTCCCGTAATTCTCAGGTTGTTTAAGGGGATAGTGGCATCAAGCAGGTATTGTTGATTAATTCCACTCAGGTTGTGTGCAAAAATAATATCACCGCCGGTAACAGAACCGGTCCCTGGGCGTAAATATAAATCGCCATATGTACTGCCACCACCACGTACAATGGTCAGTGTACCGCCTGACATGGTAAAATCGCTACCGGAATTCAGAACTTCCAATTTAGCATTGAGAGTATTTGCGGCATTTCCATTAATGGTAACCGCCCCACCACTCTGATTATACCTTAATATACCTGAAGTAGTTGATATGTGTTGTCGTATCTGACCGTTAACAATAAGACTTCCTCCCTGTATTTCAATCTCTGAACTTCCGCCTCCGGAATATTCTATATCGTTGTTATTATTTGGTGCTGCTGTTGGACCAACATAAACATTGCCATTTACCAATGTCAGTTTACCGTTTAAAAATACATCGTTAGTATTTACTATATTATTATTTGCAATTAATATATTTTTATTACCTGTATTAGAATAATCCACATATAATCCTGCAGTTGCGGGTATTGTAAATGGGGTTGTGGTAGAAACAGTAAAATCTGTCCCGGGATTGGGCCGCATATAGCGGAAAGTTCCATTTTGTAAGGTCAACCAGTTATCAACAGGTGTTGTAAGAGTACCACCATTACTGCAGGTTAGTGTTGTGGATTGGGATATCCCTTTATTTATGGTAACATTGCGAAAAGCAGTATTTCCGGTGCCTGTGATTGATGCATTATTAGCGCCAAAAAATGTTACATTTACATAATGTGTACCAATATTTAGCCGGACTCCATTAAAAACACCTCCATAATAGCTGCCTCCATTATTATTTAAATTACCTCCGATAGTAAAAGTATTATTCATCGAACCTCCTCCACAATTAGGGGTAATCCCGAGAGAAGGATCCATAAGCCAGATATTAGCACCTTGCGTTGAAGCAACATTTACATCATTATCCACTATTAAATGTTGCGGATACAGATCATCCATAAAACAAAATGTACCGCCATTAACATTCATATTACCAAGAATATGCACTGTTTTTTCAACGGTTGTATAAAGAGTTGAGTAACCATAATAAGAATTATTTGTATTCCAACTAATCCCTGTACCTGAATACTCTGTTGTTCCATTTAAAGATAAATCTCCATAAATAGTAAGTGAGCTAACATTGGGCAAAGCTAAATTGTCCCCGCCCAGAGGTGATAAAATCATATTCCCAAAAACCGCTTTCGAAGGCAATATATAAACGTAGTTTCCATTATTTGAAGTAGTGTAAAACTCAGTGGTACCTTTGTTTATGTCAAAATCAGAAAAATCACCGGCGGGAAAAGTAAATACACTTAGGTTTGATGATGGTGCCGTTACCCTTATTTTTCCGTTATTTCCGGAAGAATGACTTAGTACCATTCCGAAATTGCTACCGGTAAAAGTTTTAATATCTAGAACAGCGCCCGAAGCAATCTGTAAGCTTGCACAAAAAGCATTGGCAGCTAAAGAAACTGTATTGCCGTTACCAATAATTACAATATCATTTAAACCTGGAAATGAAGTTGCCGCAACACCGGTATGCTTTAAAACCTGATCGGTTGACCAGGTTGAATTTACATTCCAATTTGAATTTGCGCGACTGTAATAGACTTTTGGAATCCCAAAAGCTGCATCACCAGCTGTGTAATCACCATCAAGAAATCCCTTACTATTTGTAGGTGCGGCCCAATCAGTAATCGTATTTGTTATGGTGTTAATATTAGCGGCTACTCCGTTGTTCCATGTATAGGTACTTTGATTATAAACTGAAGGAATATAATTAATTTCTGTTCCTACCACATCCGATTGATCATAAACGAATGTATGCGAAACTGAATTAGCCTGAATTCCTGTAAAGCCATTCGATTGAACATGCCAGAAATAAGTCAGGCTTTGTCCGTTTACAGTGCTGGCCGGATGCTCATAGCCAACTGGTATTACGGTAACTGAACCATATGTTGAAGGAACAGAACTAAAACCAATTGTTGCAGGAGAATATACAGGTGTGGTTGTATGTCTGGTTGAAGAACCACCTATTGGAAATATAAAAGCAACTGTAGATGAATACACTTTGGTAAGACCACCATCGCCTGAGTTTCCTGAAGTCTGAATGTATCTGAGCGACCCGCCATTGACAATTGAAGCCGATGCATTTAGCAGCAAATTGTAGGTTCCGATATTAAAGAGTTTGTCTCTTGAAAAGGTCAAAGCTCCAGTAATGGTTGTTTTTGCAATTAAAGAAACCGGTGCAGCAACAGCGGTATTATTATTCAACTCTATATTGTTAAAAATACCATTTCCATCAATAGCCTGTGAAACAGTACCAATAAAGGCTATTTTACCTGTACCTGCATGAATCCCTGAGTTAAAAACATCATTATAAACATTGATCGTATTCCCATTGTCATTCAGCGTACCAAGAGCTAACCGGAAATCACCTCCAACGTTAATAGTTTTCTGGCTTCCGGCAAAATTTACTGCACTACCGGCAGGTTTATCTATAGTTAAATTGTTTAAAGATAAAGCAGTTGCAAGATTAACAGTAAAGGTTTGTGCTGTTATGCCATTCAGAATAGTGGTATTGGTTCCCGGAGTGTAAGTAGTTCCATTTTCAAGGTTAACGTTGCCCCCAATAGTAACATTTAGGTTATTGGCATCAAACGTCCCGGCCATAAGCGTGAGATTGCCTAGCAAGTATAAAGGATTAATACTTAACTGGATCCCTGATGAGCCGCTTGCCCTGTTTATGGTTAAATTGCCTAAAGGGGCAGTAGAATTAATTAAACAATTTACAGCATCTGCTAAGCCAGTGCCGCTTGTGGGTAATATTTCCAAAGTGCCTCCGGTAACATTTATATTGGCAGTTAAGCATTTTATATCGAATGCCTCTTGTGCAGCTGCATCGCAAACATCATAAATCCGTATTGTTCCGCCCGACATCGTGAAAATATTTGTAGTATTTTCGAGGTTAAAACTTCCAAAAGCGCTGTTTATCCCACTTGTCAGCCGGGCTGTATTAAGTGTGGTAACAGAAACATCTACCAGGTTTGCGACGGAACTGTAAGCAGCAGGAGTTCGTTGAAAACGACCTCTGAGTATAAACAATCCACCATTCTGCTCAAACGAAGCAGCCCCGGTTGATCCTAAGAATTGTTTTGCATCAACAGTTCCGTTATTCATGATGAATTGCCCTGCAGATACGCTTGATGTAATAATCCCGCCTGATTCACGGGTAGAAAGATATCCGTTGTTTAGCTGGAGTTTCCCGAAAAGAGAAAGTGCACATCCCGGACCACCTGCTGTAATCCCCATCGCTGCATTGCCTGGGGCTGCGGTGTTGTATGCCAGATTTACTTCCCGGTAATCGTCGGCAGTGGATAAAACCACTACATCTGTTCCGTTGAGAACCAGCGCTCCATTGGCTGGAATATAAAAATCTGAATTTGGATTTGCTCCGCCTTCTGAAGCATTCCCTTCGGTGAGAGAAGGTATCATGGTCATTCCTTCCAGGACTAAAGTTCCAGTGCGTATCCACAAAGCCTTTTTCAGGTTCGGGTTAGCACCACCGCCATCTCCCCCTGCTACATTTGCGCCAAACAATCGAAAGTTGGAATACACAGACCCTGAGGTGTAAACGGTTAATTTGAATGTCTGGTCAATCCCCTTATCGAGCACCATGTTATAAAAATCTGTTGGGCCGGCACACAACAAAGTATTATCGGAAGCTCCCTGGAAGTAAACGGTTGCAAAACCAGTTGTTGCTCCTGAAGTTGTAGGTGGAAATGCATTAAAAATTGGATATGCCAGATTTGTAAAACGCACAGTCCCATTATTGGTAAAATTACCGTTCAGTACAATTCTGTGCGACTGAAGATCATAATAATTAAGGAATGGTGCCGTTCCACCAACAATATTCAATGGAACGGTTGTTGAATTAGTAACACCTGATCCAACAGTTATAAAAGTTCCGGCATCTACCGTTACGTCTCCGTTAACAGTTAGTTTTAATCTTCGGGAAGTGTTATCATTGATTCTGAATGTGCCGCTTTTTACATACAGATTCCCGTTCAGCAGAAGATCTATGGTTTGGGTTACAACCAAACCACTGGCATTGATAGAAAGGTTATTATAAATAGCCTGTGAAGGTAAATTGACATTTGCACGGTATTCAGTAGTTCCCCCGCCTGCATTTACAAAATTATTGGTTGTTACTGTAGGAAAGTATGATGCTGCAATTCTAAGTGTACCTTGTCCGCTAAGCGCATCCAAACCAGCAGTATATTGATAGGTGGAAAGATCTAAAAACCCTCCCTCCTGGATACTGATATCCAATCCTGTTGTCGCAATATTAGCCGGTAATGTAACTGTTCGACCCGGCAGAATTACTACAAAATCATCATTTGAAGGTAACGAAGAACCAACCTGTGTGGTTCCACTGGGATCTAAGGTCCATGTACTTGAAGTATTCCAAAGTCCTGACTGGTAGGAGTAGAAAGTTTTAACAGTCGAGGAGCCTATAGCAAGCCATTTATCAGTGGCAATTGCGCCAATATTTGCTGCGGTTACACTACCTATTGCCGGTATTGAGGTTTTCTTTGAATAAGTACCCGCTTGCAGAGCCGATTGAGCTATCGTATTGGTAAAATCTATTTCGTTACCCTCAAGTTTAACTGTTGCATCTGTAAACGTACCGCTGACTCTTTCAATATGCCAGTTGATATTTATGGGCAATGGATTCGCAATTGTAGCATCTCCGTTCATAGCTCCGGAGCAGGCATACGTAACTTTCATAGTGGGAGTAGTGCCTGAAACAGATGAAAAAGTGAGCCAATGTGCGCCGTTACAACTTGATGATCCTACCGGGAATACATATGTGCCTCCTGCATTGATCATTGCTCTTGAAAAACTGCCATCAATATAGCTTCCTATGCCGGCCGAAACTGAAGCTGAAGCAGAATTGGTAAGGTTAATGGTTTTCCCTGTGGCAACAATAACTCCGTTGGTAAGTGTAAAAGTGCCTGCTATAGTTAGATTTGAACTCAAATTAATATTGGTTCCAACTCTGTTGACTGTTAAGTTAAACAGGTTTTCGTTAGCAGTTGTGAAATAAAAGTCGTCGAAAGCACCTGAACCGGTAATGCTGAGGTTAGATGTTGCTGATCCGGTAATAGTTCCTGTACCTGCTCCTGTACGGGATAAAGCACCATTTATGGTTAATGTATTCCCATTGATTGCTAATGCACCTTGCTGTAAATCAAATGTTCCATTAATTGTTGTAGAATTGCTGAGGTTTACCCCAGAACTGTTGCTGATACTTAAATTATCAACATTAACTGGTAAGCCGTTTCCGGTTACCTGAACAGCAGTTCCGTTATAAGTGTAGTCTGCACCGGTTGAATATGTTTTAGTGCCTGTTACCTGAATGCAACCGGTTCCTGCTGATGTTGAAATACCCTGGACATGTTTTGTTATAATGCCAGAACCTGAACTTAATGTGAAAGCGCCGACACTTCCATTAAGTACAGAAGTGCCCATATCAAGTATCGCACCACTATTAACTGTAAAGTTTATTAATTGCGATATTGTTCCAGCAGTTTTAGTGAAAGATTGCGTTCCTGACTTATTAAAAACAAATGAACTGGTTGCACCGGATGATGTCTCCGTTATTGTACCGCCAGTCATGGTAAAATTACCGCCTATATTATAGGTAGAATTATTACTGTTATTAGCTAAAGTTAGAGTTCCTGCAGAAATTGAAAAATCCCCGCTAATGGTTAAATTCCTATTATTGTTGTCGGGGGTTAAATTTGCCTGAATCACCAGCGCCCCGATTGAACTAGCCGGGTTAACCTGCAATATTACATTATTTTGTATGGTAACTTGTCCGGTGCCTGCAAATTGTCCGGGGTAACCTTGTCCTGCTGTAGGAGTTGCCCATACTGCCGGGGAAAGACTATTGCAACGTTGCCAGGTTGAAAGCGTGGACCAGCCGGTAGCAGCAGCAGATCGGTAATCACCAACTGTCTGCCCCAAAGCTAATTGGCTAAACCCTGTCAAAATAAGCAAAACAGCGATAAATACTATCGTCTGGAGTTGTGTCTTACGAGCATGGTTTGTTTTTATCATGGTTACTCTAGAATCGTCAATAGTTATACGAGGAATCAGATTTTATTTGCTAAAGGCTGCATTCTAGTTATTGGCAGGAAAAACGAGTTTGTAACAGAAAGCAGGTTTAATTTAACTTTAGTTCTTTTTCGGCAAATATTTCAGCCTTCCCATCATTGGGCGCCTGGAATTTTAGCATCAGTTTTCCTTTGGTATAATTCACTCCGGGCACATTCCGTAATTGCATTTTAAAAACACGTAGTTTGTTGGGCGTATATACAGCCAGACCCCGCACAACACCCACTTCCACGGGTTCGCCCTGGTCAGGTGCCCACATAACGGACAAATCGCCATACACCGATTTATCTCCCGTACGCTCAAAGGTGACAGTCAGATTCGGAACCGTATCGCTTTTTATATCCAGTTTTAAACCGGTTAATTCAACTTTTACCTGTAAATCGCCATTCCGGATAATTACCGGGATGCTTATCCCAAAAATAGGTACAAGCTTAATCCCGATAGAAGTTGTATCGGCATTGGTTTTTTCATCGCCCAGAAGTTTTTCATCCGGAACAGCCCTGAAATAAACATGCGAGCGGTATTCCCCAACCTGCATATCCGGCATTTTCCGGTATTGCATGCGTATCACCTGCGACCCGTTGGGTGGAAGGGTTACCGTGCGGGGGAAAAACCTGAGGTACTTATCTGCAAATAGTTGCCCTTCATCCGGCTTTTCAATCTGCACAAAACTGCCGTCTTCTGTCATCCGGTACTGTACAAATGAAACTGTGTACTTGGCAGTATCGGCCCCGGTATTGGCCAGGGTGAGTTCCTGGGATTGCTTATTGCCTTCAAAAACAACCCTGCGGGGTGTTATCAGCAGGTTGCCTTGTGCTGCTGATCTATCCGGTGAAAGCATCAAGGCAAAAAGGATTGTCAGGATGAAAATGGCTGTTTTTTTTCTTTTTATTCCGGTAAATGTCATGGCTGTTAAATTTTTTTCAAACTTACATAATTTTATGACTCGGGGCATTAATATCCGGGCCTTAAACCTAGGCAGCCTGAAGTGGTTTCAGTGTTCTGTACTGTTAATAACCATTGGTACGTATTGTAATACAGATATACCGGGAAAAATCACCTTTTGAACAAAAAAAAATGATTAATTTCACGAATCAGCCCGGATTGACTCTTTGATTTTGATTAAGTCAAAGAGCCTGGTTCCCGGAATCTGGAAATCATTCTGTTTGGTTTTGAATCTTTGAGCCAGCTTCTATCTATAATCTTCCTGATAAAACCATTCTCTAAACCATCGATCAGGCTAATAGTACGGTTTACTTTAATGACCATTATTTGGAGCTGATTTAAGACCCTGAGTCATATTTAGAGAGAAGGTATAAAAAGGCACTCAAAAAAAAGGTGTGAAAGAATAACCCTTTCACACCTTTTATATATTTTGGAGATGTTTAGTTATATGCAACGGTAACTGCTAAGCCTGCTGCATTAGTATATAATCCTGCAACTTGCGATCCTGCAACAGTCAGAGTTGCTCCAACCAGGACATCTTGAGTTCCACCGGTAAGAGTGCCTGTTGGGGTAGGGGTACTTGTGAAGGAGCCAACAGTCATTGTGTGTGAAGCACCATCAGAAAGAGTAATAGCAGCAATAGGAAGTACGATTGCAAAAGTGGAACCAGTTAAACCTGTAACAGTAAACTTTGCAGCAGAAACAGTTCCTGCAACTACAGGAAGGCTAACTCCTCCACTAGGAGTACGTAAACTGGCCGGGGTAAGTAAAACTGTACCAGCAGTATTATTAACAGCTACATTTCCGAAATTCATGTCAATTGATTTTGTAATTGCAATCGGAGTAATAATCGTAACTGATGTTGTAGCAGTTGCAGTAACACCTGTTTGTGCAAAAGAGGATGTTGAGAATCCGAGAACTACAAGAGCGATGGAGAAAAGTTTAGTAATGTTTTTCATTGTTTTGAGTTTTTTAAAGTTATTGAGAGTTGGATTTTAATCGTTTTGAGCGATATTAAGTAGATTTCATAAACCGTGCCAGAAATCGGGCAGGTAAGCTGTACCAGGCTCTTTATCAAATAAAAATATTTCATAAATCTATGATATTCAATGCTATAAAAATGCAAGTTTATTAAATACATGAAGTTTTTGGAACTACTGATGCGGACGTATAACTGCAAATGGTATCAAATTGAGACAAGGGAAATCGCAAAATGAGATACCGGCAGGCAAAAGGGGATTAAATTAAAAACAGGAAATAGATATTTACCAGAACGAATGTTGTGAATCCTGAACAGAATAAGCGTTCCCGGGTATCCCGGCATCCTGCTCACCCTGACAGCCGGTTTATGTGCTGATGACAGACATGTAATTCTAATCACTGTTGTCCGATAAAACAAAGCAGAAAACACTAAAATGCTTGATATGTCTCATCCCTACGGGACTTCATTGCTTTGAGGGGGGGGCTTTTCATCCTACCAATATTTAGCCCTTAACTGGGCTGTCCTGTAGATTATTTGCGTGAGCAAATACCTATTGGTAGAAAGCAAATTATGCAGCAGAAAAAGTCCTGTAGGGACGAAATATTATTTTATCCAGACATCAATGAATTCTAATATTGTTTTATTAATATCGAACCATATATTAATTGCTTTATAGTAGCTAAGTTATTGAATATGAACCAGGCATGATGAAACTATGTACTTTTCAAATCTAAAGGTTTGATTTAAAACGCAAAACCACCAGGCGGTTAAATTCCTGATGGCGTGCGTTTCAAAACAACGAATAGGTCCAACCCTAAACTCGTATTTTTTATTCGGTAGTATTTTTGTGATATGATTTGTATCTGATGATCAAGTTGGAAACCGGAGTCGCATTTTGCGACGAGGTTCCGTAAAGATTAGTTGTACGCAAAGGTTAAGCTGAAAGCACCGGAATATAATCCTACCGGGTTATCAAGGATAGAGCCTACATCGAGCGTAGCGCCCAGGTAAACATACTGTTGCCCGTTAGCCAGCACCCCGGTTCCGTTTCCGGCCTGCGGGTACGACATCCAGTTGCTGACCATCATGGTTTTATTTGAATTCTGATGGGTAAGTACGGCAGGTCCATTGGGTAACTGTATGGAAAACATAGCATCGGGAGTACCGGTAATATAAAAGATGCCCGAATTGGCAATTCCCCCGCTCAGGATCACTGAACCCATGGTAGAGCGGACCCCGTTGGGCGTAACAATTACCTGTCCTCCATGCACCTCGGGCGAAAACTTGCCGAAGTTAAGCTGTGAAGTTTCGGTAGCCGTTAAGGCTGAAATAACTTCGGCAAATGCCTGTGCTGTCACACTGGCTTGGCTGAAAGCCCTGCAAGAGAAAGAAAGAATGACGAGCAAGGAGAGTAGATACCTGAACATGATTTACAGACTTGGAATGAAAACGAAATAGCAAATGGCAGTATGAAAGGAGGTGTAAAAAAGGGTGGAAGGGATTCCCTTCACACCCTTGAGACATTTGAGAAATCTTAATTATAATTTACAGTTACAATGAAAGGAGTGGCTGAGGTATATAAGCCTGCCGAAATGCTAGCACCTACATTTAACGTTGCGCCTACTTTCACTATTTCAGTACCACCGGTCAGCAGACCTAATGAATTACTTGTAAAGTTAGTAATTGTCATGTTATCTGTGCCATTGGAAACTGTAGTTGCAATTGCAGGGACAGTAAAAGTATAAGCGTAGCCAGAAGTACCTGTAACAGTAAATTGAGCAGCTGTAACAGTTCCTGTAACAGCAGGAAGAGTAACACCGCCAGTTTGTGATCGGCTACCATCATTAGCAAGAACAACAGTTCCGGCAGTTGCATTAACTGCAACGTTACCAAAATTCATATCAACATTTTTAGCGATAGCTATTGGAGCTACAATTGTACCAGCAGCCGTTGCAGTGGCAGTAACACCGACTTGTGCAAAAGAGGAAGTTGAGAATCCGAGAACTACAAGTGCAATGGAGAAAAATTTAGTAATGTTTTTCATTTTGTTTTAAGTTTTTATAAGTTAGTATGAGTTGGATTTAAATCGTTTTGAGCGATGCAAAGTATATTTCATAAACCGTGCCAAAAACCGGGGAGGTAACCCATGCCAGGTTTTCAATTATGAGTAAAAATTTTATAAAACAATGATTTTCAATACTATAAAATAATTAATTTATGGCATCTGTGAACCAGGTGGCACAATCTATACTGAACGTAAAACTGCAAAAAGTATCAAATTGAGACATGGGAAAACGCAAAATGAGATAAACCGAGGGAATATGCGTGCCGGGAAACAAGAAAGGGGAGTTTGAAAATCTAAGGATTTATCCTACAAATGAGACAATGGCTATGCTTTAAAAATAATAAATATTTGATAATCAAAATGTAAGATAAATTTATCGGTATGAAATCTTAATTGTATGCCAGAACAATATTAATATCACCCTGGTAGGATGACGCGCTTTGATCAAGCATATTTTCATTCGATTGGCATTGCAGGCTTATGGACTGGTTCCCGTTAATCGCGTTGCCCTGCATACTCTGGGTGGTGGAAGCGGAAGTTTCCATGGTAATTTTTTGCTGGCCGTTACCCGTCAGAATGGCTTTACCTAATATTAATGAGCAGGAAGAGGAGGCAGCGCTTTTTATTTCTATCTGCCCGAAATCGATACTTTCGGTTTGATTTCTCTGAATGGTAAACGAAGATTGTGATTGTGTACTTGCACTAACTGATTCAACAACTTCGGCAAAAACATGTCCTGTAACCATGGTCTGGGCATACCCTGATCCGGCTGTGACTGCCTGAACTGTTAGGACTGCAAAAACAAGGAACCGTTTCATGATGTAAAATATTTTTACTAATTGCTTTTTCGGTCTGACTAAGTTATTACTTAATAGTCCATTAGACAAGAAAAAGGTGTAAAATATTTTCAACAATATTTATTAACCACGAAATATAAGCTATAATTATTACGCCAGTATGTTTAAAAACAACATGTTATGCGTAATTTAACACATAGCTATATTTTTACACGAGTGTAATATAATCTTACATCAATTGGTAATAAACTCAATTACAGGAAAGTATTTCATTTTTATAGAAGGGAAAAGCGGAAATGAGCAAAATATAGTATGTAAGGAAGAGTATAATCAGTTAGTTTTAATCTCGTATTTATCAATCTTTGCATTTAAAGTAGGTCGCGAAATGCCGAGAATGCGTGAAGCTTCCACCTTGTTCCATTTCACATGGTATAAAACCTGTTTGATATAAACTTTTTCAACTTCGTCTAGCGAAGTAAGAGCCGATAAGGATAATCCTTCCATCGAATTGGTATTCTGCGGGATAGTGATGTTGTCTTTTTCCAGCAGATTTCCCCTGCCGACAATCATCGCCTGCAATATTGAATTCTCCAGTTCCCTGATATTACCCGGCCAGTTATAGCTTTTAAGCTTTTCGAAAACACCCTCACCAACCTGGCTCACATTTTTCTGGAGTTTTCGGTTGTATCTCTGAATAAAGAAATAGGTCAATTCGTTTATATCATCTTTTCGTTTGCGCAAAGGCGGAAGTTCGATGGTAAAAACTTTGAGCCTGTAATAGAGTTCTTCTCTGAAACGGCCTTCCGCGATCAGTTGCTCCAGGTTCTTATTGGTTGAAGCAATAATCCGTGCCTTTAATGGTAACAGATCCGGAGCACCGGGCTTTTCAAATTCCATATCCTGCAGGATCCTGAATAGTTTTACCTGCAGATTGTCCGAAAGATTTGAGATCTCATCCAGGAATACAGTGCCTTCTCCGGCAGTCTCAAATTTCCCCCTCTTGTTTTCATTGGCCCCGGGGAAGGCATCTTTTTCGTAACCAAACAATTCCTTTTGCAATGAATCATCATTCAGTGCAGAGCAATTAATAACCACAAAGGGAAAATCGCGGGTAATTCCACTGTAATGAATCAGTTTGGCTATCAGTTCTTTTCCTGTACCTGTTTCGCCGGTAATCAGAACACTGATGCGGTTCAGCGAAATACGCCCGATATTTTTAAATATTTCACGCATCACGGGAACTTTCCCGATCAGAGAGTTTTCTTCAATCACTTTACGGGTATCCCTTGTGAAGGGTTGCGATACGCTGAGATTCTGTTCGCTTATTTCTAGCGTGCGTTTAATTACTTCTATCAGTTCTTTCGAATGAATGGGCTTTTCAATGAAATCAACTGCTCCGAGTTGTATTGCTTTGATTGTGAGCGCTACATCACCGTGCCCGGTCAGGATTATGATCGGAAGTAAAGGCTGGTTTAATTTTATAATATTAAGCACTTCTATGCCTGACATTCCCGGCATAAGGTAATCCGTAAGCACAAGATCAACCTGAGATGAGGCTAACAAGGATATTCCTTCTTCGCCACCCGAGGCAGTAAAAACACGATATCCGGCCTTCGTAAGCATTTGCTTCAGTATCATCAGGATCATATTGTCATCATCAATGACCAATATTGTCTTCATAGGAATATAATTGTATATTTTTATTTATAGGCAGCTTTTGTTTTTTGAAATTGTGGTGATAAATTTACAAAATATTCCTTACGCACAGTATAAAACTTTACTTACTTCATTACTGTATCAAACAGAATTCAAACAGAATTGTTCCTGTAAACTGATATAAAAGGTCAGATAAGTCAAAACCGGATTGCACGGGGGTCAGTACGATGAAACAGCCAAAATGCCCAGCACCAGATAGAGGCCGATCATTGCTCCGGATCCGATGGCAAATCCTTGCCAGACTTTTTTCTTCTTGATTTTATGAGCTTGCCTGGTATACCCCTTATAATAACTATCGTTTTCCATGAGTTTCTGATCCCTGTATCCCAGCTTACTTTTCGTGGGAGGCGTTGCTGAACAGGCAATAGCCGGGATTAATCCAAAAGGGAAATAAAGACTGCATAATAATGTGCCAGTTGCAGCTGCTTTATATCCTTTGTAGTATATGTTTGCATCTCTTTCACCTTTGGAAAAAAGGCTGTCATGCCCGGTTTCCTGATTAGGTGTATCAACTGCAGGTACTTCAATCTCTGATAGATAAATGAGTATCCCGCTACGGTATTGAAGCCTGGCAATTTCAGTACGAGGCAACGAAATAGTGTCGGTATTGTTTTCCGGGATACAGGTAATGTTATTCAGATTAAGCCGGATAATGCGGGCTTTCATTTCCTGGCCTGAGGTAAGAGTGATAATATCTTGTGCCAGGACAACAGAAAAAGTAACATAAACAAACCATACGAATGCAATCGTTTTCTTCATAAAGATCAGTTACAGGCTTCAAATATAAGCTAAAACAAACTGCTGAATGAGGTATAAGATCATAAATGCTCGTTTTTCAGAGCCATATGTTATCCATTCTGAAAATCAAATAATATTTAATGCCATTACTACCGGCTTTTAGTGTACTTTTGCATTTAGTATCGATGCATGCGATATGTTTAGTCAATATTGGTAATTCATACAGTCAGGTTGGAATTCAGTTAAATAACTTAAAACAAAATTATGGGAAGAGCACGTGAAACTTTTGGTAAAAGGGAAAATCGCACTAAACAAGAGAAAAAAAGAAAAGAAAAAGAAGCAAAGAGGCTTGATAAGAAAGATGGCAGAGATGGCAACAATCTTGATGAAATGATTGCCTACGTTGATGAGTATGGAAGAATTACCTCTACACCTCCCGATTTAACCAAAAGAGTAGCGATTAAGGCCGAAGATATCCAGATCGGTGTTCCCAAATATGTTGAACCAGGTGCCGGCGAAGTTATCCGGACCGGGATAGTGGCTTTCTTTAATGATTCGAAAGGATACGGTTTTATAAATGATTCCTTATCAGGCAAAAGTGTGTTTGTTCATATCAATGGACTTGAAGAACCTATAAAGGAAAATAATAAAGTATCCTTTGAAGTTGTTGACGGGCCCAAAGGTCCTAATGCGGTAAATGTGAAACTCATCAAGTAGGCTTTAACTGTAATATAGTTTACAACTGCCAGCCGTTCGTTCGGTTCTGGCAGTTTTTGCATTTAGAAGGGAATCTACAATGGAATGTTCAGGGCATGAATGAAAATAGTAAAGCTGCGACTCCTGCCTGAGCCTGGATGTGAGCTATTTTTCTCTATAAAAAGAAAGATGCGTCAATTCATTACGACGAGGGGCTAAGATTATCATTTCCGGAATAGCTGTACTTATACATACTGAAAGCAGAATGAACTAATTCATTGCTGAATAGTTAGTAAGTAATGAATTTAATGTTGTTAGCTGCGCTTTCTGTAACTATCATCATTGAAAACCTGTAAAAGGAAATTTACAGAGTGCGGAATTTATCAAAGGGAAAATCGGAAAATCTATTATTAACATGGGATCAAAAACAACGAGAATACATATTATCGGTGGAGGAAATTTGGGTGTAGCCCTAGCAATCGGGTTGTCGAAATTTGCGCCTGATACTCAAATTACAATTACCAGGCGCAATATTCAACAGATTCAGTTTCTGGAAAACCTGAATATCAGGGTATCCGCTGACAATACATTTGAAATCAGCCAGGCTGATTTCATCCTTCTGACTGTAAAACCCTACCAGGTAGATGCTGTTTTTAATGATATCCTGCCGCATATTACAAATGCTGTTATTGCATCGGCTGTTAGCGGATTGAACCTGGATACTCTGGAGCAAAAAACAAATCAGGAACATTCCTGTGTCAGGATTATGCCAAATATTGCCGCCCAGTTTGGTGAATCTGCAACCTGTATTTCGTTTTCAGAAAAGAACAGGGAAGCCGGTCAGAAAATTGTCGGTTTATTCAGTCTTTTGGGAACAGCAGTAATTGTTGAAGAAAAACTGATGAATGCATCGACTATTTTGGGTGCCTGCGGTACTGCTTATGCTTTACGGTATATCCGTGCAGCCATGCAGGCCGGCATTGAAATCGGGTTTGACGCCCCGACAGCCTTGGCGATAGCCTCACAAACGGTAAAAGGGGCAGCACAAATGACGCTTGAGGAAAAAGCACACCCTGAACAATTAATTGACAGGGTTACCACTCCAAAGGGCTGTACTATTGTAGGTTTGAATGAAATGGAACACCAGGGTTTTAGTTCCTCCTTGATCAAAGGGATCAAAACTTCATTTGATATGATTAAGGAGTTATAGCACTTCAGGTTATAGTATCTGAATGCCGTTCAAATGTAACTAATTCAGAAGGGCATCAAAAACTTGGGTTGAAGTCAGTTTTTGCGCCAGATAAGGATAAAAAACCTTAGCTGTTTTATAAGGAATATTTATCTGTTTTTAGGAGTGAACAAAAAGGGAGGA
>Ga0208789_1000864_pt1 | contig 22018 bp, 13 predicted proteins | sample Methanotroph_Enr_FD_187368 | JGI IMG/M metagenome (GOLD analysis project Ga0208789, IMG submission 187368) | Enriched soil microbial communities from Old Woman Creek wetland in Ohio, USA - Methanotroph_Enrichment_5 (SPAdes) (version 2) | ecosystem: Environmental > Terrestrial > Soil > Wetlands...
AAAATCGGCGAAGCCGGTGAATTTGATTACAGCGGATCTCAAGCGTTGAAAGCCTTGCGGGAAGAAGGCATTTTTACCATTCTTATCAATCCCAATATTGCGACCGTTCAAACATCAGAGGGCGTTGCCGATAAAATTTACTTCCTTCCTGTTACGCCTTTTTTTATCGAAAAAGTTATCGAAAAGGAAAAGCCTGAAGGAATCCTGCTTTCATTCGGAGGACAGACAGCCCTGAACTGCGGGATCGAGCTTTTTAAATCAGGGGTTCTTGAGAAATACAATGTAAAAGTATTAGGGACTCCGGTTCAATCTATAATAGATACTGAAGATCGCCAGATATTTGCGGATAACCTTCGGAAAATCAACATTTTAACACCACGCAGTATTGCTGTAACAAGTATTGATGATGCGCTGAAAGCATCAGAAACACTTGGTTTCCCGATTATAGTAAGAGCCGCTTTTACCCTCGGGGGCCAGGGTTCCGGGTTTTGCTATAACCGTGATGAGCTACTGAAACTGGCAGGTACAGCCTTCTCCTATTCGTCACAGATATTGGTCGAAGAATCGCTGAAAGGCTGGAAAGAAGTGGAATATGAAGTGGTTCGCGACTGTTATGACAATTGCATCACCGTTTGTAACATGGAGAATTTCGATCCTCTTGGTATTCACACAGGCGAAAGTATTGTTGTAGCTCCTTCGCAAACGCTTACCAATCGCGAATACCACAAACTCCGAAGCCTTTCTATCGAAATTGTGCGCAACGTCGGAGTCGTTGGGGAATGTAACGTGCAATACGCACTCGATCCCAATTCGGAGGATTACCGGGTTATTGAAGTTAATGCACGTCTTTCACGTTCGTCGGCGCTGGCATCCAAGGCAACCGGTTATCCACTGGCCTTTGTAGCTGCAAAACTCGCGTTAGGGTATGGACTTCATGAGCTAAAAAACTCGGTAACAAAGACTACTACTGCATTATTTGAACCAGCACTCGATTATATTGTAGTAAAAATTCCACGCTGGGACCTGAACAAATTTATTGGAGTATCCAAAGAAATTGGCTCAAGCATGAAGAGCGTGGGCGAAATCATGGCCATTGGCCGAACCTTTGAAGAAGCCATCCAGAAAGGACTGCGCATGGTAGGGCAGGGGACTCACGGGTTTGTCGGGAACAATGATATTGAATTTGATGATATTGACCAGGCGCTTTCCGCACCTACCGATATGCGTATTTATTCCATTGCCAGTGCTTTCAAAGCCGGTTATACGGTGGAAAGGATCCACGAACTCACAAAGATTGACAACTGGTTCCTGGTTAAACTGAAGTCTATTTACGACCATATGGTCTTATTGAAAGCATTTAATAAAATTGAAGATATTTCATCCGAAATGATGAAAGCCACGAAACAGAAAGGGTTTTCGGATTTCCAGATTGCCCGCTTTGTGAATAAAAATCCTGGTATTATGCACGAGGAAATGCTCAAAGTCCGAAGCTATCGTAAATCTTTGGGAATTGTTCCTTATATCAAACAAATAGATACGCTTGCTGCAGAATATCCCGCCCAGACTAATTACCTGTATATGACTTATAACGGTTCGGCTCACGACATTGAACCTGAAAAAGATGGTAAATCAGTTATTGTTCTCGGCTCTGGTGCCTATCGCATCGGCAGTTCGGTTGAGTTCGACTGGTGCTCGGTAAATGCGCTTACCACTGCCAGGAATGAAGGATATCGTGGTGTGATGATCAACTTTAATCCCGAAACGGTAAGTACCGACTACGATACATGCGACAGGTTGTTTTTTGATGAACTTTCGTTCGAACGAACCATGGATATTATTGAACTGGAGCAACCTAAGGGTGTAATTGTGAGTACCGGCGGACAGATTGCCAACAACCTGGTTATGCGTTTGCACGGACAGGGTGTTCCGATTTTAGGCACTGCACCCGAGAGTATCGACAGTGCTGAAAACCGTCATAAATTCTCTACGCTTCTCGATACGCTTAAAATTGATCAACCGCGCTGGAAGGAACTTGTTGAAGTGGAACATATCTATGATTTTGTGGATGAGGTTGGTTTTCCTGTTTTGATTCGTCCTTCGTATGTGCTTTCCGGAGCAGCCATGAACGTGGTATCCAACCGCGAGGAACTTGATTTTTTCCTTACATTGGCTGCCAGGGTTTCGAAACAATACCCGGTTGTAGTTTCGGAGTTTATTCAAAATGCAAAGGAGATTGAGATTGATGCCGTTGCCGACAAAGGGGAGATGATGGCTTATGCCATTTCCGAGCACATTGAGTTTGCCGGAGTGCATTCGGGCGATGCTACCATCGTGTTTCCTGCACAAAAGATGTATTTCGAAACTTCTCGCCGTATTAAAAAGATATCGCGCGATATAGCCCGTGCACTCAATATAAGCGGGCCTTTCAATATGCAGTTCCTGGCTCGCGACAACGATATTAAGGTTATTGAATGCAATTTACGGGCATCAAGGAGTTTTCCATTTGTGAGCAAAGTGCTCAAAATCAATCTGATTGAGCTTGCTACTAAAATCATGCTGGGCATTGAAGTGGAAAAGCCAAATAAATCGGCCTTTGAAATGGACTATGTTGGAATTAAAGCTTCACAATTTTCGTTTTCGAGACTTCAGAAGGCTGATCCTGTACTCGGTGTTGAAATGGCAAGTACCGGCGAAGTGGGTTGCATTGGAGAAAATTATTACGAAGCGCTTTTAAAGGCCATGTTATCAGTTGGCTACCGGATTCCTGAAAAAAATATACTGTTTTCATCAGGCGATACCCGTTCCAAAATTGAACTGCTTACAAGTGCGCGAATGCTTGTCGAACGGGGATACAATCTTTTTGCAACCCATGGTTCTGCAAAATTCCTGTCTGACAATGATGTTCTGGTTACCGCCTTATATTGGCCCGACGAAAATGAATCGCCTAATACACTCGAATACCTGAAAAGCCGCAAAATCGATTTGGTTATTAATATCCCGAAAAACCTTTCAAAAACAGAACTTTACAACGATTATGAAATTCGCCGTGCTGCGGTTGATTTCAATATCCCGTTAATAACCAATGCGCGTTTAGCCAGTGCATTCATTTATGCTATCTGCAAACTACAGCCTGAAGATATTGCAATACTGAGTTGGGATGAGTATTGAAATTTGAAGGTCCGATATTCGAAATTGATAACTTGTATGAATACAATTATTCAATAATTTATATTATCCCCGCAATTCTATAATTATTTTATGTATTTGCGAGGATAACCCTGGTTTGCCAACATAGGAAAGAGATTGGTGAAATCGACAAAAGTGTATTTTCGCGACCCGGGAATAATTAATTATCTTTTGGGTTTAAAAGTATATGAAGATATGCTGCGTCATCCTATGCTCGGCAATTTATGGGAAGGCTATGTGATAGAGAATATTATAAATACTCTTGGAGACGAATATCAATTTTATTTTTACCGTACAGCGGATGGTGCGGAGTGTGACCTTCTTATATTTAAAGGAATGAAATGTATTGCTGCAATAGACGCGAATTTTACCCCTTCACCCAAGCGAACAAAATCAATAACTACCATGATACAAGACTTGAATCCTGATAAGGCTTTTTTTATAATTCCTGAATGTGTTGCTCCTTATTCATTAAATGATAATCTATTTGTTACAACGCTTGAACAGTTTTTTAATCAGTTTGATTTATAATTTCATACGAAAATACGTGTAATGGTGAAGGCTTTTTCAAAATTTGGCCTGACTACTATTATGAAATTCGCCGTGCTACGGTTGATTTCAATATCCCGTTAATAACCAATGAGCGTTTAGCCAGTGCATTTATTTATGCTATCTGCAGACTACAGCCTGAAGATATTGCAATACTGAGTTGGGATGAGTATTGATTTTTTTAACACAGAGGCACGGAGAACACAGATATTCAGAGAGTTTTCTATATTGGGGAGCTTGAAGGTTTCTATTTGTTTGGGTAAACCATAGTTTTTTAAAATACTCGATCTATCTGAAATTCCGGGAAAGAGTTAATAAAATCTATGCTCAAATTCTCTCTGTGTTCCTCCGTGTTCTCCGTGCCTCAGTGGTTTTTTATTAAAGCCTATCCAAACAATATCCCGAAAACCTCTTCTACTTTCCCTACGCCGGTAACCTTAATTGCCCATTTATCCGTTTTCAATCCTTTCAGGTTGTGGCGCGAAACCAGTATTTGTTTGAATCCCAGTTTCTCTGCTTCGGCAATCCGTTGTTCAATGCGGTTTACAGGTCGTATTTCGCCCGAAAGTCCTACTTCGCCGGCAAAGCAAATCTGCTGATCAGCCGGAATATCTTCGTTCGACGAAAGTATCGCGCTTACCACCGCCATATCAATAGCCGGATCATCAACACTGATGCCACCGGCAATATTTAAAAATACATCTTTTATTCCCAGACGGAAACCGCATCGCTTTTCCAAAACGGCTAACAACATATTTAACCGGCGGCTGTCGAACCCGGTGCTCGATCGTTGTGGTGTACCGTAAGCAGCCGAACTCACCAATGCCTGGACTTCGATCAGCATGGGCCGCATACCTTCGATGGTGCTGGCAATGGCAACGCCACTGGTTGGTTCTTCGCGTTGTGAGATTAATATTTCGGATGGATTGGTTACTTCGCGTAAGCCGGTATCGCGCATTTCGAAAATTCCAAGTTCCGATGCTGAACCGAAACGGTTTTTAACTGCACGCAGGATACGGTACCCGTGATTGCGGTCGCCTTCGAACTGAAGCACAGCATCAACCATGTGTTCCAGTATTTTCGGACCGGCAAGCGCGCCATCTTTTGTTATATGACCAATCAGGATCACCGGAACGCCTGTGGTTTTGGCAAAACGCTGCATTTCGGCTGCGGTTTCGCGTATTTGCGAGATACTGCCGGCTGATGATTCGATCAGGTTTGTTTGCAGGGTTTGAATAGAATCGACAATGACAAGGCCAGGCTGAACAGTCAGAACATGCTGAAAAATGCTTTGAGTATTGGTTTCGGTAAGTATATACAGATCAGGATCTTTGTACCCAAGTCGGTCGGCACGCATTCGTAGTTGTTGTTCACTTTCCTCACCCGAAACATACAGAATTTTCACACCTTGCATATTTAATGCAATCTGGAGCATAAGCGTAGATTTCCCGATGCCGGGCTCGCCTCCAACCAATATGAGCGAACCTTCCACCAAACCTCCGCCAAGTACCCTATCGAGTTCGCCATTGCTTGTCGTTACCCGTTGTTCATTGCCCTGTGCTATTTCTTTGAGTTTTACAGGACGCGATTCGGTAGTTTTAAAGTTGCCTGTAGTTTTAGCTGAAGATTCATCGCGTTGCACGACTTCTTCCACGAAAGTGTTCCATTCGCCACACGATGTGCACCGGCCCATCCATTTAGCGGATTGTGCGCCGCAGTTCTGACAGAAAAATACGGTTTTGGTTTTTGCCATTTGGTAAAGGTAGGAAAAATGGAGAGATTAAGAGTGAATAGTTAAAAGTTAAGAGTGAAACTGAATTGATTCCATCCGCTCTTTTTCTCCTCAAAAAACGGCCATTTGAAAAAATCAAAACCAATAAAGGTTATAAAATACTAAAAATCAAAACCTGAAAGATTATTACCAGTATGGTCGTAAAAGAAAAGAGTGGATGAAATCAACCTTAACCAGTTGTTTTTACAGGTTATTGACTGTGAAAATTGAGACTTAAAAATCTTGAACTTTTGTATGCAAAGCATTTGAATATTGAACTCCCTAATCCCTAACCCCCAACCCCTAACCCCTTTCCTCCAAAATCTTCTTTTCAATCGCCGTCGTAGAATATCCTTCCAGAAATTCAATAGTAACAATTTCTCCACCTTTATTCTTAACAATATCATAGCCAATAATATCTTCGGGCTTATAGTCAGCGCCTTTCACAAGAATATCCGGTTGAATGGATTTAATCAGGTTATAGGGAGTGTCTTCGCCAAAAAACACCACTGCATCAACAAAACCAAGCGATGCAAGCACAAATGCACGAGATATTTCGTCCTGGAGGGGCCGGTTGTTACCTTTAATCTTACTTACCGACTGATCGGTATTTAGCCCGATAATCAGCAAGTCGCCCAATTCGGATGCTGCAGACAGGTAGTCAATATGCCCCAGGTGAAGAATATCGAAACAGCCGTTGGTAAACACAATTTTTTTACCTTGAAACTGCCATATGGCAAGCATGCGATTGAAATCAGCATCGTTGTAAGTGAAAATTTTTTTCCGGATTATTTCAAGCCTTTTCATTTTTACGGTTGTTTAGAATCGGTAATAAAAGTAATGAAATAATTCCAACAACAACAATAGTCAGATTTTGTGAAGTCCAGATCAGCCAACCTAATGCATATCCCTGTACACTCGCAACTCCATAGAGTACAAGCGTTTCGGCAACAATGGCCGGGTAAATACCGATTCCGCCCTGAACAACCATAAAACCGACTGAACCGAAAACTAGCACAGCCAGCCCGGCACCAAGACCTACCCCGCTGCTAGCCGGGATGCTGAAGAAAACGATGTATGCCATGAGCAGATAGAGAGCCCAGATAGAAAATGTGTAGAATAAGAATAGCCAAAGGTTCCGCACTCTGATAAGCGATTTCATCCCTTCAGCAAAGCCGAGTACCAGATATTTTATTTTTATGTAAAATCTATTTGTTATAATTTTTTTTCTAAAAACAAGGAAAATAATTCCAGCTAATACTATAAAAGAGATCATTATGATGGAGAATGCTCCTGACAAATTGTAGCTCAGATGAAGTTTATTTTGCAGAGGGATATAAATTTTTTCATTAATGTATCCGGAAAGTCTTCCCGCCTGCAGTGCCAGGTTAATGAAAAATAAAAGAAAAAAAACAATCATATCCAGTGCACGTTCGGTTATCACCGTACCAAACGACTTTTGGAAAGGTACGTTTTCGTATTTTGTTAAAATTGTACAACGACTTACTTCACCGAGGCGAGGCAGTGCCAGATTTGCAATATAACCGATCATTACGGCAAAAAACATATTGCTGTTTCTCGGTTTGTACTCCATGGTTTCAATAAGCATTTTCCAACGCATAGCACGTACAAAATGACTCAAAACTCCGAGGGGAATTGCCAGTCCAATCCACCAGTAATTGGCGTTGCCCATGGAGTTGATTATCTCCTTCTTTTGATCAGCAGTGAGATTGTGAAGAAAAATCCAGATAAAAAAGATCCCGATCCCCAGAAATAGTGTGAAACGGATAGTATTCTTGAGTTTTAGATTCAAGGTTTTTAGCTTAATTTATTTTGTAAAGTAGGAAATACGATGGATGGCTTGTGCTTTTTTGCCTCTTCAAAATCCATCTGTGCAAATGAAACAATAATAACAAGATCTCCTATCTGTGCTTTTCGGGCGGCAGCGCCGTTTAGAGAAATAACGCCGGTACCCCGTTCGCCGCGAATCACATACGTTTCGAGCCTTTCGCCATTATTAATATTGACAACCTGAACTTTTTCAAATTCGATGAGGTTTGCAGCGTCCATCAGGTCTTCGTCAATGGAAATGGAGCCAATATAATTCAGGTTAGCCTGTGTAATGGTGGCCCTGTGTAATTTTGATTTTAAGACTTCAATTATCATAACGCTGCAAAATTACGAAATATTCCTTTTAACCGGATTTTTCAGTTTTTTTAACTTTGATTTATATATGTAAAATAAAAATACTACTTTTGCAGTCCTTTTCAGAAAAGAAATTCGTTTGTCCGATGGTGTAAAGGCAGCACGAATGGTTTTGGTCCATTCGGTCTAGGTTCGAATCCTGGTCGGACAACATAAAAAAATTGTGTTGAAAGAATTGGAGAATTTCTTGTCCGGACAGGATGAGAAGTTTATCCCGCTAAAAGCGGGAAATCCTGGTCGGACAACATTGACTCAAACAACTGACTGAAAACACTTTTTATCATTTCCCGGTAAGAAGTTTCCCTCGCCAAATAATAGTAATTTTGGTCAGGCAACAGAATTCAACAGTTCGCATACAAATTATCGTATGCAGGCTCGTTACGACAAGTGGAGGGGACTTTTGTCCCCTCTTTTATTAAAATGAATTTTTTACAAACCGAACATAACCATATCCATGATCAGCGAACAACTCATTAAAGATCTTACTACTCAACATCTTGAGGGTACCGATCGTTTTGCAGTAAGCGTTGCAGTCAGATCCGATAATAGGATACGGATATTTATTGATAGTGATACACATGTACAGATTGAACATTGTATTCAGCTAAGCAAGTTTATCGAATCGCAATTGAATCGAGAAATCGAAGATTTTGAATTGAATGTATCATCTTCCGGGCTGGATCAGCCATACAAGCTTTCTCGTCAGTATATAAAAAATATTGGCCGCGATGTGGCTGTTTTGCTGAAGGATAATAATAAAATTGAAGGCACTCTTATTGCTGCTGACGAAAACGGATTCACAGTGAAGGAAATTACTAAAGTAAAAAAAATCATTACTGAAACTACGCATACTTTCCTGTATAGCGATATTAAGGAAACAAAAGAAATCATTAAAATCTGAAACTAAAATATTGAATTGCCATGGGCGAAATGGAGCACATCAACCTAATCGAGACATTTTCTGAATTCAAGGAATTCAAAAACATTGATCGTGAAACCCTGATGCGTATTCTTGAAGACGTATTCAGGCATATGTTGATTAAAAAGAATGGTACCGACGAAAATATCGATATCATTGTGAATGTTGACAAAGGTGACCTCGAAATCTGGCGGAAACGCACAATTGTTGAAGATGATGCATTGGAAGATGAGAATCTCCAGATATCATATTCTGACGCCATTAAAATTGAACCCGACTTCGAAGTTGGGGAAGAAGTGGTTGAACCAATCAAACTTGCTGATATCGGCCGTCGGGAAATTCTTACTGTCAGGCAAAACCTGATCTCGAAGGTTCAGGAATATGAAAAGGACAATATCTTCCGTAAATATAAAGACCGGATAGGCGACATTGTAACAGGCGAAGTTTACCAGGTTTGGAAAAATGAAATCCTGATCCTCGATGACGAAGACCTGGAACTCATCATGCCGAGAACCGAACAGATACCTGGTGATTTTTACCGTAAAGGCGATACCATCCGTGCTGTCGTGGCTCGTGTTGACATGAAGAAAAACTCACCGGTTATTATTCTTTCGCGTACGTCACCCCTGTTTCTTGAGCGTTTGTTGGAAGCTGAAGTCCCCGAAATTTTCGACGGGCTGATCACTATCAAAAATATAGTGCGCGTTCCTGGCGAAAGAGCAAAGATTGCCGTTGAATCGTACGATGACCGCATCGACCCTGTTGGTGCCTGCGTAGGTATGAAAGGTTCAAGAATTCATGGTATTGTTCGTGAATTACGCAATGAGAATATTGATGTGATCAATTTCACTTCAAATTCAAGCCTTTACATTCAGCGTTCGCTGAGTCCTGCAAAAATCACCTCTATCACATTAGACGAGGAGACAAAAAGAGCTGAAGTTTTTATGAAACCCGACCAGGTATCATTAGCTATCGGGAAAGGCGGTCATAACATTAAGCTTGCCGGTAAACTTACCGGTTACGAAATTGATGTCTATCGTGATACCGATTCTGATTATGAAGATGTTGATTTGCAGGAATTTAATGATGAAATTGATCAATGGATAATTGATGAATTAAAAAGTATAGGTTGTGATACAGCTAAAAGTGTTCTTGAACTAAGTGCTGATGAATTGGTACGACGTTCACAGTTGGAAGAAGAAACCATCCGTGAGGTACACCGGATTCTTAAAGCTGAATTCGAATAACCCATAATCACAGATGAGGAAGGGAAAATGTTCATCTAATTAACTTTCTTCAGGGCTTTGCATCATTATGTGTGCAAGTCGATATCTGTAATCAATAAACTTAAATTTGAAAATTAAATCGTACTTTTACTCACTTATTCCGAGCTTCAGGCGAAATTTCGAAAAAAGCATGTCAGACGGTCCCATATCAATCAGGCTTGGAAAAGCCGCAACCGAATTTAATGTCGGTGTAACCACTATCGTTGACTTTCTTCATAAGAGAGGGTTTAAAATTGATAGTAATCCGAACACGAAGTTAAGTCCGGAAATGCATTCTCTTTTGGTTAAGGAATACCAGCCTGATAAGGCAGCAAAAGATATTGCCAAACACATAGAACTTGAATACCTGGCTCAGAAAGTGGCTAAAGCAGAAGAAAGAAAAACTCTGCTCACCGAAGTTGAGGATATTAAATCTGTTGAGGAGAATAAAATTATTCCCCCGGTACCGGAAAAAGCTCCTGTTGTAATGCCTGCTGCACCGAAACCTCCGGTAGATCAGGCTCCTGTTGCTGAAAAAGCTCCCGAAAAAGAGGTTCCTCCTCCAACTGAGCCCATAGCTGCTCCAACTAAAGCTATTGCATCGATTGCAGAGGTTGAAAAAGCTGAAGTGGAAGTGAGTGCTGAAAAGCCTTCAACCCATGAAAAAACTCCTGCGGTTGCTGAAACTGTGAGGCTGGTAGCTCCACATACACAAGCAGAACCTGATGAGGTTATTAAACCTGTTGTTGCTGAAAGTGACGAAGTACAAGCTAAAGATGCAACCATTGCAGTTGAACCGGAACAGGCTCCTGCAATTGAAAGTGATGAATTGATACAAACCGGGCCAAAAGTGCTGGGTAAAATTGATCTGAAACAGTTCGATAAAAAACCAAAGAAAAAGGAGAAAACCGGAAAACCTGAAAAAGGCGCCGGTAAAGAACATAAGAAAGAAGTTGAAACTGCACTCCCTAAAAGTGAAAGCCCTGCAATTAGTGCTCAACAAGATGCAGCGCAAGTTGTAACACCTTCAACCCCGGTAACCCCTGAAGTCCCTGTTGCACAGGTTGCTTCACCTCGTGCTAATGTTGAAGAAGTAGTGGCTCGTCAGAGTGATCAGCCATCGTTTGATGGGAAGTATAATAAAACTGACTCCAACTATCTTAAAACGAAATTCACAAAACTTGAAGGTCCGAAAATTCTCAGTAAAATTGAATTGCCTCAGCCCTCACGTCCTGAACCCCGCAAACCGGTAGCCTCATCGAGTGATGAAGACAGTAAGTCGAAGAAGCGTAAGCGTAAACGTCTGAATAAAGGTAAAACAGGTACCGGTGATGCTACAGCAGGCACAACACCGGGAACAACAACACCTAGAATTGTTACTCCTGCCAAACTTCACGACAGGACTAAAGCAAAACCCGGAGCCAAACCGCACTCACGACCCTCGCTTCCTAAGGCTGAGCTTACTGAGGAAGATATCCAGAAACAAATCAAGGAAACATTACAGCGTCTAAGCGGTACCGGGAAATCGAAAGCATCGAAATACCGCCGCGAAAAACGTAATGTAGCCAGCCAGCACCTGCAGGAAGAAGTGGCAAGACTTGAAGAGGACAAGAAGGTGCTTAAGGTAACAGAATTTGTTACAGCCAATGACTTATCGGTCATGATGGATGTTCCTGTTACAAAGATCATTGCAACCTGTATGGCTGTAGGGATGTTTGTTTCAATAAATCAACGCCTGGATGCCGAAACTATCTCTGTACTTGCCGATGAATTTGGATATCAGGTTGAATTTGTAAGTGTTGAAGTACAGGAGGCCATAGATAATTCAGATGAATCAGATGATCCTGCTCTACTTAAACCACGTAATCCAATCGTTACAGTTATGGGTCACGTGGATCATGGAAAAACATCACTGCTCGACCATATCCGAAGCGCCAATGTTATCGCTGGTGAAGCTGGAGGAATTACTCAGCATATCGGGGCTTATGAAGTACAGTTGGAAGATGGCCGCAAGATCACGTTCCTCGATACTCCCGGCCATGAAGCCTTTACAGCTATGCGTGCCCGTGGTGCACAGGTTACCGATATTGTAATCATTGTTGTGGCGGCTGACGATACTGTTATGCCGCAGACTAAGGAAGCTATCAACCATGCCCAGGCAGCCGGAGTTCCGATGGTATTTGCCATCAATAAAATTGATAAAAACGGGGCTAATCCTGAAAAAATAAAAGAAGAACTTTCGAAACTCAATATACTTGTTGAGGACTGGGGCGGTAAATACCAGAGCCAGGAAATATCAGCAAAAAAAGGCATTAATGTTACAGAACTTCTCGATAAAGTACTGCTTGAAGCCGAATTGCTCGACCTTCATGCTAATCCCGAAGCAAGAGCTTCAGGAACTGTAATTGAATCATCCCTTGATAAAGGACGAGGATATGTTGCTAAACTGCTTGTTCAGAATGGAACTCTTCGGTTAGGCGACTTTATACTTGCAGGGTCAGTGTATGGAAAAGTAAAAGCCATGTACAACGAACGTAACCTGCCTGTTAAAGAAGCAGGTCCTTCAGCTCCGGTTCTTTTACTTGGGTTGACAGGTGCTCCCCAGGCCGGCGATAAGTTCAAGGTAATGGTTGATGAGCGCGAAGCCAAACAGATCGCGACTAAACGTCAGCAGCTGCAACGTGAACAAGGTATCCGTACACAGAAACATATTACACTCGATGAAATCGGACGCCGTATTGCAATAGGCGACTTCAAGGAGTTGAATATAATTGTAAAAGCCGACGTTGACGGTTCAGTGGAAGCATTGTCAGATTCATTGCTCAAACTTTCGACACAACAGGTCCAGGTGAATGTGATTCACAAAAGCGTAGGTGCGATTACCGAAAGCGATGTGCTTCTGGCATCTGCATCCAATGCCATTATTGCCGGTTTCCAGGTACGTCCAAGTATGAGTGCCCGCAAATTAGCCGAGCGTGAAGAAATCGATATCCGTTTCTATTCGATTATTTATACTGCAATTAACGAAATCAAGCTGGCTATCGAAGGTATGCTTGCACCTGAAATAGAGGAAAAGATTGTTTGTAATGTTGAGATACGCGAAGTATTCCGTAATTCGAAAGTAGGTGCGATTGCAGGTTGTATGGTTCTGGATGGTAAAATAACCCGTAACACACGGATTCGCGTTATACGTGATGGTATTGTTGTACATGCAGGCTCTCTTGGGTCGCTGAAACGTTTCAAGGATGATGTGAAAGAAGTGCTTACCGGTTACGAATGCGGATTGAATATCGACAACTTTAACGATATAAAAATCGGCGATATTGTTGAAGGGTATGAGGAAGTGGAAGTAAAACGTAAATTGTAACTCAGATATATAGTCGGGGTGCGACTCAAAGTAGCGCCCCGATTAAAATACTCTATAACGGCTTCCTCTGGGTGGCCGTTTTTTTTATTGTTTTTTTTTATCCTTTTAGGGTGAATTTACCGGATTAATCCGGATAACAACATAAATTCATTAAGGATAACTTTCAAACCCAAAGGGTCAAAATAAAATATTTTTATCACACACATTGATTTCATCGCGATATGATCGTATATTTACATCACAAACCCCAAAAACCAATTATTATGAAACCAGGATCAGTTTTAGCCATGGTGCTATTTTTGTCCTCCACAATAGTGTTTGGACAATTGGAGAAAGGAAATATTTTCATCCAGGGATCAAGCTCCATTGGATTCAGTTCTGAAAAATACAGCTACACTCATGCCGGTACAACAACCGAATCTTCAAAATCAACACATTTTGGCTTCGGGCCAAAAGTTGGATATTTTGTCATAGATAATCTACCTGTAGGACTGGCAATAAATGTAAACACTAATAAAACCAAATCAATTGGTAGTTCCAATGAATCTAGCAGTAGCAATTTTACAATCGGTCCATTTGCACGTTACTATTTCTTACCCCAGGATAAACTAAAGCCAATGGCTGAAATATCTGCAGGATTTGGAAGTTCGAAAGATAAATCTACCTATTCAAGTTATACCTCAGAATCGAAATATGGAATTTTTGAATTCAGTATTGGGGCGGGAGCCAGCTATTTTGTAACCGACCATGTTGCTTTCGATCTGCTCATCGATTATCACTCTTCAAAGTATAAGCTGAAATCACAAACCAGTCCAGCCAAGAGTACATTAGTTGAAGATACGAGTGATAGGTACACTGGCATTGGAGTCAACATTGGAATTGTGGTTACTATTCCATAATAAAAAATACACTGGTTAAAAACCCGGTGTTTTTTTATCCATTTTTTTTAACTGATATCCTTTCAACAGGTAAATAAATTATTATCCGTTGAAAAGCAGGTCTGTTTATTTCAGAATGGTTTCTTCTCTTCCCGGACCTGTAGAAAGTATTTTCACAGACAGACCAACAGTTTCTTCGATAAATCCGGTATATTCTTTTAATTTCGCTGGCAAAAGGTTGTAATCGCTCATACCCTGGAGGGATTGTTTCCATCCTGGCAAGCTATTGTACAAAGGCTTCACCGGGTTGCTTAAAGTTTCGTAAGTAAGATCCTGTGAAACCTGTCCGTTTACTTCATAACCGGTACAAATTTTAATTGAATCGAAGTTATTCAAAACATCGGCTTTCATCATTACCAGGTCTGTAACTCCATTGAGCATAATAGCATATCGCAAAGCAGGAAGATCTAGCCAGCCACAACGACGTGGGCGCCCGGTTGTTGAACCAAACTCTTTGCCGTTGTTGCGCAGACTTTCGCCCGTGGTATCATTCAATTCTGTTGGGAATGGACCACTGCCTACACGGGTACAATATGCTTTGAATACGCCAAAAACTTTTCCAATTGCCGATGGCGGCACACCAAGTCCTGAACAAACGCCGGCCGTGATGGTATTGGATGATGTTACAAAAGGATAGGATCCAAAATCGACATCCAGCATACTCCCCTGGGCACCTTCGGCAAGGATGGATTTTCCTTCGGCCAGCGCTTTATTTATAAATAATTCACTGTCAATCAGTGGGAAAGAGCGAAGTTCCTCAACGGCAGCAAACCAGTTTCTCTCGTATTCATCAAAAGGAACCTTATCAATAAGCTGAACCTGGTGATCAAAATTATAGGATGCCAGAATATTAAGGTGACGCTGCCTGAGGTTGTTGTATTTCTCTGTAAAATCAGAAGCCAGTATATCGCCGAAACGTAATCCGTAACGCGCTGTTTTATCTGTGTAACAAGGGCCAATACCTTTAAGAGTAGAGCCAATTTTACCGGCACCCATGGCTTGCTCGTAAGCAGCATCAAGCATCCGGTGAGTTGGTAAAATCAGGTGAGCACGTTTTGAAATCCGCAGGTTCACTTTTGGGTTCACTCCTTTAGCTACAAGTTTTGCCAGTTCCTGCGATAGAATATACGGATCGGCAATAACACCATTGCCAATTATATTAATCTTTTCAGGATGGAAGATGCCTGAAGGAATAGTATGTAAGACATGCTTATCGCCTTCTATCTGCAAAGTATGACCTGCATTTGGCCCACCTTGAAACCGTGCTATAATATCATATTGGGGTGTAAGTACATCCACAATTTTACCTTTCCCTTCATCGCCCCATTGAAGGCCTAACAATACATCTATTTTCATCTAAACACAAATTAAGCAACCCTGCAGAGGTTGCTGTTTACAGTTTTGCAAAGATAAAATTAATTATTGACAGCTTTTCAAAAAAGAACTGACATTAGGGGCAAACAGTATTATTTACCATTTTCTGGTTTTACCCGGGTACCATACAGGGTGAGTGCATGATGGGTGACTTTTATGCCGAGTGCTTTTTCGGCTGATTGAATAATTTCCTGTATCCGGGGATCACAAAATTCGAGTACTTCACCGTTATCGATATCTATAAAATGATCGTGCTGCTTGAATTTAAACGACTTTTCGAATTGGGAATAATTATTGCCAAATTGGTGTTTCGTGACTAGACGACAGTTTAGCAACAGTTCAATTGTATTGTACAAAGTTGCACGGCTTACCCTGTATTTATTATTCTTCATCTGTACATAAAGAGATTCAATATCGAAGTGGCCTTCGGTAGAATAAATCTCCTTAAGTATAGTGAACCTTTCGGGAGTCTTTCGGTGCCCCTGTTTCTCAAGATAGTCAGTGAATAACTTCTTGACAGTTTCGTAATTAAATTTCTTTGAATCAGATATCATACTATCGAATTTGATGTAAAATTATGAAATTTTATAATTGCTATTTAGAATTAATAAAAATAGATAAAAAATTTATAGTCGCAATTTTGAAATGACAAATGAATACAGGGCTAACCAAAGAAATATGATTAAAAAACCGGATGATCGGGAAATCTAAAGCACTATGTTTTTATGAATTTGAGCATGCGTGAAGCGGCCGATACACCTTCAATTTGTTTTATCTGCTCAACAATGCGGTTTAAATCAAGTGTGTCATGAATAAAAAAACTTAAATATGCTTCGAATAATTCGCCTGCTGTATCAATGTGAAATGACCTGACATTGAAATGCATCTCGTCGCTGATAACTCTTATAATATCAGAGATCATACTTTTGCGATCAAAACCACTGATTTTGATCCCACCAAGGAAGGTATTCATATTCTTGTTACTCCAGCTGGAATGAATAATCTTGTTGGCAAACCGTGTCATTAGTTCAATTGCTTCCGGGCAATTGGTACGGTGTACAATCCATCTGGCCCCATCGGGAGTATAAGCTATTATTTCGTCCCCCGGAAGAGGATGGCAACAGGTTGCAATCCCATAGTTCAGGTCATCAACGTCATAAACAATGCTTTGCTTCGTTTTCAGTTTGTCGGGCAAGGCCGGAGATTTACTGCCTGACTTTTTATTGCTCTGATTTGCGCGCAAACGTTCTTCGGAATTCTCATGGTGTATGAATTTCAATATTTGATCAATTGAAATTTCATCCTGATACACTTTGTAATATAAGTCGGCAGGGCTTTTAAAGCCCATAAACTCGCTGAAGCGGATTAAACTATTCCTGCTGAATTTAAAATCGTTATTTCTGAAAATTTCCTCAAGTTTTACTCTTCCTTCAGCGGACTGCAATTTATGCTGTTCCTTAAGTGATTCCTTAATGCTGTAACGGGCACGGGGCGTAATTACATATTCAAGCCATGCCTCCTTTGGAAAGCTCTTTTTTGAGGCTATTATTTCAACCTGGTCGCCACTTCGCAACTTATGATCCAATGGGACAAGGTTCCTGTTTACTTTTACTCCAATGCAATGGTTACCCAGTTCAGTATGTACCAGGTACGCAAAATCAAGAACAGTACTGCCCGAGGGTAACGATTTAAGATGTCCTTTAGGCGTCCAGACGAAGACTTCATCGCTGAAGAGGGTGAGTTTGATATCGTCGAGGAAATCCAGTGCGTTTGTGTCGGGCGATTTAAGAATCTTGCGTATTTCAGCCAGCCAGTCATCAAGCCCTGATTCCTGGGCTTTATCCTTATCGATATGTTGTTTGTATTTCCAATGAGCGGCATACCCTCTTTCAGCTATTTCATGCATCCTTCTGGTACGTATCTGTACTTCAACCCATTGCCCGGATGGACTCATTACCGTGGTGTGCAACGATTCATATCCATTCGCTTTTGGTGTTGATATCCAGTCGCGCAGGCGATTTTGTTTTGGATTATAGTATTCAGTTATCAGGGTATAAACCCGCCAGCAATCAATTTTCTCATCGTCAGGAGGTGATTCAATTATGACCCGGATCGCAAACAAGTCGTACACCTCTTCAAAAGGTATTTCCTTCGACTGCATCTTTTTATAAATCGAATATACAGATTTAGTCCGGGCGTCAATCTCGAATTCTATGCCTTGCGAGGCCATTGCTTTTTTTATCGGGAAGATAAATTTTTGGACAAAGTTCTTTCGTTCAACCTCTGTTTCCTGTAATTTCATTGAGATTGTCCTGTAAATTTCCGGTTCATTGTATTTAAGCGCGAGATCTTCGAGTTCGCTTTTTATCACATATAAACCAAGCCTGTGAGCCAAAGGGGCATAAAGATAAAGGGTTTCAGCAGCTATGTTCTGTTGTTTCGAGGCTGGCATCGAATCGAGAGTACGCATGTTATGCAAACGATCGGCCAGTTTAATCAGAATCACCCTTACATCGTCGCTCAAAGTGAGAAGCATTTTTTTAATGCTTTCGACCTGTGCAGTGGATTCAAGCCTTTCGTAACCATCCTTGATCTTGGTAAGCCCGTCAACAATATATGCAACTTTGTCTCCAAATTTCTGCCTGATCATATCAAGCGTGTAATCAGGGTTATCCTCTACCACATCGTGTAGTAAGGAGCTGATTATGGCAGTTTCGCCTAACCCGATTTCATCGGCGACTATACGTGCAACTTCAAGGGGATGATAAATGTATGGTTCGCCGGTACGTCGTCGCATTGTAAAGTGTGCCTGCGATGCCATAATAAAAGCTTTGCGAACCTGGTTATTCTTCTGAACTCCCTTGTTCGCATTCCATGCCCGCATTAAAGCACGGTATCGTTTTACAATTTCTTTTTTTTCCTTCTGCAGATCAATAGTGTACATACGTCTTTTAACCTTCCTGCTATAACACCTCAAAAATACTAAAAACTTTAATCGAATCTGGTTTTACTTAAGGCTATCTTACGCTGAACCTTTGTCTCCCGGATTTTTTATATATTTATAGAAAATTTGGAGCAGGATATGGCTTTTAAAAAATTTAACCGACTTATATCAAACCAATACAGATAAATTAGCAATAAAACAGATGTTTACCATGACTTTTCAAAAATCCAGAACTATTTTAGTAATAGGTGACTTTGTGATACTTTCAGGTATAATAGCAGGATTATCATTATTTGCCGGTCATGCCGATTTGGTATTGCTTGCATCCTGGATAATTATTGTTTCATATACTTTAATAATTAAAAGGTATCTAAGTGCTATTCATCTGGTGATATCTACGTTTATTGCAATTGCCTGGGTGTATTTTGCCCAGGCAAATTATGGGTATAATCATGAGTACATTACCATTGCCGGTATGAATATACTCCCACTCTTAGCCTGGGCACTTGGATTAATAGGGGTTTCAGAGATATTTAACCATTTCATTACCAAGCGGAAACTCCTGAATTTTATCCTCTTCATTCCAGTATTCTGGATACTGCTTATCCTGATCGAAACCTATGCATTTCATGTAATCGAAATACGTGATACTATGTCAGGTAACTCTATCGGGCTCCCGTTTTGTAATTGCATTCACGCCCCATGGTGGATGAGAATTGTTTATTTTACCTTAGGCCCTGTTTATTTTGGACTCACACAACTTGCCGATTCATTAGTTCTAAGCTATCAGGAAAGATAGCAAAAATTAATTGTTAAACAATATTCATTTCGCTTGTGATTATTCATTTATATTTTCCATTTCGCTAAATACCAGTTAATTTAATAATTCTATTTCAGGAATTATAAAGTAAAGAAAAAATTACGAATCAAACGGACCAATAAAAAAACTAAAAAAATCGTAGGTACTTTGTTTTAAAAATTGAAAACTTAGTATTTAATGTCATTTAAATACTAGCTTAATTTGTACTTTTGAAGTTCAGATGCTTAACCTGGTCGATTTCGCCAGGGAATAAACTACCTGCTTACTCATGCTTATGAAGAAATATCTTATCCTGCTATTTGTAATTATCTGGTTTGCAGGTCCGTTAAAGGCTACGCATCAACGTGCGGGTGAGATTACTTTCAGATATATTTCCGCGTTAACCTACGAAATTACCATTGTAACTTACTCATATGCACCCAGCCCGGCCGACAGGTTTGAGCTCGAAATCAAATGGGGTGACAATACAAGCACAATTCTTCCACGAAGCAATGGCCCAATGAGCCAATTAGGACACCTTGGCGAAATTGTCGGGCCTGATATTAAACGGAACCTATATGTAGGAATTCATACTTTTCCGGGAGCAGCCACCTACAAAATCTCGCTTGAAGATCCAAACCGGAATTATGGTATTCAAAATATCCCTAACTCTGTTGAAGTCCCTTTGTACATTGAAACGGAACTGATCATAAATCCATTTATAGGGGCAAATTCTTCCCCGATGCTGCTTTTGCCACCTATCGACAAAGGTTGTGTTGGTCAACCGTTTATACACAATCCAGGAGCGTATGATCCGGATGGCGACAGTTTATCATTTCGTTTAACAACTTGCAGGGGTGCTGGCGGCCTGAACATTCCGGGGTATCAACTTCCAAACCAGGTTGGCACTAATATAGGAGGTACCTTCACTATGAATCCTCTCACCGGCGAAATTCTCTGGCAAAGCCCCCAGATGCAGGGAGAATATAATATTGCTTTCCTCATTGAAGAATGGCGTAACGGTTTAAAGATCGGATACGTTACGCGCGATATACAAATCACTATTGTAACATGTGATAACAATGCCCCTGAGATTATTCCACTAAATGATACATGTGTTGAAGCGGGCGATACACTCCAATTCAGGGTTATAGCTACCGATGCCGATAATAACAACATAAATCTTACAGCTGCCGGTGCGCCATTCGTGATTGAAAACCCTGCTGTATTTACTGCAGCAGTCGATTCAGCTGGTCACAATACAGGTATTTTCAAATGGGAAACTACATGCACTCATGTCAGAAAAAATCCATACCAGGTTTACTTTAAAGCAGTTGATAATGCATTACCGGTCGATCTTTTCGATCTGAAAACCATGAACATTACAGTAGTCGGCCCGGCCCCTGAAAATCTGATAGCTACACCGTTAGGAAATTCTATTCATTTAATTTGGAATAAAAACACTTGCTCCAATATAAGTGGTTATAAGATATTCAGGCGCAACGGTCCTTATGGATATATACCAGGTCATTGCGAAACAGGTGTCCCTTTGTACACCGGCTATCAGTTGATAGCCACATTTAATACAACTGATACTACATTTATTGATAATGAACTTTCGAGGGGAATTGATTATTGCTATATGGTAGTAGCCACCTATCCTGACGGAGCCGAAAGCTATGCTTCGAATGAAGCTTGTGCACAACTGAAAAAGGATGTTCCTGTCATTACAAATGTAAGTATTCAGAAAACCGGAATTACTGACGGGAGTGTATTTCTGGCATGGTCAAAACCAACAGAGTTGGACCCGGTTCAGGCACCTGGCCCATTTAAATATCTAATCTACAGATCGGATGACCTGAATGGCACTGCTTTTCACCTCATAGATTCACTGGCATCGATCAATGATACAACTTATATTGATGAGCCTTTAAATACAAATGATCATGGATTGAATTACAGGATAGATTTGTATAATGATACTCCCGGACTTCGTTTCCTGATTGGCCCTTCGCAAAAAGCATCTTCAGTGTTTATTGCGTTTACGCCAGGTGATAAAAAAGTCCGGATCAGTATCAGTACCCTTGTTCCCTGGACCAACGAACAGTTTGTGATTTTTAGAAAGAATGAAACCACACTGCTGTTCGATTCTATTGGAACTTCAATACTTCCTTATTATGTTGATTATAATTGTGTAAATGGCATATCGTATTGTTACCGGGTAAAAGCTATTGGAACTTACGGAACTGCTGGAATTACCGATCCACTTATAAATCTCTCACAGGAAGCCTGTGCGATACCGATTGATAACGAAAAGCCTTGTGCGCCTCTGTTAAATGTGCAGGCTGATTGCGAAAGCTTTCAAAATATTCTTACCTGGGAAATCACCGGCCCCGATTGTTCGATTGATATCATTAAATACCTGATATATTATCAACCCCTTCAGGCTGAGAATATGGTACTGCTCGACTCAACCCAGTCATTAACCTATACTCATACAAACATTACTGCCATTGCCGGATGCTATACTGTAGTCGCGGTGGATTCAGTTGGGAACCGAAGTGTAATGAATGATACGGTATGTATCGATAGCGATGCTTGCGGGACCTATCGTTTACCCAATATATTTACTCCGAATAGAGATGAAAGGAATGATTATTTTGTTCCTTTCCCATATTCATCGGTTGAAAAAATTGACATG
>Ga0208789_1000865_pt1 | contig 22006 bp, 7 predicted proteins | sample Methanotroph_Enr_FD_187368 | JGI IMG/M metagenome (GOLD analysis project Ga0208789, IMG submission 187368) | Enriched soil microbial communities from Old Woman Creek wetland in Ohio, USA - Methanotroph_Enrichment_5 (SPAdes) (version 2) | ecosystem: Environmental > Terrestrial > Soil > Wetlands...
TGGTCCGGGCTTTGGCGTTTGTTGGGTATTAAAAATGGCTTGATGTGATCGCGTCATGCACAAGCCTATGATATTGTAACAGATTGATATTTTGTGGAATCGGGATAACGGCGTTAAGTTTTTATAATAAGGGCCGGTATTGGATGACTTGGAAGCGTACGAGACTGTGAAAGTATTCGTTTTAGAACAAAAGCATTCACCACGAAGGCACGAAGGATACGAAGTTTTTTTTCAGTTTGGCAAACCTTGGATAATTTCTTGGATTAAACCACATCAGTTTGAATCGCCCCATCTTCACCGTGGCAGACCACGGTGAAGATGCCAAGCGATTTTATCGGCTACCCAATAATTTCTCTATGTAACGGGACAAGCCGGTAACATCCGAATATTCGAAAACTACCGTCGGATCAATATCGATATCGAATCTGTCGGATAATTCTCCGGTGAGAAAAATAACCTTTTCCGAGTCCAAGCCCATTTCAGCGAATGACCCCGTTCGTAACATGTCGATCGGGATGGTGTGGTCTGTTTCCTTATTGATGTAATCAATAATCACGTCGTCTATGCTCATATCGTTAACCATGGCTCGTATCCTTTTTAGTCGCTTTAACAATCACATACTCGTCGACGCCGTAGTGGAACCGCCATAAGCTTGTCCCATCGCCGCTTGCTTCCGCTTTTTGGGCGTCGATGAAGATGTCTTCCGAGTTTTCACCTCTATAGCGCCTTTTTATATACTGGCTCATGCCAGGGAAAACGCTATGGGTGATAACCGCAATATCTATATTTTCGAATCCCGCCCGTTCCAATATCCGTTTATATTCCTTGGTGTCGTAAACATTTTGATCGGGCCAGCCTACGCGGCGCCGGGTGAACCACGACCAAAGCTTAAGCCGGCGTTTTTGACCTTCCTGAAGAACCATATCGGCAAGGACAATGATGCCATTCGGTTTCAGCACCCGGAACGCCTCGTTGAAAAAATCTTCGCGGGTGTTGAACTGAAAAGCCGACTGCATCGCAAGGACGCGGTCGACCGACTCATTGTCAAGAGGCAAATGCACCGCGTCACCGAGTCGGTATTGCAACCGGTCGGTCAAGCCTTGGGTTTTTGCCCGCTGTTCGGCGAATTCCACTTGAAACTTGGAGATGTTCAGTCCGATAATTTTGCCGACGTTGAAGTTCCGCGCCCAGAAAATGTCTTGCTCTCCGAAACCGAATCCGACATCGAGCGTTAGTAGGGATGTATTAAGCTCCGCCGCTTCGCCGACTTTTCTCGCCAGCTGTTCGCAGGCCTCGTTATATGACGAAACGCCGTCCCAGTATCCGCAGTTTTGCCAAATCGGCCCGCTTGCGGAGCCGCTATTAAACGAGCCTTTGCCCTCGATGACATCGTAGCCGAGATCTTCATAATATTGAGCGGGACTCGACAAAAAAAACTGCTTGATAATCCGTCCGATTAATCGAACATTGACGACGGACTTAATCATCGGCAAGACGCCGGTTTGTTGGTTACTTACTTGGTTTAAAGCATTCATTTATATTCCTATCTGTCAGCAAGATCATGAAGAGCAAAATGTCGAATAACGGCCGCCAATTGTCCCGTTGTGGCTTTTTCGAGAATATCGTAATGTCCGGCGTCGATTTCGACCGCCAGGTGATTCTCGATAAAACGGCAGCCTTGTAAAACCTCGGCATTCGACTTAAACGGGTTCCTGGACGCTTTGATATAAAGGCCCGTTTGAACCGGCTTCGACGGCCTATAAGAGCCCAGCAGATTTATCCGGGTGGCGAAAAACGGATCGTCCTTATTGTCCAGAACGAATTTTATTGCGGCTTCGTCGATGGTCAGTTTTGAAGGATCGATGAAATAATTGTCGATTAACACAACCGGCAAACTCTTCCCGGTCAGGGCGGTGAAATGTTCGCTCATGGCGAGAGCCAGATTGCCGCCCAAAGACCAGCCGACCAGGACGGTCGAATGATCTACTGCCCGATGCCAGTCGCCATTGAAATGTTCGGCGATTTGACCGAGGTTGCTGTCGCTGTATATATGTTCCGGAATCGAGAGAATCTTGATCGAGAATATTGAAGACACTTCGGCGATGAGATCGTCGTAGACCGTGAAAGACGTCGCATAAGGAACAATGAAAACCAGTGTTTTCGCGCCCGCCTTTTCGGTTACAGTCCGCATCGACACGGCGCTCCGATTCTGCCGTCCAAGCGCGAGCAATTCGCTTGGCGTTATTTCGATATTCACTGCCGCAACAGGGATGTTGTAGCCGAACGCGATGTTCGTTTTGCGAAGCAGTTTCAACAAAGAAATTGAATCGACGCCCAGGTCATAAAGACTTGTATTGAAATCCGGGAGTTCCTTGCCGAAAACCGCCGCCCAGACGCCGTTAAAGAGATTGGCGTCCGCCTGGGACGGTGCCGGGCATGGCAGTTTCGCTTCGGCCCGGTTAACAGCCTGTTTTTTGCCTGTTTGATTATCGGCGAGCAGCTCGATGTCAAACTTATGCGCATCCGCGCCGGCACCTGTTTCGATGACTGCCTTAATCGTGTTTTTGAACGCCTTTGCCGAATATCGCCACGGTGTAGCTTGAGCCGCCGTTCTCATTTCGATTGGAACGCGCGATGCAAAAAGGTTGTATATATTGGTGTCGGTGAGCAGGGCTTCTTGCTCGACGTAAACAAAATAGCCCTGCGTTTCGAGCAAGTCGACGACTGTGCGCAACCTGTTGTCCAGATCGTGAACCTCAATAAGCACGTTACCTATAAGCGGCCAGTGTTCCGCCGAAATGCCCTTTAGAACATCCATTTCCGCCTTTTCAACATCGATTTTGAGCAGGTCTATCTTGGCAACGTCGGCGCAGGCGATTTCGGACGAGAGCGTTGCAATTTCGACAGACACGTCGCGTTGAACCAGCTTTTCTTCGATATATTGCCTGAGTTCGACGTTTTCATCATTGTCGCCGTCTTCGATGCCATGCGTATTCATCAGCGCTTTCACGCTGACATCGACATCGTCTTGATTGGTGTACAAACCGGAAATCAGCGTATTGTTTTCGTAAAAAGTCAGCCGTCCGACGCCTTGTTCCTTGGAAAGCGCCTTTTTCGATAGGTTCGCAGGCACCTGATAGGCCGCCAAATTCGCGGATAATTTTGCGGCGATTTCATCGACGGGCTCGTAGGCGAAAAACCGGGCGGACGGAAATTCGTTGTGCATATAGAGCGTAAATAAGCCGATATTCGCGCCGACATCGAAAATGACCGGGTCTGCCGAGAGTTGCAAATCAATGCGGGACAACAAGTTGTCGGCAAATACCTCGCGGTAGTTAAAGTCGGTCTCCGGCCGATTGATAATGGCCACTTCCATGTCGTTCGGCAAGGTGTGCCTCGTTAGGTATGGCATGGAATCGAAATAAGATAGCTGAGGCAACACTGCCGATGCCGGAATAATCCTCAAAGTCCGCTTGTCGCCGGCATCGGCAGGCTCAATCGCGGCCGAGGAAATGCCCGGCACCTTGTTTAGCGCCGCCAAAAGCTGCCGGTCAAGTTCATCAATACCGAGAACTTGCTCTATCGCGCTGTCTAACGGACTCTCGGCAAGGAAGCAAAGAACCTGGTCATAGATCGCCCGCAGTTGTTCGAGTTCGGTAGCGTTCAACACTTTGCGGTTGTAGTCGATTCTCAGGCGGAAGCGGTCGGTTCGCGGGTGGATGCTAAAGCTGCTGACGAAATCGAAATCGGTAAATTCATGAACATCGATGTTTTGGACAATCGCCTCACCGGCTGCGTCTTCGCCGTAAACATGGAAATTGGTAAAGTTGAATACCGTGTTGAGCAGTTTCCAGCCGCCTATATCTCTAGTGATATGGTAAAAAGGATAGCGACGATGGGGCAGATTCTCGACTTCCTGGCCGGCGATGGCTTGGATCAATTCGAGCAGCGATTTGCCCGGCGCCCGCACCACCAGCGGCAAGGTATTCAGGTGCAAGCCGAGGACGAATTCGTAGTTTGGAAACTCCGGACGTCCGTCGACAACATAGGCGGTTACAACGTCCTGCCGGCCCAGGAATTTCATCAATACGATGCTGTGCGCCGCGAGCGCGACAGACTTCAATGAAACGCCCAATTGCGTTGCGCGAGACTTCAGCGACCGCTCCAACTCCGGCGTCACTTCAATATCGATATGGGCGATATCGTCTTGGCTAAATGAGATCCTGTTGTGCCGGTCGGTTCCCAAAAGAGCCGGCCCGACATCGGCCAACACCGACTGCCAATAGGCCTTCGAGGCTTGCGAAGCCGCGGCCTTGGCCTCAACGGCGACGTAATCGGCAAAGCGGTAGTCGCTGCGTTTCCGGGAGATGAAGCGTTTCGCGCCAAGCGATGCGAACAGCTGGAAAATCAGCGAGGCAACGCTCCAGCCGTCGAGAATAAGATGATGAAAGCAAATGACCAGGGCGTTTTGCCGATGATGGGCAACATATTTGAACCGGATCAGGTTTGAGGCGCCGACATCGAAGGGTTCGCGTTTGAGTTCGGCAACACATTTTTCGAGATAGGCGTCAAAGCTCAAAGCGTCCGGCACCGTGACCGCGTCGAAGTCGGGCTGCACCTCGGACAACACCTTTTGCAACAGCGTTCCGTCCTGGGCCTCGAAAACCCGGGTGCGTAGCGTTTCGTGCTCCTCCGCCATATTTCGGATGAATGCCCCGAGCAGGTCGGGATCGACGGCGTTAGCCAAATGCACAACGAAGACATCGTGATAAATCGCCGCGTTACGATTGAGCAGCGATTGGACGTACATGACCTCTTGCAATGTCGTCAGCGGATAGACATCGGTGAGCGTTGGCTCTGCGGCAAATAGCTGAGCGTTCGCGCCGAGCGAAAACGGCTCAATCGGCTGTTCGGCCACGCCGCCGGTCTTTTCGAACGAATTTCGCTCCAAGAGCTGGTTTTTAACAATGCGATCAATCTCGCCCAGTGTCGGAAATTTATAGAGCGCATAGGCATCCAGCAGGATGTTCTGCTTGCGCAGCATGCCGATTAACCTAAGCGCTTTGATCGAATCGCCGCCGGCCAGGAAAAAGTTCGAACCGGTGCTCCACGTTTGCCTGTCGCCGAGAACCGATTTCCAGGCGGCCAATAGCTCGGGATGGGTATCGAGCGCTTCGTCAGGCGTTTCGGCGGCATTGTTTTGTTGGGCATCGTAATAGCCTGCCAGCAGGGCGGCGCGGTCTAATTTTCCGTTCGATGTCGTTGGCAAACCCGGAACCAGGTGAATGGCCGAAGGCACCATATGCGACGGTAGATTTTCCATAAGGCTGTCCCGAATATCGCGCATGATATTTTGCGGCGCTTCGCCGTCTTGCGTTACCACGAAAGAGATAATCAGCGGATCGGCCCGCTTTTGGTCGATCAGCGTCGTCGCTTTTCGGACACAATCGAGCTGCTCGATTGCGCTGTCGATTTCGCCCAATTCCACGCGTTGGCCGCGAATTTTGACTTGGTGATCGATGCGGCCGAGATATTCAATATCGCCATCGTTGTTCCAGCGTGCGAGATCGCCGGTTTTATACAATCTGCGCAAAGCGTCGCCAAACCCGGCAATACACGTCTCGACAAATGCCGTCCGGTTTAAATCGTCTCTGCCGAAGTAGCCGGAAGACAGCTGGATGCCCTCAAGATACAGCTCACCGGTCGAGCCGACAGGCGCGGGCGTCATATCCGGGCGAAGAATGTGCAGTTGGGTATTGGCAACGGGTTTGCCGATAGGGAGCGTCGTCCGGCTGCCATCGATGGGACGGCAGGCGTAATAGCTCACGTCGATGGCGGCCTCGGTCGGGCCGTAGAGGTTATGCAATTGCACCTTCGGATACAGGGCGAAGAACTTCTTGACCAAGCCCGGCAGGAGCGCTTCTCCGCTGCAAAATACGCATTTGAGCGAGGTATCGTTGTTCGGCGCATCGACATAGTCGAGATAAACCTCAAGCATCGGCGGCACGAAATGAAGATGAGTGATGCGTTCCTCTTTAATGGTTTTGATGATGTACTCGGGATTCTTGTGGCCTTCCGGCTCCGCGACGACCAAGGCCGCACCGAACATCAGCGGCCAGAAAAATTCCCAGATCGAAACGTCGAAACTATAGGGCGTTTTTTGTAACACATGGTCGCCCTTGACCAGGCGGTACTCCGCCTGCATCCACAGCAGGCGGTTGAGTATCGCCTGATGTTGAATGACCGCGCCCTTGGGAACCCCGGTCGACCCTGATGTGTAGAGCATGTAGGCAGGAGCCGAAGGTATTACGCGGTCGATAGCTTCCGGCGCGAAAGCGGAGGCGGCAAGCTCGGCAATATCGACGGGAATGCGTTGACATGCCTGCAAGGCTTCAACATGCTGTAAGTCGATGCCGGTCACAATCGTCGAAAGTCCCGCGTCCGCAATCATCTGTACCAGACGCCGGGTCGGATAGGACGAATCGAGCGGCACGAAAGCCGCGCCTGCGCGGAGAATCGCCACCAGGCTCACCATCATCTCCAGCGAACGTTCGCAACAAAGTCCTACGAACGCGCCGTTTGTTACGCCCGCTTGGATTAGCCGGCTCGCGAGCCGTTGCGAAAGTTCGTCCAGCTCCGCATAGCTGAGCGAATGGCCGTTGAATTTCAGCGCAACGGCGGACGGAAAATCGCGGCATGTCCGGACAATGAGTTCGACGATGCTTGTTGCGTCGCCATAGTCCACCTGGGTGGCGTTGACGGCGTCGATCAAGGCGCGGTCGGCCGAAGAGATGACTGGCAACGCTTTTATAGAATGGGCGCCGGCTTTGGCGACGCTATCCAGGATTTCCAGGAAGAAGCCATGCCAGCGCTCGATATACGGCTTGCTTCTTTCATCGAATGTCCAGGCGGCGCTATATTCATCGCGCAGCTCGGTCACGGTCAGCATCAGATTGCAGAAGCCGCCGACTTGGTCAATGGTTACCGAGTCGAGCAGGTTGTTAATACCGTCGAAATTAGGCAAGGAATTCCAATTCAGGAAGGCAGGAAATTCACGCCCGGCGACATCGTTAAATTTATGTCTAACCGACGCGATGATGTCGGAGTACGGCACTTTGTCGATGTCCAGAATTTCAAGCACCCGTTGTTTCAGGGTAAAAAACAATTGGCGCGTATCGTGGATGGCGTCAAAATCCAAAATGATCGGCAGCGGGTTGACGAAATAGCCAATGGTATCGCGCTCATCGGCGGCTCTGCCGAAAGTGGGGGTGCATACGGAAATACTGTTGGAGCCGGAAATGTTGCGCAGCAACAGGAAATAGGCGGACAGAACGACAATGAACGGCGAAACGCCCGCTTCTCGGGCGGTTTGATCGACTCTGCTTTTGAGCTCGGGCGCAAAGACAAAATGAGACGATTCGCCATGGGTCGAGGCCTGGTCGCTCGCCGTATGTTCCGGCAGGCTATAGGGGCGGTAATGATCGGCAATTTGCCGCTCCCAATAGAGCATTTGCTCTTTCGGTTCGGCACTGACAAACTTCGATCTGACATGACGAATGAATACATCCTCGTCTTGACTGCCGCCCGGCACGATTGCGCCGTCTTCGGCGAGAGCGCTAACCAGGTCTCGAATAATCAGGCCCAATGACCAAAAATCGACGTTCAGGTGATGAATGACAAAGGTGCAGAACTGCGCCTTGCCGGCGTCTGTCGATACGGCGTCAAGCGCCACTCGTAGCAGCGCGCCTTCGCTCAGGCTGAACGGCAGGGTCTTGAACGCTTCGATATCCGTCGCAAATTGCGCCTCGGAGGAAAAGCCGCGCGTTTCGAAGTTAACCGCAGCCGCGGCAATGCCGACCTTCTGGTATCCGTTTTGCCCCGACCATTCATATATCCGCGCCAGGGACGGATGCCGTTTTATCAGTCCGGCCAAGATCGCGCCGAAGCGTGCATGGCTTACCGGCTGCGGCAGTTTTAGGGTTAGCGCGACATTGTAACTGCTGTCGTTCGGATAGAGCGATTGATGCAAAAGTAGCGCACGTTGGTTTTCCGTTACCGGATACCAGGCGCTGTTCGCATCGTGATCCGACAATTGTTGCAGCAACTCCGGCTTACGCGCCGCCAACTCTTGCATCAGTTCTTCGGTTTGAACGCCGGGGCGAATGCGATAGTTGATCCGGCCTTGCTCAAGCCACAGATCCACGCCGCGATATAGATAATCCGCTATCATTTTATGCACTTAAAGCACTCCTTCAACAAAATGTTCGACCGTTTTTTGGGATTCTTCGATCAAAAGACCGCATATTTTGGCGGCAAGTTCGTCTATCGACAGATTGTCCATGAATATCTTGGCGGAGATGTCGATGTTATACGCCGCCTTCAAGCGGCTCTTCAGCTCGATGGCCACCAGCGAGTCGAGGCCTACATCGTGAACCCGGTCGTCGCTACGAATAAGATCCTGGTGAATGTTCAACGACGCACCGATCAGGCGTTGCAGATAAACCGTGACCTGCGCGCGCCGCTCTTTTTTGTCGAGCTTCAATAATTCCGGGAGCGCCAAGAACTCGATATGGACAAGATTGCCGGCGTCGCGCCCGGTATCCTTATCTTTTGGGAAATCCAGTTCGCGAACGACGAAGATAGGGCCGGTTTTGTCGGAAAATTTTTGCCAATCGACGTCAAGCGGCGCGAAATGCCCGCTTTCCGCGTTAAGCAGTTGATGGGTAATACTCCGTCCGGTCTCGGCGGAGAAGCCGTTTATTCCCCAGGTCTTCGCCTTGCCGAAGCTTTCGTCGCGCGCGGCGGCGCCGATCTCGTCCCACGGCCCCCAGGCAATACTGGCGGCGTCGATTTTGTCCTGCCTCAGCGACTGGACAAGCTCCTCAAGCAGCGAGTTGGCAAGCGCATGGTTCAATTGTCCGGGAGAACCGAACAACGCCGCGGCGGATGAATAGGCGACAAAGCGCCGGAGGTCATGGGTTTTGAGCGCATTCAACAGGTTGAACGCGCCCAGCACTTTGGTCTCGACAACCTTGTCGAGGCTGTCTTTATCGAGGTCTTCGATCAAACGATTGTCAAGGACGCCGGCAAGATGGAAAACGCTGTCGATTCCATAGCCGTCTTTTTCAATTGCGCCGACGCAGTCCTGCACGGCGCGTTCATCCCTCACGTCGCAAGCATGGCCGACAATCGTGACCTGGTTTTCTTGCGCCAAAGCGTTCCAGTTATGAGCGTTAGCGTCAGGCGCGGTACGCGCCAGCAAATCGATCCGCTTCGCGCCGCGATTAATCAGCCACTCGATAACGCTGTCGGCCAAAGGAGAGCTGCCGCCGGTGATGAGATAGGATTTGCCGCTCGCCGGCCGAAACTCGGAGCTTGACGACGCATTGGCTTGCGCATGGCGAATTTTGCGCACATATCGCGTGCCTTGGCTATAAACGACGCAAGGATCATTGCTTGCTGCGAGATATTCATCCGCGCATTGCGCAAGCTCTTCGCTTTGAATAAAGCGAATTGCCGATGACAGGGTTTCGAACGACAGCGTTTTCAGCGCGGCGCACTCGAATGAAGCGTTCGGAACGCCGGGCGACTGGTCTTTAGTAGCGCTTATATAGGTAAAGCTGCAACCGAATCGATTGATAGCGAGTTTGACGGCTTTGACCAGCGCCAGGATTTCGGCGAGTTCTTTTTTGAAAGCACCATAGTTACGTTCTTGCAATGACGGTTGGCGCTCCAGCGTAGACAAATAGACCAAGGATACCGGCCGGCCGCTCGCCGTTGCGGCGCCGATAACATCGGTCAATTTTTGCCCGAAACTGTCATCGTTAGGCGAGGCGGCAAGGATTGCCGTCTCGGTAAGGCCTTTGTTATGGAGGCGTTTTTCAAACTGCGCCGCTTCATTGGAGTTTCCGCTGAGGATAATGCACATTTCGTCCTGCTTGCCGGAGGCGATTTCTTTGGTCGCGATATAGACGATCTGCGGCAGCTTCTTTTCTTCTTCGGCGAGCTCGGCGACTGAATAGCCGCAGGCTTCAAGGAGTTGCCGCCACTGTTCCGCTTCGAGCAGCGCATATTTCGCGGCCAGGCGCTCATCGTTGAAATGCCACCAGCCGTCGGTGAGGCCGAAGGTGACGTCCAGCCATGCCTGTTTGCCGTTGCCTTCCAGCAACAGCAACTTGCCGCCCAGCTTGAGCAGCGAATTGGCCCGTTGAACCGCCATCTTCACGTTTTTGGTCGCGTGCAGAACATTCGCCGCTATCACAATATCGTAATGCGCGGTGCTGAATCCTTGAGCGCTAATATCCTGCTCAATGTCGAGGACACTGAAGTCGAAATTGTCGCCCTGAAAGCGCTCCCGCGCTTTTTTTACAAAGGCCGGAGAGATGTCGGTAAAGTGGTATTTGAAATGCCTGCCGGTCAGTGCGCTTAACAGATAGGCGGTGGTGCCGCCCGTGCCGCCGCCGATTTCGAGAATTCTAATGGGCGTGCTGTTATCCCGCTTCGCTATGCAAGCCAACAACGAGTTGGCAATCTGCCGGTTGATTGTCGCTGCGGAAGCCGAGTCCCGATACAGCCGTTCGACGATAGAGGTATCGCCTTCGGGAAACAACACGCTTACTCCGGAATGTTCGCCGGTCAAAACCCCGGCGACTTTTGCGCAGGACAGCTCCAACAGGCCGAGTTCCGGCCTCAGGTCGGGGAATTTCGCTGTGAGCGCCAGGAAAATTTGCCGAGGATCCGAACTGCCAATACCCGCGCAAATGGCGTCCACTTGGCTGTCGTCTGCTGTTTGGCCGGCTTCGATTTCCAGCAAACGCTCCCTAAGCCACGGAATAGCCGGCGCTAAATCCGCACAGTCGGCAAGCTTGGCGTTAGCGGCTCGGGCAATATGAAAGGCGATGCGTTCGAGCGTGGCGTGCTCGCTTTGCACCTTGTCAAGCTGATCTTCGGGTAGGGCGCAGCGTACCAGGTCACTGGCCGAACATTCGCTGGTAACCGGATCGCTGGCTTCGAAGGCGTAGTTATAGAGCAAATTGCCGAGCTCAGTGTGTTGGCTTCGCCGTAATAGCCGTTGCTCGTCGATCTTCTTGACCGTCAAGCCATCGACTTTTATGACGATCTTGCCGTGCCTATCGACCAGCACGGCATTGCCGGTGATCATGGAGCCGTTGGTATTGCTCTGTTCTTCGACATCCGCATAGCAGGTGAAGCAATCGCCGACGATCTCGTCGACAACGGTTACACCGCGGACAGAGAAGGGCACGAAAGTCTTTTTTTCCGACATGCCTACCAGGGGGATCGCGCCGATGACCTGGAAGCAACTGTCAAGCAAGCCCGGATCTATTTTAAACGGCGAGTCCTTCAGCTTGGCATCGCGGATAAAGTCGGCGATTGCATATTTGCCGTCGACCTCGATTTTCCGGCACCAAGTAAATGAAGGCCCAAGGTTAAGTTGCGCCATTTTTGCAAATTGCTCATAAAACTGCGCTGAATCGAATGTTTTGGCGGTTTGGGCAATGCCTTCAGTCACTCCGGCAGCGAGTTGTTCGAGCCGGGGCATATTCGGCGTTGACGAGATTTCTCCCTGGGAATGGGTGACGACATTGTCGAAGCTCGACCCGGCCTTGACGAAACTGACCGTGGTGAATTCGAGCTTGTCGCCATTGGCTTGGAATACGGCCTGGAATACTTTGTTGTCGCCCTCTTTGCAGACCGCCGCTTCGGTAAAATGAATGTTGCTTAGCGAATAACTATCTTGCTTGCCGTAGCATCCCTTGACGGCGTCAAGGGCGTAGATACAGTGCATCGCGCCGGGCGCAAGATACTCGCCGAAGACCACATGGTCGTACAGATAGGGATGGGTTTTCAGCGACAGCATATGCTCGGCAATCTTCGTATCCGAATAAGGCGAAGCGCTGTAATGAATTGGGCTGTTTGCTGCATCGCCTGCGTGGAACGCGCCGGTCCCAGCTTGCGGTAAATGCTTTTCTTCGTCGAAACAATAGGTCGGCAGGGGATTGACCCGCGATGGATTCGGCCGGTTTCGATAGAGCAGCGACCAGTCAATATTAGCGCCGTTCTCGAACAAGTGTCCCAACGCAAGAGCGAAGCTGTTGCCGGCCGGTTGATCGCCGGGTTTTTCCCAGCTGACAAAACGATGGGCGGATTTATTTTGGACGGTTCTGGCGATGCAGGCGGTAAACGTTGCATTGGCTCCGATCTCGACGAAAACGCGGTCGCCCGTCTGCTCAAGATGCAGAACCGCGCTAACGAAATCGACCGGATTGAGCATTTGCCGTCGCCAGTAATCGGGATCGGATAGCGCGCTGCGTTCGGTTTTGCCGGTCAAGGTGGAAACGATTTCGATAGCCAATGGCGCTGAAGGTTTCGACGCAACGTAGTTTCCGAAATCCCTGGCGGCTTCAGTCATAAACCTGGAATGGAAGGCAAAGCGGACGGGAAGCTCGATGCTGAGGAGGCCTTTTTGGCTTATATAGTCATGGAAGCGCTCGACATCTTCCTGCGTTCCGCTGATCACCGTTTGTTTCGGATCGTTGATGGCGGCAATCTCTACCGGCAAGCCGCAGGCTTCGATATGGTTTGCGACCTCGTCCGCCGCGGTGCGAATCGACAACATCCGGCCTGAGGGACTTTGTTCCATCAACTTTCCGCGCTCAACGACAATGTCGCAAGCATCGTCGATTTCCCACATGCCGGCCAGGGCGCAAGCCGTCACTTCGCCGACACTGTGCCCGAGGGCATAGTCGGGCGTGACGCCCAGGCGCATCAGCGTTTTGCCAAGGGCATAGCCGACCGCGAACAGGGCGCATTGGGTTAGTAGCGTACTTTCGTTTAAATGGCTCGCGTCCTCGTCCCAGATGATTTTTTTCAAATCGCGTTCGAGTCGCCGGCTCAAATGGCTGGCCACGGTATCGAATTCTTCCGCAAAAATGCCGTTGCTCCGGTAAAGCGCCTTACCCATGCCGGGATATTGCGAACCTTGCCCCGGAAAAACGAAAACTATGCTGCGCTTTTTGGCAACGGAACTTTCTTTTCCGAGAAATGCGTTCAGCTCATGCAGTAATGTTGATCGTGTCGAGCTGTCGAAGGCCTTCCGGTGTTTTAATTGCGTTCGGCCGACATTGAGCGCGTATTCGATCCCGTTCAGGCTCGCGCCCGGATTATTCTCCAGGAACACTTGAATGGCGCGGCTGATTTTGGTTAACGACGGTAGCGTATGTCCCGAGATTGTCGTCACGCCGATGTTCTCGCTATGGGCAACGGCTTGTTCCGGCATAGCGTAGCTGCTGACGATCATCGACGCGTTGGTGCCGCTAAAGCCGAAGGAATTGACGGCGGCGACTAAGGGCTTATCGCCGGAAAAGTCGACGAATTTTTTTGGGATTTCAACCGGCGTGTTGAACGCTTGAATAGCCGGGTTAATTTCGTTTAATCCGAATTGTGGAGGAAGCTTGCGTGATTTGAATACGGCCAGTGTTTTCAGCAGGCTGACGATGCCGGCTGCCGCTTCGGCATGGCCGAACTGCGATTTCAGCGACGTTACGTACAGCGGCTGAGAGCTCTCGCGGTTTTCGGCGCCGGTCTCAAAGACATTGCAAATCGCCTCGAATTCAATGGGGTCGCCAAGGCTGGTGCCGGTGCCATGCGCCTCGATCCAGTCGATGTCGCCGGCATATTTTCCTGCATCGGCGAGCGCTTGAGACATGGCGCGTTGCTGCGCGTTTCCGCTCGGAACCGTCAGCCCGGCGCTGGTCGCATTGTGATTGCAGGCGGAACTCAGGATCACACCCAAAATCTCGTCGCCGTCGTTCTCGGCGTCGCTCAGGCGTTTGAGTAAAACCAAACCGGCGGCTTCCGAGCGGACATAGCCGTTTGCCTCACGGTCGAAAACCCGGCAGGCGCCATCCGCGGATAGCATGCCGATATTTGTTAGCGTCTTGTTGCGTTTGCCGTCCAGCATCACGTTGATGCCGCCGGCGATTGCCATGTCGCATTTTCCGCCGCGCAATGCCTGTAGCGCAAGATCAATGGCAACCAGCGAGGAAGAGCAGGCGGTGTCGACGACGAGCGAAGGCCCGGACAAATTAAAACAGTAGTTGACCCGGCCGGCGATGACGTTGATCGCATTGCCGGTCGGCAAATAAACTTCGTCCTGCGGCGAAAATTTTCCCTGCACGTTGGCAAAATAGCTGTTATCGCAAACGCCGATGAAAACGCCGGTCATCGATGCCGCATAATGTCTTCGGGAAAGGCCGGCGTTTTCGAAAAGCTCCCAAGTGAGCTTTAGCGCAAGCCGTTGCTGCGGTTCGATTGCCGCCGCCTCGCGCGGCGATATGCCGAACAGGAGCGGATCGAAGTCGAATAAATCTTCGATAAGGCCGCCGTTGACCCTCGAAGAATCCCGGTAATCCCGTTTATAAAGACAGCTCGGAAGCGGTTGTAAAACTTGCTTTTGCGACAATAGCGCCGTATTCAAATCGGCTAACGATGAGATGTCCCCAGCCATGCGGCAGGCTGTTGAGACAATGGCAATCGGCTCATCAAATGTACAGCGAGCTTGAGAGGACGCAGCTACGTCGACGGCATTGAAGAACATGGTGTTCATTGCTTTCCTTAATTTACAAAAAATAGTGGGTAGGGTTTGTCAGGGCGACCGGAGCGAAATGTCCGTTGCCGGTGGTGCGGAATTCAGGTTTTGCCTGCCCCCACAATGTGGCTCGAAAGCAGGTCGATCGTTGGTGCATTGAAGATAGTGTTGGCGCTCAAGTCGATGCCGAATTCGACGCTTAGCGCGTTTTTCAGATCCAATATTGCCAGGGAGTTGAGGCCAAGATCGTAAAAGCCTTCGGTCAGGTCGGAAGGCAGGTTCAAATCGATTTTTTCGCGTGTGCTTATAAAATCCACGATGAAGTTGACCACTTCGGATTTTGTCAGATCGAGGCGTACGGGCTTTTGCGGCGATGCCGTGTCTTGCCGATGGCTTTCTTCCAGGATTTCGGCGAATAGACTTTCGGCGCGAGTCAGGCTGTTCGCTACGCGTTCAGGCGTTAGCTTGGCGATCAGGTAATTGTCCGCCGGGGCGTCGAGTGCGCGCTCGATTGCCGGAAACGCGCTTTTTGGATCATGGGCATGCAGACCGATTTTCTCCAGGATGGACGGATCGCCGACCTGCGTCAACATGCCGCTGCCTTGCCAGACGCCCCAAAGATGGCAGACGAATTTGCACGGTTCCGCTCGCGATTGCCCGTCCGGCAGCAGTGTCAAACCTTTAAGAAAGCCGTTGGCCATCGCGTAGGGCGCGTGATTGGCAAGACCCCATAACGATGAGATGGAAGAAAAGAGGTAGGCTGCGGCAAGCCGTTCCGAGAGTTGCGAGGTCAGATTCATGAAGCCCTGCGCCTTGCCCGACCATACCGTATCGAAGCTAGCCCTGGTCAGTTCGGCGATGCTTTTCTCTTCGCCCATCGTTCCGGCCGCGTGCAGAAGAATATACTTTAGGCCCCGGTCCAGCTCGGCGGAAAGCGTGTCTTGCACGGCGGCAAGATCGCAAACGTCACATTGCCGGTATGTCGCGCTAATGTCGATTTCCCGCATCTGTGAGAGGAGGGCATTCATCTGCCGGTCCGGCGGGCGGCGTCCCAACAGCAGCATATGCACCGGCTTGCGGCCGGCCAAGTGCTTGGCAAGGCCGAGGCCAATCGCCGAAGTCGCACCCGAAATAATAATGCCGATTTTTTGCGGAAGCGAGTGCTCAATAGGCACCTGATCGATAGCTTCGGGTATTGGCTGTAGCCGCTTTACGGCGACGGTTCCGCTGTCTATTTTTGCGTAAAGTTCGCGCGGATAATCCTTGTGGGCAAGTGCGCGGGCAAGCGCCAACCAATTTTCGGAATGGCTAAAGTTGTTTATGGAAACCGCCGATCCGCAGCGTATCGGCGATTCGAGCGCCAGCGTCGCCATGAATCCGCCGACGCTCGCATACAATGCCTCGCCGGCGTTCGAAGCGACGTCGACGGCACAATGAAATTCAACTTCATCGGCAAGTCCTGCTTTACGCACTGCTTGATAGAGCGAAATCAGGTTCCAGCATGAATCGCCGACCCTGCCGTTCTCGTCCTGTGATAGGCAAGCGACGATCCGCCTGACCGGCGCCTTTAGGTTCAACGCGCGTTCGAGATCCCCGGTCGCCAGAACGTTCCAATCGGCAAGTTCGGTATGCGCGCGTATCGCTTGTTCTATTTGCTGGAGCTGCGCTTTCTCGCATAGCAAAACGCATGAACTTTCGACTGCCTGAACCTCGGAAGACGATATAAATGGCGTCCATTTTTCCCGGTATTTCGGCAAATGAGCAAGCGTCGGCGGCTTTTTAACATCCGCCGGCGCGGACCTTTCCAGGCCATGAAAATGCTGCCGCCTGTCGAAAGGATAGAGCGGCAATATTTTTTCTTTGGGTGTTCCAAGTATAAGACGCGGCAGGGTTTCGATAATGCCCTGACTATAGAGAAGACCCAAGGTAATCAAGGTGTTTTGGTATTTGTCCCGGCCGTAACAATTGTCAAAGCGAGCGTTGCCCAAGCGTAGTTCATCCGAGACCCGTAGCAACAGAACGCCTTCTTCCTCATTGGCCGCGGCGTCCTGAATCCCTCGCGCGCCGTCCACGCTTGCGAAAAAACAATGGCGTGTTTCGGTTGCCGTGATGTCCAGCCTTTGGGCAACAATATCCTGCCATTGATGCGGGGAGAGGCCGCCAAGCGGTATCCTGATGCGTTGTTTAATCAGCAGATATAATAAAAAATAGGCCGATAATGAAAACTTTCCCTGGAATTTGCCGTTTTCGGAATCAGTAGCGCCATCAGGAGGGGCGATTTTCCGAAACGAGTTATAGTCGGTATAAAGAGAGAACAACGCCGTAGTAGAGTCGCCTTGGAGACAGCAGACATTAATCGCTCGAGGCAATGGCTCTGGGTCATGGCCTTCGCGCAGCAGTGTTTTTCTTGCGTTTTGCAGGCCAGCCCGAATGCCTTCGAGATCATTGGCGAGCATCACGGTTCGCGTGTCGAGATGTTCAAGGAACTGATTTTCCCGCACCAGGGAAACCAGGCTGATGTTTCTATCCAGACGATCTTTTCGTAGCACCCGGTCGACATCGTCCAGCCGCGCCAAAAGTTGCTGCCTGGTTTTTCCCGACACGCCGAAAAGCACGGGGCCGGGCATTGGCACCGGCTTATCTTTGCTCATATCGCGTCTTGGGACTTCCATCAGGACATGGGCATTGGTGCCGCCAAAGCCGAATGAGCTTACGCCAAGCAGGGCCGACGGCGATTTTTCAAGTTCAATTGCCGCGTTGTCCAGTAGAATTTGCCCGCTATAGGGCTTTAGCAGCGGGTTCAAGGTTTCGAAATTGCATTGCGGCGGAACGATGCCGTTTTTCCCGACCAGAATCGCTTTGATGAAGCCGGCAACGCCGGCCGCCGCTTCCAGGTGGCCGATATTGCTCTTGACCGACCTGACATGAACCGGGCGAAATCCGTATTCCTTGATTTTGCCGGCGAGCGCCTTGATTTCGATCGGGTCGCCGAGCTTTGTTCCCGTGCCATGCGCTTCGACATAGACGACGCCATCGCTGTGCGAACCGAGATTGCGCCAACATGAGCCGATCAACTCCGCTTGTGCGACTGGATTCGGCGCGGTGATCCCGTTCGAAAAACCGTTATGATTCACCGCAGTCGCTTTAATAACCGCATGAATGTTATCGCCGTCCCGAACGGCATCTTCTAGGCGCTTGAGCAGGACCAAGCCGCAACCTTCTCCGCGCACATAGCCATTGGCGCGAGCATCGAACGGCCGGCATTGAGCGTCAGCCGACAACATTTTCGCGTTCATGAACGCAACGCTGGAAAGATGGCTCAAAATCAGGTTCACGCCCCCGGCTACGGCGAGGTCGGCTTGGCCTAGCTTTAAAGCTTCGCAGGCATTGTCGATTGCGACGAGCGACGAGGAGCAGGCCGTATCGACCGCCAAAGCCGGCCCTCTCCAATTGTAGAAATAGGCAATCCTGCCGACCGTAGTGCTGCCGGAGTTGCCGACCGCATGGTGTATGTCGATGCGGCTATCGTTATCAAGATTAAGAATAATATCCTGCAAATAATCGGAACCGCTTATTCCAACGAATAAGCCCACTTTGGCGCCGTCAAGATCTCGCGGCGCGATGAAAGATTCTTCTAATAGCCGCCAGCTCGTTTCGAGGAGCAGGCGCGCCTGGGGATCCAATGCTTCGGCCTCGCGCCCGGAAATCTTGAAAAATTGATTGTCGAATGCGTAAGGGGCGTCGATGAGACCTGCTGTTGAGGCCGCTTCGAGGTCTATACCCTGTGCCTGGCAGGCAGCCGACATTTTTTTATAGAAAGGCCGGTCGTGAAATTTTGCGAAGCCGGTTCGTCCGTTTTTAATAAGGTTCCAGTATTCGCCGACGCTGTTTGCGCCGGGAAACTTGCAATGCATGCCGATGACGGCGATGTCCGATTGTTCTTCAAGTAGCCTTACCGCCACTGCAACTCCTTGTTTTGTTAATTATGAGACGTGTTTGGAAAAAGCTTTGCGTATGGGGCAAAGCTTTTCGCTTTTCATTAAACCTGAAAAGAGCAGTTGAGCCACGGATAGGCGCGGATATTCACAGATGAACAACGGGTTACATCAATTCTCTACGACACCCTTGAGGTGAACCGCTAAGCGCGCGTAACAAAATGCTTTATCTGCGTTTATCCGTGTAAATCCGTGGCTAACTGATTTTTAGGTTAAAGAGAGTGATTTGAGCTATGAACCTAACTTGCTGCCCCAATTGAGCTTGAGAAATCGCTTCCGTCCGCCAAGCTTTTCCTGCTTGTAATGGCTATAGTCAGGCGATACCCTGCCCCAAATGCGATCGAGATAGGGTAGGATGCCCGAGATATTGCCGCGTGCATCGAGATGATGATAGTAGTGGTAATCGCCGCCCTCATAGAGAGGCACCAAGCGAACCGGATCCCACGGGAAAGAATAGCCGCAATGGCCGACGACAGATTGCCAAATGCGGATCGTGAGCCATATCCAAATGACGTAGATATGCGCGCCCATCAGCAAAGGCGCCACCTGGCCTGTCGACATAAGCATCAGGAATTCAGCCCAGTGAAAATAGGAATTATCCATGGCGCTGGGATGTGAAACCCGGTGATGTATCGAGTGAACATTTTTTAATAACCAGCCCGAATGAAGCGAGCGATGCACCCAATAGGTCAGGAAGTCGTCGACGTATAAGAAGATCAATATCTGGACGATGATTAAATACCAAGGCGGCAGTGGGCCTGCATGGACGCCGAACTGGCGAACGACCGGCCACATGACGCATAGAATGCCGAGCAGCAGCAGATTGTGTTTAAATAGTTTGGTCAACGACGGCCAGAAATATTCCATTACATTTATCTTCCGATTCGGCACGCGGTACTTTCTGGCCCAGTCGGGGTCATAATAGGCCAGCGCAGTTAAAGGCAGCGCGAACAGCAGATACAGAAATACGCCAAAAAGGGTCGTATAAATCGGAAAAAGAAAAAACATGGGGTCTTGGTACGATGCGATAAGATATTCTTTCATGCTATGCCTCTGTTATTGCGCAAGAGTAACTTTCAAGTTCATTCGACAAGAACAAGTCCCTGCATGCCGATCGTTGCGGTTTTCCGCTAGACGTCTTTGGCAGCTTGTTCGGTTTAAATAGGACAATTTCATCAACAGCTATTTTCAGAGCGTCAATGACCGTTTTGCGTATCTTCGATTTTAGCGCGTCGATCTGCGTAAGCGACGCTTGAGCAAAACCGGCTTCGACCACGACGACGACCTTTTCCCGCTCGTTGTCCTTGATGCCAAAGGCGATTACGCTGTTCGGCTTGTTATTGGAAATGACCTGACCCACGACATTTTCGATGTCGCTCGGATAAATGTTTCGTCCGCGGATATTAATGGTGTCATTTTTGCGCCCGAGGACAAAAAGCAGGCCGTCTTCGATAAAGCCTAGGTCGCCCGTTTTAAAAAATTTGCGATTCTCAAGCGTCACATGGGTATCGTTCAACGACTCGGAGTGGCCTAGATACCCGGAAAACAATCCGCCGCCACCAACCAAAATTTCGCCGACGGCGCTATCCGGCATCGGCCGGCCCGTAGTTGGGTCGGTGATGCGAACGGGGGCGTCTTCATTTACATAGCCGGACGACACCACGGAAACCATCTGGTTGGCGTCTCCGTGAAGCGCGATTTCTTTGGATCGATAGCCTTCGCCGGCTTCGCCCGACACTACAAGCAAAGTTGCTTCCGCCAAGCCATAGCAGGGTAATACCATACTCTTGTTGAAACCGGCGGGCGTGAGCAGGGTGACAAATGCGTCGAGGGTCTTTTTTGAGATGGGTTCGGCTCCGTTGACCGCAACACGCCAATGGCTAAGGTCGAGATCAGCGACATCGCTTTCTGTGACGCGATTGCCGATCAGGTGATATGCGAAATTTGGCGCGCCTGAAATGGTCGCCTTATAACGGCTCATCGCCGTCAACCATCGCAACGGTTTCTGGATAAAGCCGAAAGGATCCATGCAGATCAGGTCCATCCCATATCTCAGTTGGGTGTAAACAAAACCAACCAAGCCGAAGTCATGAAACATCGGCAACCAACTCATGAAGATATCGGTATCGTTAAAGCGGAATTGCTTGGCGATAAGATCGACATTGAATTTCAAACTTTCCTGTGAAATCTGAACGCCTTTCGGCATTGATGTCGACCCGGAGGTGTATTGAATGAACGCCATCCCGGTGTGCGAAGCCGGCGCTTTGCCGATACGGTCGAATTCTCCCGCTTTGAGGGCGCTGACCGTCGCGACTTGACCTACGTATGCGCAATCAAGCATCTGAACAAGGCTTGTATTGTCAACGAGCGTTGCACACACGCCTGCGTCTCTAGCTATGTGCATCAGCCGCTCTTTTTGGGCGCTTGATCTTGCCATGCTCACCGGAACCGGCACGACGTTGGCGATTAAGCAAGCCGCCATGATTTCTATGAACTCTATGCCGTTGTGCAGGCAAAGAAGAATCCGTCGCCCGGACCAACCCAGTCGGCGCATTTCTTCCGCAAGAACGGCAGCTTCATCAAAGACTTCGCTATAGGATTTCTTTTTGGCAAGTTCACCACGTCTGTCGAGTTCCGAAATAAAGGTTGTCGCTCCTTGATGAACCCTGTTTGGTGCAAAAAAGCTATCAGAATGCAATGCGTTCCTCATTATGCTGTGATGTTGGTGAACTACAGGGTCTAATTTACTTGCTATTTCGTCGCGGAAAGAGGAAACGTCGTGGTTCAGCGGCGATGTGGTTGAATCTGGTGAGGCTAAAATATTTGTCGCGTAGCGTTCCAGTTTTATGCTCAACACATAACTCCTTTAATAAATAATTTATATAGCAATTTTTATTACCGTCAATGGCAACCAATAATGATGCATAAAAACTGACATCTTAGGTGAGCAACCTACGCCCTACATGATTACATTATACATGGTTATTATAGGGTATTTTTAATAGTAGTCCACTTTTTTGTGACGAAGGTATAGCGTCAAAATGAGGTTAATTAACCAGCCCTGCTTGAATTCTGGGTTTAATTAGGTTCATGGCGGGCAATATCATTCGATACAATGGGGCTCAAAGCATAGTTTGCGTCTTCGTAAAATGTGACCCTGACCTGCATGGACTCACTCCGGGCTGTCCTGCCCGGAGTGGCCCGTTAGGGCGCGTAGCGAATTCCTGCCGGAATGACGTATTGGACGAACTGATGTGTCGAGATTAATGAATGTCTTTCCAGTATTCTTTTTTCAGCAGATAAGCGACCACTAAAAACATCAAAATGAAAAACAGGACATATTTCCCGAGACGCTGTCTTTCCATCTGCACCGGCTCACCGACATATACCAGGAAATTAACCA
>Ga0208789_1000866_pt1 | contig 21995 bp, 19 predicted proteins | sample Methanotroph_Enr_FD_187368 | JGI IMG/M metagenome (GOLD analysis project Ga0208789, IMG submission 187368) | Enriched soil microbial communities from Old Woman Creek wetland in Ohio, USA - Methanotroph_Enrichment_5 (SPAdes) (version 2) | ecosystem: Environmental > Terrestrial > Soil > Wetlands...
ATTGCCGGATGCTATACCGTAGTCGCGGTGGATTCAGTTGGGAACCGAAGTGTAATGAATGATACGGTATGTATCGATAGCGATGCTTGCGGGACCTATCGTTTACCCAATATATTTACTCCGAATAGAGATGAAAGAAATGATTATTTTGTTCCTTTCCCATATTCATCGGTTGAAAAAATTGACATGCAGATCTTTAACCGTTGGGGAAACCTGGTTTTCTCCACGCAGGACCCGGCCATAAAATGGGATGGAAATATACAGGGTACGAATCAACCGGTTAGTGATGGAGTGTACTATTATGTATGTGATGTATATGAACTTACTCTGCATGGTACTGTGAAAAGGACCCTGAAAGGAAGCATTACAGTAATCAGGTAAAGAACAGGAAATACAACAGGATTCTTTTCTATCCCTCAAGACTTTTACAAAACCATCTTTATATATTGCAAAAAGAGCCGCCCGAAAGCAGCTCTTTTAATTTTGAATATATTACTTCTACTTAACAGTGGCCATATGTGCAATCATATCAAGCACTTTGCTCGAATAACCCCATTCGTTATCGTACCACGATACAAGTTTTACAAAGTTAGGATTCAGCATAATACCGGCTCCGGCATCAAAGATTGATGTACGTGAATCGCCAACAAAATCGCTTGAAACAACAGAATCTTCTGTATATCCGATTATGCCCTTCATTTCGCCATCGGCAGCAGCTTTCATAACAGCTTTGATTTCGTCGTACGTTGTCGATTTCTCGAGACGGCAGGTAAGGTCAACCACCGAAACATCCAGGGTAGGAACGCGAAACGACATTCCTGTAAGTTTGCCTTTCATGGCTGGGATAACCTTTGCAGCAGCTTTGGCAGCGCCTGTTGAGGATGGAATAATATTACCGCCGGCAGCACGTCCGCCGCGCCAGTCTTTATGTGAAGGACCGTCAACGGTTTTTTGTGTAGCTGTTGTAGCATGAACAGTTGTCATAAGACCTTCAACTATGCCAAAATTATCATTAATAACTTTTACCAGCGGGGCGAGGCAGTTAGTTGTACATGAAGCGTTACTTATTATTTGCTGTCCTGCATATTCTTTGTGATTTACTCCATAAACGAACATTGGAGTTTCGTCCTTTGAAGGAGCCGACATAATAACGCGTTTTGCTCCACCGTCAATATGAGCCTGGCATGTGTCCATGGTTAGGAATAAACCGGTACATTCAGCAACGTAATCAGCACCTACTTCCGACCATTTGATTTCGGCAGGATTTTTACAGGCAGTAACACGAATCGCCTGACCATTAACGATAAGTTGACCGTCTTTTACGTCAACAGTACCTTTGAACTGTCCGTGAACAGAATCGTACTTTAACATATAAGCCATATAATTTACGTCGATCAGATCATTGATAGCAACAACATCCATATCGTCGCGAAGAATTGATGCGCGGAAAACAAGGCGGCCAATCCGGCCAAAACCATTGATACCTACTTTAATTTTTGTCATAATATATTAATTTTTAAAGATGTGTTCCTTATTTTGAAATCCGCTGCAAAAGTAATCATAATACTTTAATGATTTATGCAAGAAATACGGAAAGATTTCGAATTGGACAGGAAGAAAGGGCGGTTGTGAGTGGGATGAGTTGTTATACAATGGTTGAAGATTGAGCTTTTTAGAGTTTGAGAGAATTTGGTTGTCATTCGATGGTTGATGGATGGGCTGTTGAGTATTACGAGAAGGACAAGTGGTCATTAGATGGTCATTCAATGCTTATTGACCTTTGAACCTTGAACTTTTGAACCTTGAACATCTGAACCTTTCGAACTTTAAATTTATTTGAACCTCTAAAAACCGTTGTTGAACAGATGTTAAAAAATCGTTCCGTTTTTTATACCTTTGCGGCAATGGAAAACATCAGGAATTTTTGCATCATTGCACATATCGACCACGGTAAAAGCACACTGGCCGACAGGTTACTTGAGACCACCGGAACCCTTACCGAACGGCAGCTTCAGAACCAGGTGCTCGATGATATGGATATAGAACGCGAACGCGGTATCACGATAAAAAGCCATGCAATCCGCATGGATTATTTAAGAGATGGGATTAAATACGAGTTGAATCTTATTGACACTCCCGGGCATGTTGATTTTTCGTACGAAGTATCGCGCGCCATTGCGGCCTGTGAAGGTGCATTGCTCATAGTTGATGCTACGCAGGGCATACAGGCGCAAACCATTTCCAATTTGTACCTGGCTTTGGAACATGATCTGGAAATTATCCCGGTAATGAATAAAATGGACATGGATTCCGCTATGCCCGAAGAAGTCGAAGACCAGATTATTGAACTGATAGGTTGTAAACCTGAGGATATTATCCGCGCCAGTGCCCGCACCGGAATGGGTATCCAGGAAATTCTTGATGCCATAATCAGCCGTATTCCGGCACCGAAAGGTGATCCGGAAGCACCGTTGCAAGCTCTTATTTTTGATTCTTTGTTTAACCCATTCAGAGGAATTGTAGCTTATTTCCGTATTTTCAACGGCAAGATACGTAAAGGTGACCTCGTGAAATTTGTGAATACCGGAAAAGAGTATAAAGCAGAAGAGATCGGCTTGCTCAAATTGCAGCAAAAACCAATGGATATGCTTACTACCGGCGATGTTGGTTATATTATATCAGGAATTAAAACGGCTAAAGAGATAAAAGTCGGCGATACAATCACCCATGTGGAACGCCCATGTGCTGCTGCCATTGAAGGATTTGCCAACGTAAAACCTATGGTTTTTGCCGGGCTTTATCCCATAGATGCTGATGATTATGAAGAACTTCGCGTTGCCATTGAAAAACTACAACTCAACGATGCTTCACTCAGTTTTGAACCTGAATCATCCTTAGCTCTCGGATTTGGATTCCGCTGCGGATTTCTTGGACTTCTGCATATGGAAATTGTGCAGGAACGCCTCGACCGCGAATTCAATATGGATGTAATCTCAACGGTGCCTAACGTAATGTATAAGGTTATTACCACCAAAGGCGAAGAACTTGAAGTACATAATCCTTCGGGAATGCCTGATACTACTTGGGTTGATGATATTTACGAACCTTTTATCTCGGCCCAGGTAATTTCAAAATCGGATTACCAGGGTGCTATAATGAAATTATGCCTCGAAAAACGTGGAACACTCAGAAACCAGGTTTACCTCACCCAAAACCGTGTTGAACTCAGCTTCGATCTTCCTTTAGGCGAAATCGTGATTGATTTTTACGATAAGTTGAAAAGCATTTCGAAAGGGTATGCTTCGTTCGATTATCATATTTCCGATTATCGCAAAGCTGACCTGGTAAAACTTGATATTCTTCTTAACGGTGATCCTGTCGATGCGCTCAGTACACTTATTCACCGCGACAATGCATATAGTTTCGGTAAACGTATCTGCGAAAAGCTTAAAGAATTGATCCCAAGGCAACAATACGAAGTTGCAATACAGGCAGCAATCGGTGCAAAAATTATATCGCGTGAAACCATTAAGCCGCTTCGTAAAGACGTTATTGCCAAATGCTATGGCGGTGATATTTCGCGTAAACGCAAGTTGCTCGAAAAACAGAAAAAAGGCAAGAAACGAATGCGCCAGATCGGTAATATTGAGGTGCCGCAAAGTGCCTTCCTGGCAGTGTTGAAACTCGATTAAAAAGTGAGACAACCTTATCTTTTCCCATAGAAAAGATTCATGATAAAAAAGAGATTTCCGGGCAACCAGCGTTACCTGGAAATTTTCGTCTAAACCAGTAAGAGCCTGTTATACAATGTATATATTTTGCATCCTACACTAATTGGCTAAAGCTGACTCCAATATTGCAAACAGGACGAGAACTCCGCCCAGAACCATTACGACAACTTCTAATTGGAGGGAAACTGATAGTGTTAGGATGGCGGAAAGAATGAACCCGAATTTTGAGGCGAATTTTTTACCACCATCAGGATGAAAATGGTCACATTTCAGGCATTTAAAGTATTTATCCGGGCCGATCCGTATTATCAATTTGATGTGGAAGCCAGCTATTTAAGGTAACTTGTTGGCTAAACAACTACTTTTGTATAAAATTACCGGCAAAATTCCTGCCCTTTAGGCACTCAATGTCTATCTTAAACTCCGAGGCAAATTTTGTCGTTGCTGAACAAAGGCCAAAACCGGCTGTTAATAAACAAGGATATAAAATTAATATTCAATATAATCCACCAATGTACTCATTATCAGAATTACCCAGAAAAATCTTCCGTAGTTATATTTGCGCCCATTCCAGTCTTCCCCCGGTTGAAAGCACACAGCAGTTTGTGGATGAGCTTGTAATGTTTTTATTTCCGCTAAAAGGTAATCGTACGGTTTCCTTAAAATCATTACAAGTAGAATTACGCAGGTTGCGTTTTCGGCTCAGCGAACTCCTTTATCCTCTGCATGGTGATGCAGAAGAAGAGGTAACTCAAGTGGTTGAATCCTTTTTTAATCGCCTGCCCGACATTTATGAAATGATGCTGAATGACGCAGATGTGTTTCTTAACAGTGATCCATCGGCAAAAGGGATTGAAGAGATAATTATGTCATTCCCTGGTTTTTATGCTATATCAGTTTATCGTATTGCACATGAACTTCATTTGCTTAATGTACCACTTCTGCCCAGGATTATGAGTGAATACCTTCACAGCAAAACCGGGATTGACATTCATCCCGGAGCCAGAATAGGAAAAAATTTCTTTATTGACCACGGAACCGGCGTGGTAATTGGAGAAACCACAGAGATCGGAGATAATGTGAAAATTTACCAGGGAGTTACACTCGGAGCACTTTATGTAGAACGGGCACTTCGCGACCAAAAACGCCACCCGACAATCCAGGATGATGTAATTATTTACGCCGGGAGCACCATTTTGGGTGGGAAAACAGTAATAGGCCGGGGTTCTGTAATCGGTGGTAATGTTTGGCTTACGGAGAGCGTTGAGTCATTTTCGCTTGTTTATCATCAACCACAGATCGTGATCCGTGATAAAAAAGATTTCGTTGAACCCATAAATTTTTTCATCTGATGAAAGTAAATTCAATATTACAAACCATAGGAAATACGCCTCATGTTCGTATTAACAAGCTTTTCCCTTCAAAATTCGAAGTCTGGATAAAACTGGAAAAGAATAATCCCGGAGGGAGTATTAAAGACCGTATTGCTCTGGCCATGGTTGAAGATGCCGAAAAACGTGGCGTTCTTAAGCCAGGTTCTGTAATTATTGAACCTACCTCCGGAAATACAGGAATTGGACTCGCGATGGTCAGCGCTGTTAAAGGTTACAAGTTGATACTTGTTATGCCCGAATCCATGAGCGTTGAGCGGCGTAAACTGATGTTGGTTTATGGTGCTGAATTTGTGCTTACTCCCCGTGAAAAAGGTATGAAAGGGGCAATTGAGAAAGCCACAGAATTAGCCGGTACAACTCCAGGGTCCTGGATACCCGGGCAATTTGAGAATCCTGCCAATCCGTCCATTCATTTCGAAACAACAGCGCATGAGATAGCTGCTGATTTCCCTGATGGGCTTGATTATATTATTACCGGCGTTGGTACCGGTGGCCATATTTCGGGTGTAAGCAAGTACCTGAAAGCGATTTGGCCCAATCTGAAGGTGTTTGCTGTTGAACCTGAACTTTCGCCGGTAATCAGTGGCGGAACACCAGGCCCGCATCCTTTACAAGGTATTGGTGCTGGCTTTGTTCCCAAAAATCTTGATACAAATCTGCTCGACGGAGTTATTGCTGTATCGAAAGAAAGCGCTTATGAATTTACTCGCAGGCTGGCCCGTGAAGAAGCTATTTTTGCAGGTATTTCCACTGGCGCTTCCTTGGCCGCTGTAAATAAAAAGCTTGCAGAAATGCCTGAAGGTTCACGAATCTTAACTTTCAATTACGACACAGGTGAGCGCTACTTATCGGTTGAGGGATTGTGGGAATAATAAAAAAATACAGTTTAAATTTTATTGATTTACAGTGAGCTAAACCCAAATGTAAATCTGTTCTCTTATTTAGGGATATTCTTTAATCCTATTGACTTTTGCATGTTCTGTTATTTGATAACGAACTTCAAATGGAGAAGGAGAATAAACAAATATTTTCTAAAAAATTATCCGGGAAAGAGAAGTTTTTTTAATTCTGTTGTAACTTTATACTATTGTTAAACGTTCTACCTTCGAAAACTAACAACTGAAAACCAAAAAGATGACTACAGCCGAGTACAATTCATGTGCCGACTTATACTCCGACGGAGTGTATCGCTTCATCCTGAAGAATATCAAGGATAGGGATACAGCCCAGGATATTGTACAGGAATCGTATGTGAGGATGTGGGAGAGAGTGAAAGAAGTATCATACGATAAAGCACGCGCTTACCTTTTTACAACGGCTTATCATACCATGATTGACCATATCCGTAAAAACCAGCGCATTAGTTCTTTGGACGACGACTACTCAGAAATACATGATGAAACACCAGGAAATTACAACGACCTGAAAGAAGTAATTAACGAAGCCGTTGCAAAACTTCCTGAAATACAACGATCGGTGATCATGCTCCGCGACTACGAAGGATACTCATACGAAGAAATCGGTGATATCCTGAAACTCAGTGAATCCCAGGTGAAAGTTTATATTTTCAGGGCACGTACTTTTCTGAAACAATATATAGGCAGCCTCGATCTGGTACTCTAGTAATCACAGCTTACAAAAGATCAAACAAAATGAAAATCAACAGGGATAATTACGAAGCATATTTCCTCGACTATCACGAAGGACTGTTAAGCCCGGAAATGGTCGAAGAAGTAAAGTTGTTCGTTGATCAAAATCCCGACCTTAAAAATGTACTTGAGGAGTTTGAAGCAGTTACACTTGTTGCTGACCAGGACATAGTTTTTGAGAAAAAGTCAGCCTTAAAAAAAAATCAGGTATTCGCCACATCTCAGGTTAACGAACTGAATTATGAAGAATACCTGGTAGCCGAAACCGAAGGATTATTAAATGCAGAACAACTTGCCTCCATTGAAGAATTTATCAGCATCAACCCGCAGTTTGAAAAAGATCGCAGGTTATATGCACTTGCACATCTTTCTATTGAAGATGAAGTTGTTTTTGAAGCCAAAGAATCGCTTAAACAAAAGGCAATTCCTGTTGGCACAATTAATGCCGATACTTTTGAAACATACCTAGCCCGCGAAATCGAAGATGATCTGAGCCCGGATGAAAAACTTCAGCTAGCTGAATTCATGCAATACAATCCCCATCTGGAACGGGACCGTGAACTTTACAAGCACACTATTCTGTCCGCTGAAGAAAATATTGTATTTGAAAATAAACGCATCCTGAAACAATCTGTAATCCCTGTCCGTCGCATTGTTTACTATGCGCTATCGGCAGCAGCTTCGCTGGCATTGATTTTTAGTGTTTACTTTTTGATTGATCGCAACGATATTCCCCGCAAACTATCTGAACAAGGTAAAGTAAAGAATACGGTCAACAAGGTAATAACCCAGCCTGCCACTGCAATACCGGATAAACAGGTTGCTTCAAACATCAAATCTCCTGCTGATCATACTTCAACCTACAAAGGGGAAAAAACTGCTACAAATAATGAAACAGCTAATACTTTTGTGGTTAAAAATCGGGAGCCGGAGCAGTTTGCATTCGTTGACCGCCAAATTGTTGAGCCTTTACAATCCAGATCTGCAAGAAAAGTTACAATACGTTCATACGTCGATCCGGAATTTACATTTATTCGTACAAGCCAGATGGATATGAACCGAAACCTTGAGTTCTATTATAACCTCAAACTCGCTCAGGAAATTCAATATGCACAGTTGAATTCGAAAGATAAAAACCCAGCCAAAACCATTTTTGATGCTACTGTAGGAAAAGTAGGCGAATTATTTGCCATGAACCGGAAACCATCTCCTCCTGAAGAAAAAAAGGAACTAACAATCTGGACTTTTGCTGAACTTGGTGTTACTGCTTACAATACAGTTACATCGAGTGAAGTTGAACTTAATCTTAGCAAAGATGATGAAGGAAAAGTAGTTGGGTATGACCTGGAAAGCGGGCTGGTGGACATCAAAAAAGATTTTAATAAGTAAATACATAAAAATTGACAATAGCTTTCCGGGCTTAGTCCGGATTTTTTTTTGCCTGTAAATTTCAAATCCGGGTTTGTTGTTTTCTGAAAATGATTTTCAGTAAAATTCTTTTATTTGGCCCGAAAAAAATAATTCATGCTTTGCGTTAACCCAGGATAAATTAGCAAACCTGAAATTTTATAACTGACCTGGAGTAATAGTAGAGTCAACATGCTCAAACGAAATAATCTTATAAAGGGAATCGTTTTCCTAAAATACTTATTCCAAATTGCACTGAATCCTATGTTAGATATTTGTTTTCTTATCCAGTTGTAACATTATACCTGGTATTTCCGTCTTGTATTTTAAAATCTAATTATACAAACAAAATAATCTCAATCCAATGAAAAACCTAAAATTCTTGCTCGCAGCAATGATGCTTCTTACACTTCCATACAGCAGTGTAAAAGCACAGACAAAAGGAAATGGCAATGTAACTACAGAGGAACGCCAGGTTCCTGCTTTTGATGCAGTTAAAGTTAGTGGCGCTATTAACCTGATAATTTCGCAGGGGAATCAGCAATCGGTAAAAGTTCAAACTGACGAGAACCTACAAAGCCACATAATTGCTACAGTTATAGATGAAACCCTGAACCTGAGTTGCAAAAACATGCAGAATCCAACAAAAACAAATGTTTATGTAACTGCTGTGAAACTTACCAAAATTGCTGCCAGTGGTGCAGTCAAGGTTACAGGTGAAACGGTTTTCAAAAGTGATGCTTTTAGTCTTAACACTTCGGGAGCAACACAAGTAGTATTAGATATCGAAACGGGTACGTTTGACAACGAAACCAGTGGAGCCTCGAAAAGTACTATAAATATTAAAGCAAAAACTGCAAATACCGAAATCAGCGGAGCCGGCATCATGATGCTGAAAGGAACTGTTGAAAAGCATAATGCTAAAGTATCGGGTGCAGGAAAGTTGGAAGCCGCAGATTTAATTACAGAATATACCAATGCTAATGTTTCAGGGGCAGGTAATGCTATTGTTATGGCCCGCAAGCAACTTAAAACTGACAAATCGGGAGCTGGCAGCATTTCTTACATCGATAAGGGTGAAACAAAAAGTATAAAACAAAAAGATGAAAATGTGATTACCTTTTAATAGCATTGCAATAAACCTGTTTAAAATGATAACAACTGCATATTTTTTGATGTGCAAATTACATTTGCAGGAGTCAGTCAGGTATACGGGGAAAGTGATATTGAACAGAATTAAGAAAATTTGTAAAAAGTATTTAATAAATCCGGGACTTCCCCGGATTTTTTTGCTTTTTGGATGGTATAAACAGGCATCCTTATTGCCCCAACTCAACTTTTCTGCTTTTAAAATTCCGGCAATATTGTATTCAAAATACAAGGAAACCCGAATTATTTGCAGATTTTTAACTTTTTATTAGTTTCCTGTAACATTATACCGGCTTTCTCCGTCTAGCAACCGGAAACTAATAAACAACAAACAGCATAATCTCAATCCAATGAAAACTCTGAAACTTACACTCACAGGAATGATGCTCCTTACACTCATCTTTACCAGTGTTAAAGCTCAAACAAAAGGAACCGGCAGCATAACTACGCAGGAACGCGAAGTGCCCGCATTTGATGCCATTAAAGTGGGTTGCGCAATCAATCTGTATATTTCGCAAGGTGACAAGCAAATGGTAAAAGTTGTTACCGACGAAAACCTGCAGGACCGCATCATTACAAAAGTTGCTAATGGTACACTGAGCCTGAGTTGCGACAACATTAAGGATGCAACGAAAATGAATGTTTATGTAACTGCCGTCAATCTTTCAAAAATTGATGCTAGCGGAGCATCGAAAGTTACAGGTGAAACACTGCTGAAAAGCGACGCTTTTGGACTATATACTTCAGGCGCAGCCAAAACAACCCTGAATATTGAAACAGGTACATTTAACAACGAAACCAGCGGAGCAGCCAGTAATACGATTAGCCTGGCGGCAAAAACCGCCAATACCGAAGTGAGCGGAGCAGGCTTTCTTGCACTTAAAGGATCCGCAGAAATGCATAAAACACAGGTTTCAGGAGCGGGAAGCCTTAAAGCTCTCGAATTTATTACCGATAATACCGATGCCAATGTTTCAGGGGCAGGGAATGCTAAAATAATGGCACGTAAACAATTAAAGGCAGACCTCTCAGGAGCCGGTAATATTACCTACTTCGATAAAGATAACATTAAGAAAATTGGCAAATCAGGTCAGTATCAGATCACTTTTGATGGAATGGATAATATTAAAAGTGTAATAATAGAAGATGAAAATGAGGATGCGGATCCAAATGAAACGGCTAAGGAGTCGTGGAAGCTTTCGGATGATAATGACTCCGTTACAGTGATTGTTAATGATAAAAGAGTGGTGGTTGTTACTGATGATACAGTAAGAGTAAATTTAGGCCAACGCGACTATGTGATCAGCGACAACGGAGTAAAGATCAGTAAACATGACAAAGAGCCAAAATTCAAAGGACATTGGGCTGGATTTGAACTGGGTGTCAACGGGTTGCTGAATAAGGATATGGTAATCGGTTCTCCTGAAGGTTATAACTTTATGGATCTGAACTATGCCAAATCCATCGCAGTAAATATCAATTTTTTCGAGCAAAATATAAACCTGATCCGTCAGCACCTGGGACTTGTTACCGGTATGGGGATTAGCTGGAATAACTACCGTTTTGACAAAAACGTTGTGCTGACCCATGACGGAGAGTTTAATGGATATTTCGACACGGACGCAACTAAAAGCTACGAAAAAAGCAAACTCGTTGTCACTTACCTGCGAGTTCCTTTAATGCTCGAATACCAGACTAACAGCAAAATGAAAGCCAATAGTTTTCATTTGTCGGGAGGTGTTGTTGGAGCTTTAAGGATAGGATCACACTCGAAAATAATTGTTGATGACAATAAATCGAAAGACAGAAGCGATTTCTATATTAATCCTTTTAAAGTTGATGCTATTGCAAAAATTGGCTGGGGTGTGATCAACCTTTACGGAACATACTCGCTTACCGAAATGTTCCGCAGCAATAAAGGGCCTGAGGTTTATCCTTTTGAGATTGGTATCACACTGGCTTCATTCTAGCAAACTTATTCGGTAAAACCGAACTCTAAAACAAAAACATTTTTTGAAATAGCTCTACTTAATATTGATTTGGTTAGTTGATTGACTGCCTCCAGCCGGGGGCAGTTTTTTTTTTACGAGCAAAGCATTAACTTTGCCACAAATACCATCATCGAAAACATATTTTTAATACATAATCTGAAAAACAAAATCCTATGTCGGGACATAATAAATGGTCGACCATTAAACGTAAAAAGGGCGCAATTGATGCCAAAAGGTCGAAAATTTTCTCCAAAATCAATAAAGAAATTACTGTCGCTGTAAAGGAAAGCGGACCTGATCCTGATTCCAATCCACGACTGAGGCTTGCCATAGCCAATGCCAAAGGCGCCAGTATGCCGAAAGACAACATTGTACGTGCTATCAGTAAAGGATCGGATAAGGACGGAGCTAATTTTATCGAGTGTACATTCGAAGGATATGCCAATGGCGGAACCGCTATTTTCCTTGAAGCTACCACCGATAACCAGCAACGTACTATAGCGAATGTAAGGATGTACTTTAATAAGTTTGGCGGCAACCTTGGCACGAACGGATCGTTGAGTTTTATTTTCGACCGAAAAGGCATTTTTACCATTCCACAAGGCGATCTCAATCCCGATGATTTTGAAATGGAAATGATTGAAGCGGGCGCTGAAGATATGCAACTCGAAGAGGGTTATTTTACAGTTACTACTGCCATGGAAAACTTTGGCGCTATGATGAAAAAGCTTGAAGCTTTGAAAATTGAACCGGAAAATGCTCAACTGCAACGCATTCCGAAGGACACATCCAAAGTTGACCTGGAAACCGCTAAAAAAGTGATGCGCCTGGTCGAAATGTTCGAAGAAGACGACGACATTCAAGCCGTTTATCACAATCTTGAGATGACGGATGAACTGATGGATTCGTTATAAAACTGCAAATAACATAAAAGACTAACCCGAAAGTTGATGGAAGCTTTCGGGTTTTTTATTGGATTTTGTTCATCTCCAAAACGGGTATGTATTGTTGTTCCAGTTTCAAATGTTCCGGCGAATGCCATCCAGCTATAACCAGATCATAAAACCTCGCCCCGTCATCCAATCATCCCAATCACATCTCATACTGAATCATCTTACCGTTATAAAGATATTTATTTGGTTTGGAAATAAAAGGGCTGCGTACAATTAAGCCTTTAATATTCATTCACAAAAACACCTCACCCTGCCCTCTCAAGGAGAAGGGAGGGGATGAGGTCTTATGTTAAAAGAGAAGGTGCCAAAGGCGGATGAGGATAGAGGGTTTGGTGTGAGGTATTACTCGGATTTCAAGCCTTTAACTCATTTTGTCGTTAAGTAGTCATATTTAATGAATGTTGATCTGCGAAATCTGCTTAATGGTTTGGCTTGTTTCGACTATCGCCCCATATCCATTGCTCTATGACATATAAGTTTGTCAATGCTTTAAAAGAACGAATTAGCAAAAGAGGTTTTTTAAACAGCTCATTTACAAGCCCATATAAAATATTTTGCATCTAAATTAAACTTATAGTTGTATAACTATGTTTTTAGTTGTATCTTTGTTCCATAATCTGAAAATCATGAAGAAGCTAACCAAAGCAGAAGAACAGATCATGCAGGTGCTGTGGGAACTGGAGAAAGGATTTGTAAACGATATTGTAAGCCAATTTCCGGAACCAAAACCTGCTTATAATACTATATCCACCATTGTACGTATTTTGGAGCAGAAAGGGTTTATTGCCCATAAAGCATATGGCCGAACCCACGAGTATTATCCGCTGGTTCAAAAAGAAGATTATTCCCGCGAATACCTGGATAATTTCACGAAGAATTATTTCAGCAATTCGTATAAAGCGCTGGCCTCATTTTTCGCGCAAAGTGAAGATTTGAGTATTAAAGAACTTGAAGAAATAAAACTGCTGGTTGAAGAACAGATCAGTAACCATAAAAAAGTAAAACAATGAACGTGCTAATCACCTATATTTTTGCCGCGATCGTATCGCTGGGAGTTTTCTACACAGCATATATAGTTTTCTTGCGGATAGAACCACTGTTCCGGTTTAACAGGATTTACCTGCTTTCAGCCTTACTTCTTTCCTATCTGATTCCGCTTATCACATTGCTGCCCGATTCCTTTTTATTTATAAAGACAAATGCACCCGACACCGGCTTTATGCACTCAATCATATTGTCTCCGGTAGTGATTAATGCAACAGCTAGTAAAATACCATCACTTCCTGAAATACTTGGATACATCTATCTTCTGGGAGTGCTATTCTTTGCTGTTAGGTTAATAATCAGGCTTATAAGTATTTATAAACTAGGCAAAAACGGGGTCAGGTCTGATAAAGATGATAGTTCAATTCTTTGGAGCCAGTCGAACATTCCACCATTTTCATTCTTCCGCACCATGTATTTGCCTGCTAACCTGAAAGATACCGTACATTTAAACGAAGTAATCAGGCACGAACAAGTGCATATTAAATCATGGCATAGTTTCGACATTGTATTCACCCAGGTAATGCAAATTATTTGCTGGTTCAACCCTTTCATTCCATTGATAGAAAAGTCTTTGCGCGAAATTCATGAATATGTGGCAGATAAAGAAGTTATAACCGCCGGTACCGATCCGGTAGCCTATACCAAAATTTTATTTTCACAGGATAAAACAGCCCTGGCTATTGTGCTGGGAAATAATTTCAATTACTCACTCATAAAAAGGAGGTTAACCATGTTTTACAAAAAGAATACGCGATTTGCCAGGCTGAAGGCTGTTGCAGTATTACCACTGGCTATTTGCATAGTAATGATTTATGCAATAGGCTGCAAACAATCAGCAACTAAATCTTCCGAAACAACCGTTGCCACCGAGGCTCCGGCACAGGTGACTCCGGCAGTTCAACCGGATGGTTCAGTGCCACCGCCACCGCCACCACCACCACCGCCACCACCACCTGCAGATGCAAAAAAAGCAGATAGAGTTTATACAATTGTTGAAAATATGCCTCAATTCCCTGGAGGAGATGCCGCCCGTAATACGTATATAGCTGAAAACATTAAATATCCGGAAACAGCTAAGAAAAAAAATATTCAAGGGACTGTTTATGTGTCTTTTGTGATTGAAAAAGATGGTTTGGTAAGTTCTGTAAATACTTTAAGAGGCATTGGAGGCGGATGCGACGAAGAAGCTATAAGGGTAGTAAAGGGAATGCCAAAATGGACACCTGGCAAACACAATGGGAACCTTGTCAGAGTTCAGTTTAATATGCCAATAAAGTTTAAACTCAGCTAAAATAAAATGTCCAAACAGCTCCGGATCTTCCTGCTTATTATGCTTGCAAATGCATCCTTAGAACTATTTTCTCAGATTTGCATACCCAAGAAGAACCAGTATGACTCCAATCGTAAAAAGCAAGGCTATTGGGTAGAAGTTTCAAAATTAAATCCTGATCAAAAGGTTTTCAAAGGTTGGTACGATCACGGAAACGAAACTATAAGGTGTACTTATTACATTGTTAGCAACAAGCGGTAAAAAACAGACAAGAAAGCAGAATTTGACTTTTGACTGTTCACTGCAACTTGACAAATTAAAGACAGGAAATATAAAAGCCGACACTCAAGCCAACCCCAAAGTTTAAATTTTTACCCCATCGCACTTTTCGCCAAAGGCGTTTTGGCTATCACATATTGCAGCACATTTGCAAGCACACACAAGCCAATGCTCAAACCAAAAGGCATGCAAAAGAGCTGCAATCCCCTTCTCAACAGTTAATATTATATTTGCCCTGGTAAATTCTTTGGAAATAATATAGGAAAACTTTGTGTTTCAACTATTAGTTTCTAATTTTGACCTGTAAACAATAACAGTCAATTATTATGCCAGATATTGAAGTAAGGAATTTAATTGTTGAATCTGCAACCAAGTATTTTTCTAAATACGGTTTTTCTAAAACCACGATGGATGAGATTGCCAAGAATATTCATAAAGCAAAAGGAGTTTTATATTATTATTTTAAAAGCAAAGAAGAACTTTTTAACGAAGTTTTAAAACAAGAATTAAGTAAAGTAAAGAAAGAATTAAAAAAAATTGTAGATAGTGATGATGATACTCTGATTATACTAAAAGAATATATGCTTACTCGTTTAAAATTACTACACAAAGCTGTTAACTACCATGAAACTCTCAGAGCCGATTTCTTTGAAAAATATTACTTCGTTAAAGATGTCAGAGATGATTTTACTGAGTTTGAACGTACTCAAATTACCAACATTTTGAAAAAAGGGAAAAAGGAAGGTTATTTGAATGTTAAAAATATAAATTCCACTGTAAACATTGCTATAATGATAATAAGCAGCATTGAATTCCCTTTATTTTTACAAAACAAATATGCTGAATATGAAAATACAATGGAAGAACTTATATCCATGCTGGTGAATAATTTAAAAATTCAAAAAAAATAAATAGTTATTTTTTGTTAAAATATTTGACTAAAAAACATAATTGGTCAAATATAATATTTACTTTTGCACTGACTTAAAAACAATATTATTCAAATATTTGATAAAAGAAATATGAAAACATTTGCACAGTTAATTATCAGGTACAGAAAGGCAGTAATAGCAATAACATTGGTTCTGACAGTTTTCTTTGGCTACTTTATTAAGGATATTAAAGTTAATTCTGATATTTTGAGTTCTCTGCCAAAGAACGATAAAACAGCCATATTATTTAACCGTATTGGTACGCAATATGGTGGAAACTCAATAGCAATGATAGCTATTGAAACGGATAATATATTCAAAAAAGAAACCCTTGAACAAATCAGGCAAATTACAGATTCAATTAAAACTTTACAAGGAATAGGTTCCGTAACTAGCTTAACAGATGTTATTGACATTAAATCCAGTGAAGAAGGAATTGAAATTGGAAAATTAGTTGATCCGAATAATTTGCCAAAAACACCCGGGCAACTTGACAGCTTAAAAAAATATATCTTTTCAAAAGATATGTATAAAGGCAATCTCATATCTGAGGATGCCACCGCTACACTTGTTGTAGCTAAAATTATTGAAGGTTCGGACAAAGAGAAGGTTACTAATTTAATTAAGTCAAAAATTCAAAACATTCAATTACCTAAAACAGTTACATTATATTATGGTGGGCAGCCTTTTTTAATGAACGAACTCGCAAGAATAATTTTTCACGATATGGCATTGCTTGGTCCCATTGCATTCCTTATAATTGCTCTTATAATTCTTTTAAATTTCAGGTCGGCAAGAGGTCTTATCTTGCCCCTTTTAACTGTTACCATAGCTATTATATGGACATTGGGCATTATTTCTTTGCTACATTATGAATTAACATTAATTACAAGTATTATCCCTGTTATTTTGTTGGCAGTTGGTAGCGGATGGCCTATTCATATTATTAATAGAATAAACAAAGAGACTGATGCTGACCGAAAAAGTGCATTAGTGAAAGCTCTTTTGTATGTGGCATTACCCGTATCACTTGCTGCTATCGCAGCAATGATAGGTTTTTTAACTTTTGTTTTTGGTTCTTATCTGACCATGATACAGCAATTCGGAATTTTTTCCGCATTGGGTATTTTCATTGCTCTGCTTCTTTCCCTGTCATTTGTCCCTGCACTTGTTGCCTCAATAAAATCTAAAAACAATACAAAAGAGCTTAAAGAAAAAAGTATTAAAAAATCATTTCTTGATAATTTATTAAAAACAAATATGGGCTTTATACAGAAGCACCCTGCTTACATTATTATCCTTTGGGTCTTTGTTATAATTATTTCAATTATCGGAACTACTAGAATCCAACATAAGGCTAGTATGATTGATTTTTTCAAAAAGGAAAGCGATGTTCAAAAAACTGAAAAGTTAATGAATAGTAAATTTTCAGGAACTATGCCTGTTTATGTCGCTGTAAAAGGCAATGTGCAGTCACCCGAAGTACTAAATGTTATGAGGGAAATTCAGGAGCACATGAAAAAAAATCAGTACATCAAACAAACGCAGTCTGTTGCCGACCTTATTGAAGAAATGAACAATGCAATGGGTGAAGGTAAGAAAATACCTAAAGAGCAAGCCAAAATAGAACAACTGTGGTTTTTATTAGACGGGCAGGAAATTATGAAACAACTCGTAAATGATTCCCTGACAGAAGGCATAATACAAGCAAATATGTCAAACAGTGACTTTAATGTTCAATCTCAATTTTCTGAAGATTTGAATAGCTATATTAAACAATTTAAATCTAATAATATTGAAGTATCCGGGATGCCTGCTATTTACAATCGTCTTGACCAAAGTATTGTAAAAACTCAACGGCAAAGCTTAATATTAGCAATAATCCTTGCGTTTACATTGGTTGCATTGATGTTCAAATCCGTGAAGAAAGGTTTATATTCCATTATTCCCATGACTATTTCTGTACTTGTCTTATTCGGGTTTATGGGTTGGTCAGGAATCCCGCTTGACATTGCAACTGTTCTGGTCAGCAGTATTGCAGTAGGTGTTGGTGATTATGCCATTCATATAATATCAGGTTTTAATTTTTATTATAAGTTAGAGCCAGATGTTAACACCTCTTTGGGGAAAAGTGTACAAATCAGCGGCAGAGCAGTTATCGTTAATGTATTATCTGTTTCAGCTGGTTTCTTAGTGTTATCACTTTCCAGCCTTGTCCCTCTTCAACGTTTTGGAATCATAATAGCTGTTGCAATGATTAGTTCTGGATTGGCTGCAATAACACTGCTTCCTGTAATTATAAGAGCTACCACTAAATCTAAAATAAAATCTAACCTTAATCGCCAGTTGGAAGAAGTGCCTAAAGCATCAGAATGTTTAAATTAAAATTAAATCTATTGTTCACCTTAAAAAATCAAATATGAAAAAGCTAAAAATTCAAACAGCAGTTTTAACCGCATTTATCGTTGCAGGCAGTATGTTTTCTGCAAATGCACAGGATGCCGTTACTATTTTGAAAAAAATGGATGATTTAATGTTTTCCTCAAAAGATATGACAGGAAAACAGAAAGTTATTCTGATCGATAAAGCTGGTAAACAAGAAACCCGTGAAGGAAAGATGCAACAAAAAGGAACCGATAAACGAATGATGCGTTTTACTGCACCTGCTTCACAGGCAGGAATAGCAGTTTTATCACTAACTGACGATAAGATGTATTTGTATTTACCTGCTTTTGGCAAGGAAAGACGAATTGCTTCAAGCGCAAAAAACCAAAAATTTGCAGGCACCGATTTTTCTTATGATGACATGGAGTCAAAATCATATTCCGATAAATACACTCCTAAATTATTAAAAACTGAAACCAATGTATTTGTCGTTGAAATAACTCCCAAATCAACATCCGAATACTCTAAGATAATCGTAAATATTAACAAAACAAACTATTATCCAGAATCAATGGATTACTATGACAAGGGGGGAAATAAAGTAAAAGTAGCAAAATACACATTCAAAAAAGTTGGCAAGTATTGGAACCCATCAGAAATTGAAATGACCGATTTAAAAACAAATCACAAAACCAAAATGCAAATGTCTGATGTGAAATATGACACAGGTTTAACAGATGATGATTTTACTGTAAGAAAATTAAAAGAATAATACTATGTTATTGCCTAAAAAATCTAAAAGTATCTGCCTTTTGATTTTAATTATTGTTTGTTCGATAACGGTAAAGTCACAAAACATTAAGGTTTCAGTAAACGGTATTCGCTCAACGCAGAGGCAGTTAATCATAAAGGTTTATAAAGACAATGCAAGTTTTGATAAAGACAAACCATTTGTTACAAAGAAATTTGTAAAGAGCGGAATTTCAAAAGGTGAAATGTCTGTCAGTTTTACTTTGGAACCCGGAACTTATGGTCTTGCTCTTCTTGATGACGAAAACAAAGACAATGAGATGAATTATAGCTTTATAGGAATACCAGAAGAAGGTTTTGGATTTTCGAACTATTATCTTTCAGGATTAACAAAACCAACTTTTGATTTGTTCAAATTCGTTTTAGATAAAGATCAAATTCAGAAAATTAATATTAAAATAAGATACATGTAAAAATATAATGTTATGAAAAAAATAAATCTGTTTTCATTTATACTTTTATCATTTTCTTTTATAGCCAAAGGTCAGGATACAATTGTAAATCCTTCGGATACTACAGTTATTGTACAAGAGGTGCAAGATGTGCAAAACCCTGATGAAAACAAATTAAAAATATCAGGAGAACTATTAACTGATGACCGTTTTCTACTTAAAGATAAAAATGACTGGGCATGGAACGAAAACCGTTTAACTTTGAAATTTGACAAAAAAATTACCGGTAATTCAAAGTTCTACTGCGAAATATGGTTGAGAAATATTGGACTTCCAAAATTAACCACTTCATCTGAATTATATAACAAAGGAATAGTTGACCCATATAATTTGGATATAAAAGAAGCCTACCTACAAATATTCTCTTTTCTTACTAAAAATCTTGATTTAAAAATCGGGCGTCAGTATATTACATGGGGAACGGCCGATAAGTTAAATCCAACTAGCAACCTTAATCCCTATGATATGGAAGACATTTTGGATTTTGGTCGGCATCGTGCATCAGATGCTATTAACATGAACTATTATCTTAATAATAATTATTCTTTGCAAGGTGTGTTTATTCCGTTTTTTCAGCCTGCTAATATGCCTGTTGGTATTTTTTCAAAGGCTTTAAATCCTGGTATGGATCTACCACAAGGAATGGTATTAAAAGGGGTATCAGATACTTTACTAATGCCAAGATATAATTTGGGCGAAAGTTCTACAGCGGGATTTAAATTTAAAGGAATGGTTAAAGGAGTGGATTTCTCATTAAGTTATATATGGGGTCGGGATGGACTTCCTTTATCTACGAGAAATACTTTCATTCCAGTTGATACACTTGGAGGAATTAATATAAATTCACAGCTTTCGTTTACAAGAAATCATATCATAGGTGCTGACTTGTCAACAAGTATTGCCGGTATGGGATTTTGGGCAGAAGCAGCAGCATTTATACCCGAAAATGATATTATTATGACAAATGATTTATCAGCGTTTTATCCTATGTCATCAGTTCCGATAACACAGGACTCAATACTTATCAAAAAAACAGAACCATATATAAAATATATCATTGGGGGTGATTATAATTTCAGTGATGGTTCTTATATTAATTTGCAATACATGCATGGATTTTTTCATGAAAAAGGAAGCGAAAACTTGAATAATTATTTCTTTTTACAGTATGAGAAAAAGTTTTTTAATGAAAAACTTAAAATCGCCCCCATTGGCGGCGCTTTCATTGTAACTGATTGGGATAAAATCAAAGATAATTTTGCTATTGCTTATATCCCACAAATTACATACAAAGCCACTGAAGATGTTGAAATTACCCTGTCAGCAGCAATTTTCAACGGCAAAGGAGATAATTTGTTTGCTAATTTGAAAGACTACAATATGTTTATGTTTAAGTTAAAATATAGTTTTTAGTATTACCCACTGCACAATGTCAAGCACATGCTGCAAACCGCACAAGCCAACCAAAACCAAAGTTTGCAGCAAGAGCTTGCCATATTCTGCACACTTACGAGAGTGATTAAGACAAAAAAAATCCACCCTTCTGTAAAAATTTAAACGCCGACACACATTCCACCCCAGACAAAAGCTCTCTGACAGTTTGACAGCGAAACTGGAAATAGTAATATCTTTGTGACATGAAAGACAAGAACCGCCAGTTGCTAACAGCGTGTAGCTTCAATTGCCGAGATAGTGCGAGTTTCAACGTTTTTGCATTTAATAAACTTATGTGTAACCTGACAGGAAAGTGCCTTGAAATCGGCAACTGCAAGCTACACGCAAACCTAAGGAGTCAGGTGGACAAAGTTCCGTTATGTGAACGATAGTCTGATACGAATGAAACGCTATACCATGAATGGGAATCTCGACTACAAAGGATCTGCACTCATGCTCAGGAATAAAGATGAGCTTCGGTTCTGCTGGGATGGGAAGTTTGTATTTTATGATTCACACAGGCACAAGATAAAAAAAGTGACCTATATACGTGGCGTGGAACAGGATCTTGAATAATTACAAAATTCGGGATTGATCAGAAATATGGTTTTAGTTTGAAATCAGATAACTCTAAAAACAATAAAAGGCAGCCATTGGCTGCCTTTTATTGTTAAATACAATGCAATGCGCGCTAAACTGTTACTATTTCAAAAGTATCCTGCGCAATAACAAGTTCCTCATTGGTTGGAACAACCATAACCGTAACTTTTGAACCAGGTTTGCTTATGATGGCTTCTTTTCCGCGGAGTTTGGTATTCTTCGCCACATCAAATTCGAGGCCCATAAATTCGAGGCTTTCACAAACTTCCTGGCGTGTTTCCCAGCCGTTTTCGCCTACACCACCTGTAAATATAACTACATCAATACCACCCATGGCAGCAGCATAGGAGCCCAGGTACTTTTTTATCCTGTAATGATAAATGTCAAGCGAAATTTTTGCCCTGTGATTGCCTTCGGATGCAGCAGTTTCAACATCACGCATATCGCTCGATACTCCTGACAAGCCGAGAATACCGCTGTGTTTATTTATAAGTGTGCTTGTATAAGGGATG
>Ga0208789_1000869_pt1 | contig 21916 bp, 21 predicted proteins | sample Methanotroph_Enr_FD_187368 | JGI IMG/M metagenome (GOLD analysis project Ga0208789, IMG submission 187368) | Enriched soil microbial communities from Old Woman Creek wetland in Ohio, USA - Methanotroph_Enrichment_5 (SPAdes) (version 2) | ecosystem: Environmental > Terrestrial > Soil > Wetlands...
ACTCCCGTTTAAATCCATCGGGCAACTCTTTGTCCAGCTCAATCTGAAATTGAAATAATGAATAGCCAAGCTTTTTAGCTAAAACATCACTGTCAACCACCTGCACTACCGATGGCCAACCTTCTGTTGGAATTTCCGCCCCGGCTAATTTTATACCAACGCGGGGAAAATGATTAATCCGTCCACTAATAATTGTTTCCGCGTTGTTAATCTGCAAATCAGGAAGCGCCTTCCGATCCGGATTTTGCGGAATCCAGCCCCTGTTCACCAAAACAGCCTTGGTTTCACCGGTCAATACCAACGGCGTCAACACAAAATACCCTGCCTTGCCGCCGCTGATTTGATTGTCTATCAAGAACTGGTGCGCCACATCATAACGCCCTGAAACCTCGACCTGCCTGTACCTGAGTGCATCTGCCTGGTCTTCAGTAGCTGCAGACAGCTTCAGGATTTCTGTTGCGCCCGCCTGTTCCTGCAACTGAAGCAACGCTCGTTTCTGTTCTGACCGGTCTAATTGCCACATGCCCAACGCCAGCAATACCGGCAGCAGGCACAGATAAACCAAGGTTGGAATGATTTTAAACCTCATAGACTGACATCTTCTTTTTTCTTTACCCTATTGGCACCGGCACTTAAATAACCGAGAATACTAAAACCTTAGCCGACAACCATATCACTATTCATGATTATAAAAAGCATCGTTATTATCGCCTTTATCCTGATCATTATCAGCCTGGGTTCCGCGCTATTTCATCTGATTAAACACAAGCCTCAGGAACAATCCGAAAAAACAGTCAAAGCCCTGACTTTCCGCATTACCCTGTCAATCGTATTATTCATATTCATTTTTATCGCCTTAGCAACCGGTATGATCACGCCTCACGGGTTGGGTGCTCGAATGCACCAGACTCCAACTGCACCAGTTAAATAAAAACAACTCAATTATCCCGACAAAAAAAAAGCGCTGTCTGTGAGACAGCGCTTTTTTCGGTACGGCTGTTTAGATTAAATCACATAAACAAATACAAACAATCCTAACCATACCACGTCAACAAAATGCCAGTACCATGCTGCGGCTTCAAATGCGAAATGATTTTCAGGTTTGAAGTGGCCTTTCCAACTACGAAACAACACAACGCTCAGGATAATAGCACCAACGCAAACATGGAAACCGTGAAAACCGGTCAACATGAAAAAAGTAGAACCATAAATGCCTGAACCTAAAGTCAAACCCATTTCGGTATAAGCCTCATGATACTCGAATGCTTGAAAACACACGAACAACAGTCCTAAGCCTACAGTAGCCGCCAAACCTTTAATCAACTGATCACGATTTTTGGCAAGCAAGCCATGATGCGCCCAAGTGCAGGATACGCCGCTGGTTAACAGAATTAAAGTGTTCAGAAAAGGCACACCCCATGCCCCCATCGACTCAAACTCACCGCCGACTTTACCGGGACCGTTTGTCGGCCAGACGGCTTCAAATGTAGGCCACAACAATTCTTTAGTTGCGGCTCCACTACCTTCACCGCCTAACCAGGGCACCGATAAATTACGCGTATACCAAAGCGTGCCAAAGAAAACGGCAAAAAACATGATTTCTGAAAAGATGAACCACATCATGCCCATGCGATAAGAAACACCTACTTGCGTACTGTACATGCCGGATTCGCTTTCCCCGGCCTGCAATGTAAACCAACCGGCAAGCATGACAATAAAAACGGCCAACCCCAACCCCATCCAGGCTGGACCGGCTGCTGATCCATTTAAATAATTTGCAAACCCAGCCAGCATCATCACCAAACCGCCAGTTCCAACGACCGGCCAAGTAGCTTTATGCGGAATGTAATACTCGTTACTTGTAGACATGACCTTCCTCTCTCATTTCACTGATGTTTCAGTATTGTCAAAAAATGTGTACGCGAGCGTAATTGTTTTATATTCCTTGGGAATTTCAGGATTAACAACAAAACGCACCGGCATGGTTCTACCCTCTCGCGCCTTAAATGTTTGTTCTGAAAAACAAAAACACTCTGTTTTTTTAAAAAATTCAGCAACTGCTCCGGGCGAAATACTTGGAATTGCCCGTGCAACCATCACTTTGTCGGTCTTATTTTCCGCATAAAAATTCACCGTTACATATTCACCCGGATGAACCTTTATTTTCTTTATTTCCGAACGAAACTCCATCGGTGTAGCTTCATTCAGCGCAGTCATAAATTCTACGGTAATCTCCCTGTTTTTATCAACTTCGTAGCTGACTTCCTTAACAGCGGACGATTCGACCTTGCCATTGAGTCCCGTTACTTCACACAAAACATCATAAAGCGGAACCAGAGCATAACCAAAACCAAACATTCCCAGTACAACAAACACCAATATACGAACTAACTTAGCGTTTTTTTGAGTAACGCCTTCCTTCATTGAGAAACAGCTCTTATCACTGCAAAAACATAAATGATGACTGCAACCGTAACCAAAACCACTGCTGTCAAAATATTTTTCTGTTTGGTATTCATTATTTCACCTGATACGTTACCTAAGCAGGTTGCTTTTTAACAAAGCAACCTGAAGTGCTACATCCTAGATATGCTCAGTAGGTATAACTGTTGGCGGCGTAGTAAAAGTATGATACGGCGGTGGCGATGGCAATGTCCACTCCAAGCTATGCTTGGCGGCGTCTTCCCATACTTCACTCGTTACTTTTTCGCCCGTTCCGCCTTTGATTGTATCGATAACGATGTACAGGAACAACAGTTGGCTGGCGCCGAATATAAAACCGCCAATACTGGAAATCATATTCCAATCCGCGAATTGAACGGCGTAATCTGGAATTCTGCGCGGCATACCGGCAAGCCCCAGAAAGTGTTGAGGGAAAAACAGGATATTGACCGATATTACGGATAACCAGAAGTGCAATCTGCCAATTCTTTCGTCATACATATGGCCGGTCCATTTAGGCAGCCAAAAATAACCGGCAGCCATCAATATAAATACGGAAGCGGGAACCAATGTGTAATGGAAATGCGCAACAATAAAATATGTATCGTGGTACTGGAAATCAACCGGCGCAACGGACATCATCAAACCGGTAAAGCCGCCCATCGTAAACAAAACAACGAAAGCAATGCTGAACAACATCGGCGTTTCAAAAGTCATCGACCCTTTCCACATGGTTGCAGTCCAGTTAAACACTTTAACCCCGGTTGGGATTGCAATCAGCATGGTTGCGTACATGAAGTACAACTCGCCTGCGATCGGCATGCCCACGGTAAACATGTGGTGAGCCCAGACGATGAATGACAAGAATGCAATCGCAGCAGTCGCATAAACCATTGAGCTATAGCCAAATAAAGGCTTACGAGCAAACACAGGAATGATGGTAGAAGCCACACCGAAAGTAGGCAGAATCATTACATACACTTCGGGATGTCCAAAGAACCAGAATATGTGTTGATAAAGAACCGGGTCACCGCCACCGGCAGCATCAAAAAAGCTGGTGTGGAAAAACTTGTCTGTTAACAACATAGTCACTGCGCCTGCGAAAACCGGCATGATCGCGATCAACAGGAAAGCTGTAATCAACCAAGTCCAAACAAACATCGGCATTTTCATTAAAGTCATGCCGGGAGCGCGCATATTGAAAATGGTGGCAATGATATTAATAGCACCCATGATTGACGAGATACCCAGCAAATGCACCGAAAAAATCGCGAAAGGCAATGCCTTACCGGTTTGCAACACCAATGGCGGATACAAAGTCCAACCACCGGCAGGTGCGCCGCCTTCCATAAACAAGGTGCTGGCCAGCAATAAGACACCGGCAACCAGCATCCAGAAGCTCATGTTATTCATCCGAGGCAATGCCATATCCGGCGCGCCAATCATCATCGGAATCATCCAGTTGGCCAAGCCGACGAATGCAGGCATAACTGCGCCGAATACCATAACCAACGCGTGCATCGTGGTCATTGAATTAAAGAACTGGGGATTAACAAACTGCATACCCGGTTCAAATAATTCGGCGCGAATAATCATTGCCATGGTACCGCCAACAAAAAACATCGCCAGCGCAAACAGCAAATATAGCGTGCCGATATCTTTATGGTTGGTGGTAATAATCCATCTTAAAAGCCCCTTAGCAGGGCCATGATCGTGATGATCATCATGTTCAGCGACTACAGCAGACATATTTCATACCTCTTGAATATATAAAAAAGATTAGATCGATAAGAACGCAATGACTTATTCATTTTTACCTGCCGCCGGTGTAGCCGATTGCAGAGCCTGGATAGCTGAAGGTTGAATAGAATCCCCCACAGAGTTACCCAAACCATTACGGGTATATGTTACGACTGCCGCGAAATCAACCGGGCTTAACATTTTTCCGAACGCCGGCATCATGCCTTTTCCGTCCAACATTAGTTTGACTTGAGCGTTAATATCGCCGGTTACCACTTTACTGCCCTTAATAGCTGGGAAGGTGCCCGCCAAGCCCGCACCATCCGCCATATGACAGGATGAACAGTTGGTTTCGTAAACTGATTTACCTTTGGCAACCAGCTCTTCAGAAGTCCACTGCTTGCTTGCAGAGTCTGCTTCAGCGGCTGTGGCCGCTTTTTGTTTTTCCACCCAGGCATTGTAGTCAGGCTCGTTCATTGCAACCACAACGATCGGCATAAAGCCATGATCCTTACCGCAAAGCTCGGTACATTGACCGCGATAAGTTCCCGGCTCGTCCACAGAAGTCCATGATTCGTTGATAAAACCTGGATTAGCGTCTTTTTTCCAGCCCAGATCCGGCACCCACCATGAATGGATTACGTCTTTCGAGGTAAATACAAAACGAATTTTCTTTTTAGTTGGAATAACTAAGGGCTTATCAACATTCAACAAGTAATTAGCAACCGTTCTAGGGTCTATGCCTGATCCTAATTGACGAACTTTATTACTGTCCTCATCCAGGCTGCTGAAAAAATGAATCCCGTTATCAAGATATTCATATTCCCACTTCCATTGATGTCCGGTTACCTTGATAGACATTTCGGATTCTTGCACATCATCCAATTCCATCATGGCTTTTGTAGCCGGAATAGCCATGCCAATCAAAATCAAGGTTGGGATAATCGTCCAAATGATTTCAACCGTCGTATTTTCATGAAATTGCGCTGCTTTATGTCCTCTTGATTTACGATGATGGTAAATCGAGTAGAACATAGTACCGAACACACCGATGCCTATGCACACACAAATCCATAGAATCAACATGTGCAGATCATAAATATCATGACTGACCTTGGTGACCCCTTTTATTAAATTGAGCGTGTAATCCGCTTGCGCTGTCCCTAGGCCCAAAGCCATTAAGATCAGACCTGCGAACAATTGCTTTGCTTTCTTCACGGAGCAGCCTCCTCGTTAGTAGTTATAAACTCTTGTATGCGTTATATCGTTTCGTAATTTCAGGGCATACCAAGATCAGCCCCTTCCCTTTACGTAATAATTATCACAAATAAACCCCTCAATTTTAACCCATGAGGCCAGTCTATACCAGCGGTCCTTTCTTTGATTTTATTCGGCATAAAAAAAGGCTTGTGAATCAATGCAACTCACAAGCCTTTCGTTTTCTATCGCTGAAGCTTGATCAGCTGTTTAATGCATCGGCATAAGCCATATCAAAGTTAGGGATGTGGCTATCTAGCCAGCCCTTAACCAATTGACCCACACCTTCGTCAACTTCTGCCTCTCCCGCATGAAATTTTGCTTGTAGACCCGCGCAAATGCCAACCAAAGCATCATGCTCGTCCTTGTGGCGAGCATAGCCTGAATAACCTTTTGCCTGCATCTCTCTTTCTTCATGAGCAAAATGATCGACAACATACGCAATCAAATCATCTAATTGCGCGCCTATCTCAGATCGCGCCGCTCCGCCTGTTGCTAAATCATACAGCTTATTAAGCTTAGCAAACAAAGTTTGATGCTCCTGATCTGCAAAGCCAACATTGGTGCCGTACTGACTAGCTGTCCAAGTAATTAAAGCCATAACGTTTCTCCTGATGTATTTATTGTTAATTATTTACCGCACAAACATTATGGATTATATCTATCTGCAAATCTACCTTTAATTTCCTTAATAAAACTAATTTATTTACCGCTTACCAAAAAAATATTTTTTGCTTTTCATGACATGAGAGCAACACCAGAACAATGTTACCGTTAACGCAGCTTTGCCAGAAAAGAAGGTTCGATGCGGCAGCCGCCAACTTCCGGCCGATCCAGCAGATCCTGCTCGAAATCCCGGTAGGTGGACAGCTGAAAAGCAATGCGTGTGATCTTGCCGCCGGAAAATTCAAACTCCATCGCCCCACCCTTTACGCGCGGACCGCCTTCCTTCGTAGTAAACAACAAAATACCCGCGGATTTTCCCAAGCTATCAGGAACCGGACGCGCACAGCTCAGCTCATTTATCGACAGCCCTGAAAAAACCTGCGCCAATTGCCGGGCGCTGACAATAACGCCCTCACCGGGAATAGCGGCCGGAGCAGGCGTTACTGCCGCAACAGGTGTCGCGGGGGCAACCGGGGCAGATGAAGCATCAGTAGGCGCAGGGACTGTTGCTGGCGCTACCGGAAGATCCAGCAACAACTCCAAACCGAAATCCCCCAAGTGATTTTGCAGCAACACACTGCCGTCGCCATTTTTTGCGGTATTTAGCAACGGGAACAACTGCCGCTCCATTTCCACCTTATTCGGGTTTTTCAAAACCGCAACCAGCTGCCGCTCTATCGACTTAAGCGGCGTAAACAGTTGCTCTTTTTTCTGGCTTGCCTCGCCCACTTGATCCCAATCGGATGGCGTATTAACCGGCAAACCCATCGATTTCATAACCGCGTAATCGTCCGCCGCCAAACAGCCAGCAAAATTCTTGCTGCGATAACCTTCTATGACTTTAGGGCGCATTTCTTCGCTCTGCGCTTTTTGCCGACTGATATTGTAATTATTCCAATCGCCGTTTTTTGCCAGGAAATAATAAATCACCGCATTGCGGTCAAATTTATTAAAGCCCAAATCCTTCATTACCAGTTTTAATTTCCGGCAATTGCCCTCCATCTCCTGATAATTATTCCAGTCAGGCTTTAAATTCGGTTTTGCCGGATGTTTCGATTGCTCAATCAATTGCTGAAGATTGATTTCCCCGGCTGCCGATTTTATCGGCGCATAGCCTATTTCCTCGAACGACAAATCGCGCGCATCGGGTATGCCGTCAGCCGTTGTCTTTAACAACAAAGAAGGCAGAATTTCCGGATAAATCTTCAGCTCACCCAACTGCTTGGTATCGGAGCCCAACAAATTAAGCCCGCCTTCCGCCACATCGTAAACCTTAAATACCGTCTGATTCAGCGTTCCGGTCTTGCCTGAAAAACTGGTGCTCACAGGAAGCGAATGCGACTCCGAGCTATGCTTGGCCGATTGATGAGCCGCGGGCGTTGTTACCGCCGCCTGCTGCTGATTATTCTTGGCCCATTGCCCGGCAACCTGTCCCATGATCGCAACGCCCATGCCGACGCCCGTTAACGCGAGTAAATTGCCGGCTGCATTCACATCGCCGACCAGACTCGACACATCCACATCGCTATTCGCATTCGTGTAGAAGTTATAATCGACCATCGTTTCCTTGCCCGAATCGAGGCGTATCCACGGCGTCAGGTAAAGTTTTTTGGCATCGAAGGTAAAATTGCACTTGCCTGTGGTCGCCTGATACAAAAAACCGGTGGCTTCGCGGCTGAATTTAAGCGCCTCGTTACGCACGCTATAAATAAGTGCCGCCGATAAATCGCCTTTTTCATAAGACGGCGCCATGTTGGTACAGCCGCTTTTTAAAACATTGTCGCCTTTAAAATCAAACTCAGAAATCAAACGCACATAATAGTCGTCGCCATCAATGGCCTGAAAGCCTTGCAAAGGCTGAAACTGACTGGTTTGGATCGATGGATGATCAACCACTATTTGCCGGGTCGTGGAACATCCGGACAACAGCGCACCGGCAACTAAAATGAATTTTACTGATGAAATAGGGCGAATCGACATGCATTAACCTTGTGCCGTACGTTAAACGGATAATCAAGTAGGGAAAAAGAGAAAATAATAGGGCTTTCAGAGAGACTTTGTCATGTTTTATTTTTAGCAGCCGCCCGTAAAGACATTATAAGGTGAGCCGCAAAGGAATCAGACTAAATTATTGTGTTACGATGTCGATAAGTAACCAGACGCTTTTAACTTCCGCTGCTCACCGCCATCAACCTGGAATATTCACCATGACCAAGGAACCTTTTTTTCGCCTCAATCAAGAACCGGACGCACTGAGCGGCTTTTCCCGCACCGTCGCGGAAATCGAATGGTTGTTGCTGGTGTTGATGATGTTTTATCTGGTGGTAGGTCATATCGATGATGACGTTAAAAACTTGCTACTGGGCGGCCTCTGCGCTTTCGCCGCCTTCGTCATGCTCTTCCATTACGCCAATTTTTTTGCCCAAGCCAATGTTTGGAAACTGGCTGTAGAAACCTGGGTTATGATCTTGTTGATCACCTGGTCGGTTTGGCACACCGGACGCCAGGACAGCCTGCTGCTTAACCTGTATTTCCTGCCCATCATCACCAGCGCCCTGGCCTTGGGCAAACTCACCACGTTATTGGAAGTGCTGTTAATCGGCACTTGTTATGTGTATTTGGGCTACAACGGCGTATCCGGCGACGATGTATTATCTCTAAGCCAAAGCAGTGTCCTGTTGACGTGGCTGTTTCCTATGCTGCTCGTGGGTTACATCACCACCATGCTATCTAACGACATTTATCACGCTTTCAGCCGCATCAAAACCGTCGCGCAAACCGACGAGTTAACCCATCTGCACAACCGCCGGGCTTTCATGGATCTATTGGAAAAACAGCTACAACAAGCTCGGCGCAGTGAACAGACTTTCAGCGTTCTGCTGGGGGATTGCGACAACTTAAAAATCGTCAATGACCAATACGGCCACGAAGCAGGCAACCTGCTATTGAAAACCATCGCCGACAACTTTCGTCACTGTTTAAGGGGCTGCGACACCGCGGCCCGTTATGGCGGCGACGAATTCACCGTGTTACTGCCGGGCACTGCCGCAGAAGGGGCAGAACTGGTGGCAACGCGCATCAAAGACACATTGGTTGCATCCAGTTTTAGCTACCGGGGCAACATTATCACTACCGATATCAGTATCGGCATTGCCAGCTACCCGCAACACGGCGACACGGCGGAAGCCTTGTTACACCATGCCGACGAAGCCATGTATATCCGCAAGCGCGAAAGTAAAAACCAGGTCGCCGTGGCGGCATGCTAGCGGATTGCGGTTACAGCTTCAGTTGTTCCGATAAAAAGTCAAAATCAGCGACGTCGCTATAAGGCAACACGCCCAGCAAAGGCGCATCCACGGCGGTTTTTATGGACTGGATGTTATCGTCTCGGTTTAACATGTCCGGGGCAGTACACACCGCAATCCAGCCCGCGCAGTTTATGCCTGACTGCTCTATCGCCTGATAAGTTAATCTTGCATGATTGATGCAGCCCAGCCTGATCGCGACAACCATGATAACCGGCAGCGCCAGCACTGTTGCCAAATCGCTATTGGCTTCCCGATCATTTAAAGGCGTGTACCAGCCTCCCGCGCCTTCAACGACGACAACATCGGCCAGATTTTTCAATAGATCGAATCCGGCGACCAGCTGATCGAGTTCAACAGGATTGTTTACCCCTGCAATATGCGGTGAAACCGGCGGTTCGTAGGCGTAAGGATTAATCAAGTCGTAATCAATCGGCAATGACGCATTTTCCTGTATCAGCAACGCATCTTCGTTTTTCAGCTGCCCGTCCTGCATGACACAACCGGAGGCGACCGGCTTCATGCCGACGACGGACTTCCCCTGATTTTCAAAGTACCGCATCAGCGCAATCGTCGTCCAGGTTTTACCGACATTGGTATCGGTGCCGGTTATGAAGTAGCCTTTTTCCATTAGCTTGCCGTAACCATCATGACCTCGAAGGTCGCTGGGATCAAAGCGCCGGCTCGATGCCGCTCATAAGCCGCAATCATGCGCCGCATTTGCGTTTTGGTAGTGATGCTCTTGTTGCGCCCGGCAATCACGTTATGCGCACCGATATGTTTTAACTCTTTCATCAACGCCAAAACCGAATCATAGCTCGACAGATAAGCATTGGTTTCAACGGTTATCTCCGTGTAACCCGCCAGCTGAAGAAAGCCGGTCAACTGCTGCTCGTTGTAAAATTCATTAACATGGTTGAAATCGTCAACTTCTCCCCAGGCCTCTTTTAATTCCTGTAACGTTTGCGGCCCGAATGTCGAAAAAACCAGCCGTCCGCCCGGTTTCATTACCCGCTTAATATCGGTAAAAACCCTTTCAAGATTGACACACCACTGCAACGCGAGATTGGAAAATACGCCATCGGCTATCTGACCGGCCAGCGGCAGCTGTTCGGCATCGGCGCATACATAACTTACATTCGGTGTGTCCAGCTTTGTTTGCGTGAGTTGCAACATCGGCAACGCAATATCTAAGGCGATAATAGGCCGTGCGTGGGCCAGCAGTCCGGAAGTCAAAAAACCGGTGCCGCAGCCCAAATCCAGCAAAGTTCCGGTCAGGCTCCCGGTATTGATAGTATCCAGCAGCGCCTTACCGACAGTGCGCTGCAATGCTGCAACACCGTCATAAGTTACCGAGGCCGCCGCAAAAGACTGCCTGATTTTGGCTTTGTCTAACTGCATCGCTGATCCATAAACCGGGAAATAATCGCCAGCGTTTCCCGGCTGTGCGACAAAAACGGTACATGCCCTGCCCTGTCAATGATATTTAACTCCAGGCTCGGCAATAATTGCTGCATTTTTTGGCCTACGGCTACCGGAACCAAGGTGTCCAGGCCGCCTAATATGACCGAAACCGGAATAGTAAGACCCGCCAAAACCGACCTCATATCTGCCTGTTTCAGTATGTTTAAACCGCCCTGCAACGTGGCTTGATCCGGTGCGGCGCATTCGAGCACGGCCGTTTTAAGCGCTTTCAACAGGGCTTTTGAGTCCGGCATGCCGTTTACCTGCAACGATAAAAAACGTAGCAAGGTCGTCTGACAGTTTTTATGCAAATGTTCGGCAAAATCGTCCAGCAAGCTGACCTCCATGCCCGGCCACTGCTCTGTTTGCGTGTACGATGGATTCCCCGCCAGCAAAATCAGTGCAGATACCCGTTCGGGATAGCGGGCGACTATATCAAGAGCCACCGTAGCGCCCAACGACCAGCCCAACCAGCAACAGCTTTGCTCAGGAATTGCATTAACCAGCTCGGCACTAATGCGCTCCAGCGTAAACGGTTCGATTGCTTCGCTAGGCCCGTGTCCCGGCAAATCGATGCAGGTGACCCGGTAATTTTTCGCCAATTGCAGGGCAAACTCCCGCCAGATACCGGTATGCATCGCCCAGCCATGCACCAGCACAATGGGTTTGCCTGCACCAAACGTTTCCAGGTGAATTTTTGTCACTTGCGGCCTGCGATTGTTTTGGCGAGCGCATCCAGCAGCCGGTCGACATGCTGCTCTTCGTGCAGCGCCGAAAAAGTCACCCGCAATCTGGCACTGCCTTGTGGCACGGTCGGCGGGCGTATCGCGCTGACCAGGAAACCGGCCTCCAATAAAGCATTGCTTATGTCCACGGCGCTTTGGCTGTCACCGATCAGGATGGGTTGGATAGCCGACGATGACGGCATCACTTGCAACCCCAGCTGCTCCGTTCCCAATCTGAAACGCTCAGACAATTGTTTGAGCTTGTCTCTGCGCCAGCTCTCTGCGATGGCGATTTTCAAGCTGGCCCGCGTCGCCTCGGCAACCGCCGCCGGTAACGCGGTGGTATATATATAAGTACGGGCTTTCTGGATCAGGGTTTCAATCAGCACATCGGAACCCGCGACGAACGCGCCGAACGTACCCAAGCCCTTGCCCAAAGTCCCCATCAGCACCGGCACATCGTCCTGACCAAGGCCGTAATGCTCGGCAATCCCGCCGCCGTGCTCGCCGATTACGCCCAGTCCATGCGCATCGTCAATCATCAGCCAGGCATCATGTTTTTTTGCAGCAACAGCCAATTCGTCCAGCGGCGCAAAATCGCCATCCATGCTGAATACGCCGTCGGTCACGACCAGCTTGCGGCCCAAGGTTTTGCCTAGGTTTATTTCGAGATCGGCCACGTCGGCATGGGCATAGCGTTTAAACCGTGCGCCGGACAGCAGGCCGCCGTCCAGCAAGGAGGCATGATTCAACCGGTCTTCAAACACCGCATCGCCGCGCCCCAATAAAGCCGAGATCACGCCGATATTGGCCATGTATCCGGTGGAAAACAATAATGCCCGGTCGCGACCGCTAAACGCCGCCAGCTCTTCTTCGAGCGCATGATGAGCCGCACTATGCCCGCAAATCAAATGCGCCGAACCGCTGCCGACTCCGTATTTGTCTGCACCGGATTTAAACGCCTCAACTACATCGGGATGATTAGCCAGCCCTAAATAATCATTGCTGCAAAAATTGACGATATTCCTGCCGTCAATTTCCAGATTAATGCCTTGAGGTGAATCGATGACCCGCCGGGAACGATACAAGCCTTGTTGGGCAATATCGTCGAGGTTGGTTGCTAACTCTGAAAATGGGGGAGTCATAAATAACCTGTAATTACCAAATAGAACACGGATAACGCGGATTAGGGTGATATTCACGGATAAAACATAAAGCAGTTAAATCCATTTTAATCCGTATTATCTGTGTCATCCGTGTTCTATTCTATAATTAGCCGCTGTTAAGTACTTAAGCGTAACTCGAACCGCCGGAATGCACACCCAACCGATCAAACAATGCCAAATCACGATTAGTCATCGGGTTATCGGTGGTCAACAATTTATCGCCGTAGAAAATCGAGTTGGCTCCAGCCAGAAAACACAGCGCCTGCATTTCATCGCTCATGTTATTGCGCCCCGCGGACAACCGCACCCGCGACTTCGGCATCATGATCCTGGCAACCGCTATGGTTCTGATGAAGATGATCGGGTCCAGCGCTTCGGTGCCCATCAGCGGCGTACCCTCAACCTGCACCAGCATGTTGACCGGCACGCTTTCGGGATGCTTGGGCAGGTTTGCCAGTTCGATCAACAGATTGGCGCGATCCACATCGCTCTCGCCCATGCCGACGATGCCGCCGCAACACACGTTAATCCCGGCATCCCTGACTCGCGCCAAGGTATCCAGACGATCCTGGTAAGTCCGCGTGGTGATGACTTCTGAATAATAATCTTCTGAGGTGTCCAGATTATGGTTGTAATAATCCAGGCCGCCCTCTTTTAATTGGGCCGTTTGAGCATCGGTCAGCATGCCCAAGGTTACGCAAGTTTCCATGCCAAGCGCCTTAACGCCCTGAACCATCTCGACCACCCGTTCCACATCCCTGTCTTTAGGCTGACGCCAAGCCGCGCCCATGCAAAAACGCGATGCGCCTTGATCTTTAGCTTGTTGCGCTGCCTGTAAAACCTTATCAATCGGCATCAATGCTTCAGGCGTTAAATCGGAATCGTAACGGGCGCTTTGCGGGCAATAGCCGCAGTCTTCCGAACAGGAGCCGGTTTTGATGCTCAACAGACTGCTGATCTGAACTTCATTAGGATCGAAATTCTCGCGGTGTATAGTTTGCGCCTTAAAAATCAAATCATTAAAAGGCAACGCATAAAGCGCTTGCACTTCGTCCAACTGCCAGTCATGGCGAATTGCAGGGTTTGCAGACATTCTGTTAAGCTCCAGTGTAGGACTGAGGTACCAAGCCCATCAATCGCGAACGACGATAAACTTGTCAACCTATTCAAATGAAAATGGTATACAACTGGATCAATATTATACAGGATTACCTGCTGCCGCCTACCTGCATCTTGTGTGGAAGCCCCGGCCACAATTCCCGAGACATTTGCCATTTATGCTATACGCAACTGCCCCGGAATAACCTGTGTTGCTACCGATGCGCCGAAATACTGGAAGCACCAGTCGTCGCCCCGGTTTTGTGCGGCCGCTGCCTGAGCCGCCATCCGGCCTTTGACGAGACGGTCGCGCCGTTCATCCATCAAGGGGCCATCCGGCATTTGATCGGCAGCTTAAAATTCGGCGCCAATTACAAGAATGCCCGCCTACTCGGCATGCTATTGGCCGACCACTTGAAACAGACCGCCGAACGCCCGGACCTGATAATACCGGTTCCGCTGCACAAAGCCCGCTACCGTGAGCGCGGCTTCAACCAGGCCATAGAAATCGCCAGAACCGTCGCCAAGGAAATGCAGATTCCTCTGGACCTGGACAGTTGCAGGCGGCACCGCGACACGCCTCATCAAACCCAACTACCCGCCAAAAAACGCCAAAAAAACCTGAAAAATGCCTTTTCGATCATCAAGCCCATCCATGCCCGGCATATCGCGATACTCGATGATGTGATGACCACCGGTTCGACAGCCCATGAGCTCGCCTATGTATTGAAAAAAGCAGGGGCCAGCCGGGTCGATGTTTGGGTGTGCGCCAGGGCTTGATTTGCATTCATACTGCATATTGCTTAAAAAATGCGGGACTTGAAAGGAGACCTCAGCCAACAGAACATCCAACCTCATTATTTACGGCAGAGAAATACTGCCCCCATCCTGAGCGGGCGAAAAACCCATTTAAATCATTGCTCAGCATCAGGCGCCGACTTCGTTTCGCCACTAGTTTCCTGCCCAATACTTTCAACCACGCGTTTCGTTCCATGCCCGATTTCCTTGACGGCATCTCGAGTGCCGTGCCCGATTTCCCGGGTGACATTACGTGTCGTATGGCCTATTGTTCTTCCAGCCTCTTTAAACTCGGCACAAGACGACAACAACCCTGTAGAAAACATAACGAAAAAGGCGACTACTTTTGCAAATGAAATGGTCATTTTTTCTTAGCCCTCGACATTAAAAGAGAATTTTACAATATCACTAAATGAATAATATCGCCGCTAATTTAGCGAACGAAAAATTTACTCCGGATATTTTGGACAATAAAAAACCCGCTAAGCCTTATGACTTGCAGGTTTATGCGCTTCTTTGTGGAGGCTGCGGGCGGAATCGAACCGCCGTAGATGGCTTTGCAGGCCACTGCATAACCATTTTGCTACGCAGCCATAAAAAGATTAAATAAAAAAGCCGCGATAATTCGCGGCTTTTTTTAAAATTAATTGGAGCGGGAAACGAGATTCGAACTCGCGACCCCAACCTTGGCAAGGTTGTGCTCTACCACTGAGCTATTCCCGCGCTTCAATTTATTCGGCTATTATAGATTTTTTTAGCGACTTGTCAATTATTATTGAACATCAATTGCCAAAACCCAGCCTGAAGTGCCTTTGCATTCGCCATCTTCGATTTGAACTTTGACAAATGCATTTTTCTTGCCGGCAAAATCCTGAAAGTCTACGGCAGTTACCGGCGTTCCCTGAGGTATGCGTCTGCAAGACTCAACCTTGCCTTTCTCTGCATCTTCACTGTCGTCAAATGCCGCTATCGCCCCAGGCACTGCAACTAATTGGATAGGCGATTCAACTTCGTAAGAATTAGGGTTTTTCAAAACATACCGCTGACCAGAAACGAGACTTTTGGTTGAAGTCTTGGGAAGGACACCTGAGTCGCCACCGCTCATCATGATGATAAGCAGCAGGACGACGATGCCGCCAATAGCGCCAAAAAATACTTTAGGGCTTTTTTCTTTTAAATCCATCATCATTGAAAACAGCTTGCCGGCCGTTTCTTTAGCTGCGTCTACAGACTTGTTAGCGTTTTCTTCATTACTCATTTCTTATCCTCACAATTGTAGTTTTTTTTATATTCAGGTTTTTGCTCAAAGCATATTACCTGATTCCCACGATAACTCATATACACAAACACACTCTCTCTATGAGTTCGTGCCTTCAATTTTATTCAGGTGCCCACTTACAAAAGCCGACAATTGATGCCACCAATCGACTTGACACGCCAACTTACCACGATAAAAAAACTTTTCAAGTGCTATATGCACATAGCTATATATTTCAACGGCATGCGTTATTTAAATGAAATCGTAGCCTTTTTTAGCCTGCACCGCTGCCGCTTTGCTTTTTTCCGCTACTCGTCGACATTCAAACTGCCAGTAACCCAAACCGACATTTTTCCGATTGCTCAACGCAACGGGAAAATCTTCATTACTCATAAATATTCGAATAATATCGCTGTCTTTCAGCATAAAAGTGTCGGTAATAATGTAGTTTTTTTCATCCTCCAGTTCCTTCGCGCTGTAAAACAGGCCTTTTTGCGGAGCATCTTTCCCCATTTCATCCAATTGAACATAGGTGACGGCAATGGATTGATGGGCCAATAACTGCATACCAAAGTTAATTCTGCCGCTTTGTTTGTCGACGACGACCTTGTTGACTATCCCTAATGAGCGTTTATGCTCGGGGCTATCGGCTTTTCTAAAGCTGACCAGACTGCCCACCGACAAGACGCCGGTTTTTGTAAATACGCCGGATAATAATCGGTCAGACGCCGATTGAACCAGAAACTCCAGATCTTTTTCGCCAACGGGTTCCAGCGCATTTTGCAGTTCATGGGTAGACTCAAGGCCCACAGCAATGTATCGATCCGCTCTGTCACTAAAAAAGGGAATGCCCTGCAGATCAACTCCCATCCACCGTTGCTCAAGATAATCGAGCAGTTCCGCCGAGGGTTTTTCGATATTATTATTCAATACATGCATTGAGCTGAACCTTGCCTCCGCCGCATTAATCAATTTTCCTTTCTGCTTAAACGCCTTGAACAATTTGCTAAAGTCCAAATACAGCATGGCTGAATCGTTTTTAGCGCCGGCTTCATACTGGTAATGCGGGGCTTTGTCCTCGTCCGTTAAAACGATGCACTGTATTTGCTGATCCTTCACCGGCTCTTTTTTTAGTTCGACCAACGCACCTATCGTTTCTATGAAGCCATAAGCCAGCAAAATTTCCTTTTGCATTAAGCCGGTCGGGTCAGCAAGACTAAGCAAGAGAATCTGCCGATAGCACTCTTCCGGGCTGCTGGCCTTATTGGACTGAGCTGTCTCGTTGCTAACCTTGGTCGTGCTGTTTTTTAGTTTCACACTTAGGTTGTAAAGTGAATGTAAATCTATCCATACCCAGTCAGGTATCGGCATCCCCATAATAAAATGGCTGACAATAATATTGCCCAACCCTTTAATGCAGCGCTGAATCGTTAATGCTGTATTTTTCCCTTGAAACCAACCGACATGGCGCTTGGTTAGCTCCTTAAGCACCGTCCAATAACCGATCGTGAATTCCTTTTCGATTGAGATCAATACACTCAGGATTTTCTTGTCATTGTCTTCTTTTGGGAAGCCCGCTTTAATCAGCCTGGATCGAAGATAGTCTTCAATGTCATGAACGCTGGGACTTAAAAGCTCCAGCGCATCCAGCCGCGTCTGAGCCGCCATTTCAATGGTATTGAAATCGATAAGCAAATCGTGCAGCAGGCGCGTAGCTAAGCCGGGATTAGCCGTAGGCAACTCAGAAATCCAATGTTGCAGCGCCTTGGCTTCAAATTCTTTCAGGCGCTGGGGATTTTTTTGTTGCGTTGGAATAACCAGAAAAAAAGAGTTCTTCACATATTCACCGAATGTATTTTAGGATGGAGGCGACTTCGCCTAAAGCGCCTACTGATGCTGATCGCCCATTTCGTTATAGGGCGGCTAAGGCTGCGCCCACATCCAACTGAACAGTATCACGATCCATTATTTGAGGCGTCAAGCCCCGCCTTTCCTCACCATCATCCCTTTTGAGGGATTATAGCCAATGATTGCCGCCGCCATGAACACGATAAAGGCGAACAGCGTATAAATAATCGCCTGTTGGTTAATCTGTCCATACAGGGCAAAGCGGATCATCTCTACGGCTTGGGAAAACGGATTGTATTGCGCCAGATTATAAAGCAGCGCGCTGGACTCCTTTATCTTCCATAAAGGATACAATGCGGTTGACATAAAAAACATCGGGAAAATCACAAAGTTCATCACGCCGGCAAAATTTTCCAGCTGCTTTATAAAAGACGACAGCAACAAGCCCAACGCACCGAGCATTAATCCCGACAACAGCAGTGCCGGCATTATCCACAAGTAACCCTGCCACGGCGCCTGAATGTCATAAAACCACGCAATCGCTAAAAACACATACGCTTGCAAGATGGACACCCCGGTACCGGCCAATAACTTGCTGAGCAATAGAAACCAGCGCGGCAACGGGCAAACCATCAGTATCCGCATACTGCCCATTTCCCGGTCGTAAACCATCGACAACGAACTCTGCATGCCGTTAAACAGCTGGATCATGCCGATCAGGCCCGGGGTGATATAAACCTCATAAAGAATATAGGTCTCGTAAGGTGGGGTAATCGCAAGCCCTAATGCAGCCCTAAATCCGGCCGCAAAGACAAACAACCAGACCAAAGGCCTGACCAGAGCGGAAATAAACCGCTCGCGCTGAGTAACAAACCGCCATAATTCGCGCCAGATGATGCCCCACATGGCGCGCCAGTAATGTAGTAACTTCATCCTTGCTCTCCTTGCGTCAACGTATAAAAAGCATCTTTAATCGTTGGGCTGTTGGTTGTTTTAAGCACGTCATCAACCGTTCCGTTGGCTTTAACCTGCCCTTTATGAAGCACGATTAAATGATCGCCCGGATAAATCTCGTCAATCAAATGACTGGCCCATAACACCGCCAAATTTTCCTCGACGGCCAGCTGGTGCACATATTCGACGATAGCCAGCCGACTGGGCACATCCAAACCGACGGTAGGCTCATCCAGCAACAATACCGACGGCTTGTGCAATAACGCCCTGGCAATCTCCACGCGCCTCCTGTGCCCACCATTTAACTGGCGCGCTTTCTCAAAACGCCGGTCATACATATTCAGGCGCTCCAGCTCCTGCTGAATCCTTTGCTCCGCCTGTTTCCGGCCCATGCCGTGCAAGGATGTGTGATAGCGCAAATTTTGCATGACCGACAAATCCATATCCAGGGTGGTTTGCTGAAAAACCACGCCCAGTCTCGCCAACGCGGGCAGCGTTTGCCGCTTAACATCAAAACCGCACAGCTCGATACGCCCGTCGTGGGTGTCGTACAACCGGGTAATCAGGGAAAATAAAGTGCTTTTGCCTGCCCCGTTAGGGCCTAACAAAATCGTGCATTCACCGGGTTTGATCTTAAAGTTGACCTGCGCCAGTGCTTTTTTGCCGCCATAGGAAAAGCTCAAATCCTCAACGGACAACGCTATGGATGAGTTCATGGTTTTACTGCAACTCCCCACGGATAAGTACCCACACCGACCGATTTTGTCACTGTTTGCGTCTCAAGATCGATCAGCGAAATATCGTTGCTGGTGCCGTTAGTGGTATACAGCCGTTTTTGATCCGGTGAAAACGCTAGATTCCAAACCCGCTGCCCAACCAGCAAATATTTTTCCACTTCAAAAGTCTGGGCATTAATCACCGCGACCCGGTTTGCCGGCCCCAAGGCCACATAGCCGCGCTTTCTGTCTTTATCGATCACCACGCCGACCGGCTGGATTTTGTCGGCCGACACGCCTTGCACATCAAACTTGATGGTTTTGATGATCTGCTTGGTTTTAACATCCAGAATCATCAGGGTTCCGGCCATTTCCGAGGTGACCCACAGCTGCTGGCTGTCTGCGGTAAAGCCAAGCGCGCGTGGGCGCGGATCAACCAGCGTGTTTTCGACGATAGCGTGGGTCTTGGCATCGATCCAATGCACCATGTTGGTCGTTTCAGAAGAGCTGGCCACCCAATTGTTATCGGGACTGGTCGCTATGCCTTCAGGCTCCACGCCGACTTTAATCTGTTTGACGGCATTTTTGTGTTTAATGTCGATGACCGTTACCAGACTGTCGTCCTCATTGGAGACATAAAGCTTGTCGCCCGCAGGATTTAACGCGAAGGTCTCAGGGTCTTCGCCGGACGGTAATCTTCCGGTTTCCTTGAGCGTCTCGGCATCGATAATCTTGATGGTGTTGTCATCGCTGACCGCCACGTACAAAAACTTATTATCGGGACTGATCGCGATGCCTCGAGGGCGCTGGCCGATTTCTACCGTTTTGATCAACTTACCGGCAATCGGATCGACAACCGCCAATGCATTATCTTTTTCAAGCGTAACAAACACCGTTTCGGCCTGAGCTGCTCCTGTCAGAATAGCCGCAATAAACAGCCCTAAAACATTTTTTCTCATCATTTACTCCATTTACAGGTCGATTCAGGTTGATCATAACCCAGGGTATCAAGTTCGGTTTTGGGGTGCAAAAAACCCTCAATCGGCGCTACTGCGACCAATGATCTGGCCGCCGCCAGCAACACAGGCTGCCGCAACTGCCCGTCCCAGGACCGGAACGACATAGGATTGCCTTTATAGCCCTGCAACGCAAATGCATCGCTCAGCATATAATCCTTAAGCTTGTTTGCGTCGTTGGATTTGGTGCGGGTGGCCGCTTCGCCGATGGCCCTGACCGCCAGATACGCCGCATAATCCTGCTCTTCCATCCAGCGTCCCGCTTGCTCTTTAAAGCGGTTTTGAATCTGCACCGCGCCCCATTGTTCATGGGTTCGGTGCCATGCCGTGGCAACCAGTCCCTGCGTACCAATCACCGGCCTTGCATTCCAGGTTCTGTATTCAAGATATTCGCCGAATTGGCCCTGCTCATCGGCAACGACCAGTACGTCGTAATCGTCGACTTGGGTAAACACCGCCACATCCGATTGCGCCGTGCGCCGCGCATCGTAAGTATGCTCCCAGGTTTTCTCCTCGACTATTTTCATGCCGAAACGTTTAGCCGCCCGTTTAAGAGCATCGGCAAACAAGCGATCTTCCTCGGTAGCGCCTATAACCAGAAACCACTTATTCCAGCGTTTTTTCATCATGTATTGCGCCAGCGCATCGGCACGCATGGCCCTGCTAGGCAAAATATGCAAAACGTTACTGCGGCATTGCTCATTACGTAATGCATCATCGATTGTCCCCGCATCGAATAACAGCTTCTGTTTTGCGGCAGACAAATCGGCAATTTTGTTGGTAAGTCCGGCAGGCAAGTTAACCACGACATAGGAATATTGATCGCCAATATCCTTATTAAAGGTATCGACAACATTGCCATCCAAAGGCACGATGAATTTTTTCAGCACAAACTGCTGCCCGGTAAACTGCCCGGTCGTGTTGTTGTCGTCAATCGCCAGCCCTGCTCCCAGAACGCCCTTATCTTTGATAAAAGCATCCAGATTAGACAACGGCGGCGGGACTTTTTGCTCTTGGGTCAAATAAGCGATATTGATCGTCTGTTTAGCTCCGGCATAAACAAAGCTTACGTTAAGCAATTGAACAACAAATAAAAGCTTAAAATATTTCTGGAGAGATAAGTTAATTGATCGCATCATTTCCTAACACTAATAAAACGCACAGGCGCTAATTTTAACGGATTCATTAACTTTGTTTAGTTTTTCGATGAAGTTTGCCGAAACCGACGCTTGAAAGCTCTAAATTAAGCAATCCAGCACATAGAGAAATGGAACTCGGATTAAAAAGTTAAAAACTGTACTTTAAATCGCTCCCGCAAATAGTATTGACTTCGCTGAACAAAAAGTTCAGCATCAACATAAATGGCTCTGGCTATAGGGCTATACTTTAAACCGAAGACGAAAGACCGCCGTTTTTTACGGCTCTATTAATCAGCTAAAAGGACATAAAAATGGCCACAAATA
>Ga0208789_1000870_pt1 | contig 21915 bp, 16 predicted proteins | sample Methanotroph_Enr_FD_187368 | JGI IMG/M metagenome (GOLD analysis project Ga0208789, IMG submission 187368) | Enriched soil microbial communities from Old Woman Creek wetland in Ohio, USA - Methanotroph_Enrichment_5 (SPAdes) (version 2) | ecosystem: Environmental > Terrestrial > Soil > Wetlands...
TTAAAATTAAAACCAAACAGGACGGAAATCGAAAGCTTCAAAACCAATCTTTCAAAGCTTTTTGACAGAATAAACGAAAACGAATCAGAGGAATTTCATAAAAACCTTGTTGCAGATTTTCTAAAAGCCACCTATTATGGTGCAGATCATTTTATCAACACTAAAGGACGCAATGATCTTGTTATACACATCGGAAAAGATGCTAAAACTAATGTCGGAGTTATTATTGAAGCAAAAAGCCCTGCCAATAAAACGGAAATGCTTAAAAAAAACAATATCAACCAAAAAGCATTTCACGAACTTATCCTTTACTACCTCCGTGAACGAATCACTGCAAAAAATATCGAAGTCAAACACCTGATCGCCACTAACATCTACGAATGGTATATTTTCGACGTCCGCGATTTCGACAAGCTTTTTGCCCAAAATAAACAACTGGTAAAACAGTTTACCGATTTTGAAGAAAAACGCCTTGCCAGCACCGATACTTCCTTTTTCTATAAGGAAATTGCAGAAAAATTCGTTTCCCAGATTGAGGCTGAAATCAGTTTCACGTATTTCGACATCCGTGACTATGAAAAGCCGCTGAAAAATCTTGACAAAAAAGACGACAACGTTCTTATTGCACTCTACAAGCTTTTATCTCCCCAGCATTTGCTGAAACAGGCATTTTTGAACGATAGCAACAGCTTGGATAAAACATTTTACAGCGAGCTTTTGCATATTATCGGACTGGAAGAAACGAAAGACGGCAGCAAAAAACTAATCGGGCGCAAAGCGGCCAACAGAAATAACGGCTCTTTACTGGAAAATGCAATTATACAACTTGACACACTGGATAAAATCTCCAGGCTTTCAAACCAATCTCAATACGGCAGCAACACCAATGAAAAACTCTATAATGTTTCTCTCGAATTAGTTATTACATGGATTAACCGTATCCTGTTCCTGAAATTACTAGAAGCTCAATTGGTAACCTACCATAAAGGCGATAAGAATTTTGAATTTTTGAATTTCGTAAAAATCAAGGACTTTGACGAACTCAACAGCCTGTTTTTCCGTGTGCTTGCCCGAAAACCTGATGAACGCAACGAGGATGTGGCAAAAGCTTTCGCTACTGTTCCCTATCTGAACAGTTCGTTGTTCGAGCCGACAGAACTGGAACAACTGACTGTTTTCATCAATTGTTTACGTACCGAATCTAAAATTCCCATCCTGTCAAATACTGTTTTAAAGGATGCCACAGGAAAAAAACGAAGCGGCGAGCTTAATCCTTTAGAATATATTTTTGAATTTCTGAATGCGTATGACTTCAGCAGTGAAGGTTCGGAAGAAATTCAGGAAGACAATAAAACCCTTATCAATGCTTCGGTGCTGGGGTTGATATTTGAAAAGATCAACGGTTACAAAGACGGTTCTTTCTTTACTCCCGGATTCATCACCATGTATATGTGCCGTGAAACAATCCGCCGGGCAATTTTACAGAAATTCAAAGAATCAAAAAACTGGGAATGCAGCACTATTGACGAGTTATACAACCGCATAGATGATAAACCCGAAGCCAATAAAATTATCAACAGCTTGAAAATTTGTGATCCTGCAGTTGGTTCCGGTCATTTTTTGGTGTCTGCACTTAACGAGATCATTGCTATAAAAAGCGAACTCAAAATCCTTGCTGATACCAGCGGAAAAATCCTGCGGGATTATTCAGTCGAGGTGGTTAATGATGAACTGATAGTAACCGACGAAGATGGTAAACCCTTTGCATACAACCCTGCCAATACCGAAAGCCGAAGGATTCAGGAAACCCTTTTCCGAGAGAAGCAAACTATCATTGAAAACTGCCTTTTCGGTGTGGATATCAACTCTAATTCCGTTAAAATTTGCCGGTTGCGCCTGTGGATTGAATTATTGAAAAACGCTTACTACAAAGCCCCGGGTTTTAAAGAGCTAGAAACCCTGCCCAACATTGACATTAATATAAAATGCGGAAACTCCCTGATAAGTCGTTATGCTTTGGATTCCGACATTAAAGCTGCACTGAAAAAAAGCAAATGGACCGTTGACAGCTACCGCCTTGCCGTGATGACCTACCGCAACGCAAAGAGCAAAGAAGAAAAACGCTCCATGGAACAGTTGATCGGGATGATAAAGAATGATTTTGAAAGCGAGGTTGCCATAAATGACAAACGTGTGATCCGCCTGCGCAAGCTCAAAGCCGACCTTCTGAATATCACGACGCAAACCAGCTTGTTTGAAAAAAGTAAAGCCGAAAAAACTGCATGGAACAAACAGGTAAATTTATTGACTGCCGATGTACAAAAACGTGAAACCGAACTCGAAGAAATAAAAAACAACAAGATTTACGAAAATGCTTTTGAATGGCGTTTTGAGTTTCCGGAAGTTTTGAATGATGATGGCGATTTTGTTGGTTTTGATGTAGTGATTGGAAATCCGCCATATATACGACAAGAAGCGTTTTCAGAAATAAAACCATACCTAAAAGAAAATTTCAAAATTTTTAATTCTATTGCGGATTTATTGACATATTTTGTGGAACTGGGGTTTAATGTTTTAAAAACGAAGGGAACTTTTCAGTTTATTATTTCTAACAAATTTACTCGTGCAAATTACGGTAAGGAAATGAGAAATTTTCTTTTGAATTATACAAGTTTAACTCATTTTATTGATTTTAGTGGATTGCCTGTATTTGATGAAGCAACCGTTGATGCAGCTATCCTTGGCTTTACTAAATCCCAAATTAAGGAAAACAAACTGAGTTATGCTAATATTATAAAAGGTGAATTTATAATAAATGAATTTGAAAACTATCTTTTAACTATCAAACAAGTATTTTCTCAAAATAATTTAACCGATAATACATGGGCATTTGAAAATAATACCGTATTAAAAATTAAACAAAAAGTTGAATCTCAAGGTATTCCTTTAAAAGATTGGCAAATTACTATTAACTATGGAGTTAAAACGGGATTTAATGAGGCTTTTATAATAGATAGCAAAAAAAAAGAAGAATTAATTGCTGAAGATCAATCAAGCAGAAAAATTATTGTACCTCTTTTAAGAGGAAGGGATATTCAAAAATACTATCCTGATTTTCAAAATTTATGGTTAATTGCTACTTTCCCAAGTTATAAAATAATTATTAATGAATATCCGGCAATTAAAAAATGGTTAGATTCATTTGGAAAAAAAATTGAACAAACTGGTGAAAAAGGTTCAAGAAAAAAAACAAGTAATTATTGGTTTGAGACGCAGGACAACATTGCATATTCAAAAGATTTTTACTCGCCAAAAATAATTTATCCAAACATGACCAAGTTCATGCCATTTGTTATAGATATTGAAGACCATTATTATCATAATGATAAATCGTTTCATCTTATTACCGAAAGATTTTATTGGCTTGGCGCATTTTTAAATTCCACATTATTTAAATATTGTTTTAAAGATAATTTCCCCGAATTATTGGGAGGTACGAGAGAATTAAGAAAAGTTTTTTTTGATAAAATTCCGGTAAAACAGGTTACGGAAGAAGAAGAAAAACCATTTGAATTATTAGTAAAACAGATTATTTCAATAAAAAAATCCGATCCCACTGCCGATACAACCGTATTAGAATCCGAGATAGATCGCCTTGTTTATGAGTTGTATGGGTTGACGGAGGAGGAGATAAAGATTGTGGAGGGGAGATAATGCATAAAATTATCAGATTAGAATTCTATAATGAGTATTATAAAACTGTTGATTTCACTAATCTTATAGAACATAATTTTTCATCAATAATTGAAATAATATACTCTGAAGCATTTTTTGAAAAATCTATCAAAGAAATTATTATTACTGATGATATCGAAAATGAAATAAAAAAACAAGCAGAAAAATTCATTAATAATCAAATTTCTAAAGAACGAGGACTTCTTGTTGCTGCAAAAATTCTTACCAGCCCTAATCTGAAAAATCCAGAATATATTATCATTTACCCTGCTTCTTTACTATCTCAAACAAGTCACCCGCTTATTCAATTTATTCTTGAACCAATACTTAGTATTCATGCAACCCAATTACCTCCATTCAAAATTCTCTATGAGAAATTAGTAGCACCGGCAATTCTACTTAATGATTATATAGAATTAGCAGCATTTAACTGGTGTAAGGCAGCTTATGTGTATAGCTTATTAAAGCACCTTAAAAGCATTGAACTCCGGTCAGTAAATCATAATTTATTTCTGACATCATTTAAAAGGAAGTTAAAAAAATCACTTTTTGATTACAATAATGATCATTTTGATCACCAAATCAGACTTAATGAATTTTGGTTCAGCTATTGGAACAATATCATATCACTTTTTCTTCGCTTTATTGAAAGCCCTGCACGTGATATACAAGACCGACTTAAAGAGTCGGAACCTTGTATCCCAATTATACAAAATATAATTGAAGAGATTCAAGTCCTATGTGATAAAATTGTCCTTGATGGAGATTTTGATATAACACAACTTAAAAAATTAATAATTCAGTTTTCAGCCAATTTTGATATACATCTTAAAGAACAATCTGAAGGTAAATTTTATATTGAATTTTCAAAAAACCCTAAAGATTATTTTATTAATGAAATTATCGAAACGGAGCCTCGACTAGTCTGCTATTTGGATATCTTAGGTTTTAAACAAATGATAAGTGAATATGATTCAGATTTGACATCAACACTCCTTCAAGATATACATGAATCCTTTGATCTTGCAAAAACAATTATTTTAAAAAACGAATTTTTATCAAACAAAGAATCGGTCAAACATCTCAAATATCAAACCTTTTCGGATAATATTTGTATTTCTATACCTTACTTTGATAATGAAAGCGATTTCATTATTAATTTTCATTTACTTTCTGTATACATCAGAAGTTTTCAAATGATTATGATGTCAAAAGGGATGTTTTTAAGAGGTGGTTTATCAATAGGCTCATATTATGCAGATGACAATATTATATTTTCAAAAGGTTTATTAAATGCCTATAAGCTTGAAACAGAAAAAGCAATTTATCCGAGAGTAGTTATTGATAAGGAAATAGTTTCTAAGCTAATCACATTAAATCATAATGAGATTAGAAAATATTGTATTGATGGCTATATTGTTTTTGATTGGGAAAGCACTTCCTTTTTTAACCCTTTTGGTATGACAAAGGACTCCTTTCAAGCAATGCAAAATTTGGTTAATTCAGTTGAAATAGATGGCGATGACATTTTTTCAAAGTCAATGATGTCATTTTCAAAAAATCTTCTTAATAATCTGGGAAGTTTTATATCATTAGTTTCAAATGATGAGAAAAAAGAGATTGAAAATATTAAATCAAAAGTTTATGACTCTATATTAAAATACTTTCCAGATGAAAAAATCCTCTCAAAATATTTTTGGCTATTAGAATTTATTAAATGGGTTGAGAATGATGACAGTGGTTTGCTAAAATTCGAATTAATGTCTGAAAGATTGAATCAATTGGAAAGCGAACAAATAAAGGGTTAATTGGCTCTTTCTTATTAACTGGGTAAATTATAAAATTAAGCTAAGGGATTAATGTAATTATTGACAAAATAAAATTATTGATAAACGAATTATTGAATCATCATGGACAACACAGGAGAAATAAAATTCAAGCAATGGCTCGAAAAAAACAACATCCCCTACATGTATTTCGACCAGAATTTCGACACCTATTCATCAGTATTTCGTGGATTTGCTCGCCGCCCCGATTTTATGCTACTGCTGCCGAACTTCGGTTTTATACTGGTGGATGTGGAAACCCGTAACCCGCATAAGATTTACAGCAAGTATTGTCTCAATATTGCTGAAACCATTAAATACTCTAACCTGCAAAGGTTTTTCAATTTGCAGGTCTGGTACGTCATCAGCAACGAAATACTGAATTATGATACATGGTACTGGATATCTGTCTCATCCCTTCTTGAAAAACGCCTCGAACGATTCAACGAAAACAAACCCGACCGTGCTTTCTTTGCGCTGGAACCGAACCAGTTCATACAGATTTCTTCCAACGATTCACTCAGCCGGTTGTTTGAGAATATTTTCATGAAAAAACCCAAATGATTTATAAAATTACCATGAGAAAATCACTCTCGGCAAATTTGGGTTGACAGAGGAGGAAATAATAATTGTGGAGGAGAAATCATAAACTATTGCTAAAAAATATGGAAAAAACACTTCATTCAAACTTCAAAGTATTCAAAGCAAATATTAGTGAAACTAGCGATCCTAAATATTGTAGGTTTGGAATAAAAGAAATTAAAAATTACCATAGTGATATAATGGAATTTTATTTTCTAATATTTAAACCCAGTAACAAAGGATATATTATCCCTGTTGATTATGTTCAAAGTTTCTTTCCAAATACTTATGAATACAAGCAATCACCTTCTTTTGCAATTAATACTATAAAAGATATTACTAGCTATTATAGAAGATTTGAACCGATCAAGGATTATTTAGTTAAGATGCCTAAAACTTGGCATGACTATGAGTTGCCTAAAATTGCGGAAAAACATATTTTGTCAAAATACCCTGCATTTGGACTTAAACAAATTATTGAAGAAGATATAGAAGCAGAAAAAGACATTGAGAAATATGAACAATCAATAGCATCCTCTCAAAAAATTCATACCGGGAAAGAGGGCGCGCCTCGAATGAATTATGTTAGGACATATGAAAGAAGTCCTATATTGCGGTTAGAAGCAATAAAAATTCATGGCTTAACATGCATGGCTTGTGGCTTTAATTTTGAAGAAACCTACGGCAAACACGGAAAAAACTATATTGAAGTGCACCATATTGATCAGGTGAGCAAATTAATTGAAGAAACTGAAATTGACCCTGAAAAAGGCATGGTGGTATTATGCTCAAATTGCCATAAGATCACACACAGAAAAAGGGATAAGGCTTTAACTCTTGAGGAACTCAGGAATATAATCAAAACACAAAAATGAATATTATTTCAAACTACTTATTGGTGAACATTGCTTTAGAATCCGAGATAGACCGATAGTTTATGAGGTGTATGGGTTGACGACGGAGGAGATTAGGATTGTGGAGAAGGGATAATAAAAACAATAAAAAACAAAAATTATGGCAAATCAAAATGAATTCTTTGTAAAAATAGCTAACAAGTTAAATCCATTTTTTTTTAAGATTGAAACCGTTCTTGCCATAATTGCAGTGGCGGGCTTTTTGTTAAAAAATGTAAATATTACATTAGGGGGCATAATTTTGATAATTTCTATGGCGCCACTTGCTATGGTCTATTTTATTAATGCGTTCTCATCACCTGAGCCCGAAACTCTGGCAATAAAAAAGTTTTTAAATAAATTGATATACTGGGGCAGCAGTATCGGTATCATTGGTATTTTATTTCGGCTACAGGAATATAATGGTTTTGGCCAAATGCTTTTAGTGGGTTGCGGAACACTTATCGTTGCAACAATTATCAGTTTGTTACAAAATCAAAACATGGGACGAAAGACGACAATCAGAACACTAATTATTTTAACTATTGGAATCAGCTTATATTTTGTACCACAGGAAAAACTCTTTGAATATAAAATTTTACATCCTGTCGAAAAAACAACAACCCCATAAAACCATTTATGTGAAAATTTCAGAAAGCATCTTTTGTTTAATTTTTATGGATTTGCCGAAGTCCCAAAAGAAAAATAAAACTTAAAAATAAATAAAATGAAGCAAATACTATTACTTATCACATCAATTTGCTTCACACAAATTTCGTTTTCACAAACGGTTCCCCTTGATAGCGTGGCAAATTATCAGGGGAAAACCATTACAGTTTGTTCCAAAGTACAAAGCACGTATGTAACAAAAGGAGAAAAGAAAACCACCTACATAAATTTCGGAAATCCCTATCCCAACAGCACTTTCACAATAGTAATCTTTGAGGATGATTTAGTAAATTTCAAGTACGCTCCTTCGGAGTTTTTGAAAGATAAAAATGTCTGTGTAACCGGGCAAGTAAAAATCTATAAAGGCAAACCCGAAATAATTGTGAAAAAAGAAGAGGAAATAAAAGTTGAATAAAGTGGCTTTGAAAAAATGACAGACACTATGCCGAACAGGGTATAAATTATTTGTAAGGCAAGTGTGAAATCATAATTTTTGGCACCTTCTCTTCATCTTTGTAACCATAGTGTAAAGCAGATGCCCATTCATTTGCCTTATCCACCTTGGGGCCTAAGGTAATTTGTTCCACTCTCTTTTTTATAGGCTCAAGTTCAATATAGACCCGAGGTGGGTTTGTAGATTTATCTTCCTTGTTTTCCCTGTAAAATTTCTTTTCAAACTCAATACCATTCATTACAAGCCGCACTTCATTTTCGTTTTTGTAATCATCTCTTTTAAACAAAAAAGCAATATAGTTCAGATATTCTTCTAAGCTAGCAATATTTGCCCCTTTTACCTTTTTGTAGGAGGTTACTTTTTCTTTTAGATCATTCATCTTGTTTTCACATTCTTCAACTTTCTCATGTTCTAATTTTGGAATTTCAAAGTCAGTTGAATTATGTTTTAAATACACCACCCGATAAAAGTTTATATCACTTTCATCGTCAATACGGGCTTCTTTATTTTTTTCATTAGACAGAAAGTTCTTGATATCTTCTATAAATTCCTGCGTTCGCAGGACAACGGCACATCCTTTGGCTTCAATTCCATCTTCTTTTCCATAAAACCGCCACATATTTAAGTCATTATGCATGCCCTTAGTAACAAAACTACCGATAAAGGGCTTTGGCACAAAAGTTTCCATTTCTGTAGTTTCCACTTCTGTTTTTTTATCCTCGTCAAATAAAAAGCTATAAAATTCTGTACCTTCAGAAGGGTCGTTCATAAAGTTTCCTTCGGATATTCTTAATTTGCTGTTGTCCGCGAGGATTAATGTCTTCATTGTAGAAAGGCTGGTGTAATGTGTAATGCAGTCATCGTTTATTCGCAATATTTCTTTTATCTTGAAAACTAAATCTTTAATTTCAGTTAGGGCAAAATCATTTATCTCATCAAGTTTTTTTAAATAGTATTTTGCATACCTAACACCAATATCCTTTTCATCAGAAGTAAGTTTTAGATATTTTTTGAAGTCTTCTTTGCTTTTTTTTCTTAACGGGTCAATATTAACTTCTTCTTTATTTAAAGCTTTTTTATAGTATGCAAGACCTCTATAATAACATGCATTCTTGTCATTCTTTATGGCTTTAGTATAATCTTCAATCGCTCCATCATAATCTTCGTTGAATACCCTTTTAACATTCCCCCTGCTAACATAAGCCTCTGCATATCTTGGTTCTAAATCGAGAACTTTATTAAAATTCTTTATTGCATCTTTGTAGTTTTTTTGAGCAACCCTTACTTGTGCCTTGTTATAAAATGCAAGTGTATAATTCCGATTATTCTTTATAGCTTTATCATAATATTTTATAGCATTACTATGCTCCTGCTTATTATACGATGCATTTCCACACCATAAATATAATTCCGCATTCTCCGGATTGATTATAATTGCTTTCTTATAATTTTCAATTGCTTTGTCGAAATCAGCAAACGCTTTGTCCTTTTTATTTATGATTTGCCAAGCAAGTCCCCGGTAATAATAAGCATCTGCAAAATCCAAATTAAGTTCTATTGCTTTAGTATAATCCTTTATAGCTTTATCATATTCTTCTCTATAATCACGGATAAGAGCTCTGACAAAATATCCCATAAAATAGTTCGAATCTATGGCGATTGCCTTTTCCGCATAAAACATATTTATAGCAACATCAACATCAAGTCTGAAATTTGCCCTTGCCCGCCAAGCATATAGAACGGCATCCTTTTGTTCTTCCAGTAGAGCATTTGTAAGCAATGCAAAAATTTCTTCAAATTTATTCTGGTTAAAAAGTTTTTCAACTTTTTTGCGAAGGGCTTTGGTGCTTTCATCCATAATTAAACTTGTTTGAAGATAAAATTATTCTTGTTTATTTAGATTACTGAACTTAAGAATTCATAAAGGTTTCCTTCGATTCACGCACTACTTTTCTATTAAGTTTTGCGATGTTGCAAAAAAACTCATTTACAACTAACGGATCTCCCTTTGGATTTTCATTTGCATTTCTAACCATACACATAGTACAAAACTCTTTATCCGCACATTGGATACATTTAGGAAAGTCTTTGTTGCGCAATCCTCTCAAATATTGCACTTTTTCAGAATTGTCCCAAATATCATTAAGAGTAGTTTCTTTTACGTTACCCACAATATAATCTTGCCAACCGGCGCATGGATATGCATTTCCGTTGTCTGCTATGCAAATAGACGAATGGCAAACGCTGCAAACAAAATCTTCAGAAGTAATATTTTTTTTCTTCTCAGCGGCCATTGTTATTTGTTCCAAATATTTTGAATCTTTCGCAACTTTGTCATTAATCATTTCTTTGATTTCATTAATAGACAAACGGCAACTCAGATTTTGTGTTGTATGGTTATATCTGGCAATGACTACATAATCATCTCCGACATGAATTTTGTGTTTTTTCGCCCATTGTATGACATCATCATAACAGGTTTTGTTTTGTTTCAATATGGGACAACTTATTTGTAAAGGGATGTCGTTTTCAACCAGTTTCAAAATTGCATTCATTGTTTTTTCAAAACTTCCTTTCATTTGGGTTATCTCATCGTGAATATTGGAATCCATTGAGTATAATGAGACTTGTACACCTAAAAGGGGGTTCCTCTTCATTTCTTTGATAATTTCACCATCAAGCAAAGTTAAGTTACTAAGAACATTTACTGAGAAATCATACTCTTTGCATTTTCTTAAAAAATCGCAAAAGTTTTTGTGCAACATTGGTTCACCACCACTTAACGTCAAATGCAATAACCTCATACTTTTACATTGTTTTAAAACATCATAAAATAAATCAGGTTCGATATGACTTACTTTGTTATCATGTGGAATATAACAATGTACACATCTTTCATTGCACTTGCTCGTAATTTCTATGTGCAAATTTGTAAGCTGAGGCTTGCCTTTAAAGTATTCTTCTAAAAAATCCTGAGTGGATTTCTCTGGATGCATTATAGTAGGAGAAAAATCTTTTTTTATTTCGGGTTCTAACGTTTTGTACGAAAACCTTGTGTCTTTTTCATCGCACTCCTTCAATGTTTCGCCAGATACAATAAATCCATCCCGTTCAAGCAGGCAATAAAATTCTCTGGCATCGTTCTTTATTGTTCTAATGCCAACATCTATAAATTGCTTCTTTATTTTTCTTGCGAGTTCATCAAGTGTCTGTGGTTTTCTACCTAATGCAGAAAAAAATACTGTCCCACTTTCCGAAAGAATTTTGTCACCGATGAAGTTTTCAATATTATCCGTTTGTTTATATCCGAAATTCCTATTGTCCGTTATATACCCAAAGGACTCATAGTTTCTGAATATAACATTAGATTTTTGCTTGAAAAACATTACAATGTTTCCTAAGAAATCAGGCGACGAGTTTTAATTGTTTAACATCGTCGCCTGATTAAACTGTCCATTAACGTCCACCTGGCTTCGGTGGATTACATGGTCTTCCACTCGGCTTACTATTGGGACGGCATTCAGCCATCAGTACAGTGCTTTGTGCCATGATTTTAGGTTTTGTGTAAATCATTAATTACCTCCTTTTTAAAAAATTATTATTTTTATTATTAAGCAGATGTAAAAATACAGAGATCAAACCATTTTTCAAAGCTTTATCATGTATTTTTTTACCATATTCAAATGTTCATATTATGGTTTGCATTTGTTTTTCAATGTGGTCTAAGGGGTTCGGGCTTAGTGTTTGGGCGGGGTTCGGAGCACAAAACCGTCAATCCGCCACAAAAGTTGATTAGAAGCCCTACCTTTCAATTTACTCCCGCCCCCTCCATTAAGCAAAGCCGCTGGTGGTAGTTCTGTGTTTTATTCTTGGTCGTTTTGTTTTCTGTTCTGTCAATGCCGTTTTGCCAATTGTTTGTCGTTTTTTAGGCTGTCATTTTAAATTTAATTGTTGCAATATATCTTTTGTCAGTTTAGATAAAGGTCGTTTTTCGTGTTCTGCTTTTTCAAGATAATTTCCCCAAACAAATCTGTCTATATCTTCCTCTTGTTTTCCCAATCCTTTATATGAGTCAATAAGCGAATTGTAATAACTATGGTTGTATGCTTGGGCTTTGTCAATTATTTCCTTAACAAAATCAATATGCTCATTATATATTTCTTTTAAGGAAAACACATCAATGTTTCTATTGGTATTAGTAAAGTAAATTTCAATTTCTTTTTCTAAAGCCCAATCCAATGAATTATCATTTCCGTCTTTTGTACGCATTCTAAATTTAGAGTTGTCATTAAATCCAACCAAATATGGATTTTGGTCAATCTCTTCTTCTAATTTTGTATGATTACAAACAGAACATGCAGGTATCAAATTATAAAAAGATAAAGCTAAAAAAGGATATTTTGACTTAGGATAAAAATGGTCTAATTCGGGACTTACTTTTTTGTCTTTAATCGTAAACGTATATTGTCGATTACAATACGGACAAACTTTTACGTTTAATTCGTTCAATAACCAATAACCGTGTTCGCCTCGCATCATATTGTATTGGTTTTCCATATAAGTTTTAAAATCATCAGAACTTTCAGCACCTTGTACCTTAAACTTATTAGTAAATTCAGTAACTATCGTAGTAAAGTCTTTTGGGGTCGCCAAAACAATACGTTCCATATTATCAATAAAATGGCCTCTCACTAATTTACCACTCTTGTAGTATCTTTTTCCTTGAAGTCTTTTTAAATAATTGCTTGCAATGACGTCTAAGTTATTTCGCTCGATTTTTATCATTACTTTGATTTTTTAATTCGTCTAACTCTGCTCGTAATCTTAGGACTTCGTTTTTCAATTCGGAATATTCTACAGGCTTTAATTCGTTGTATTTTTTTAATAACTGACTTTTGATAAACGGTTCACCAACTAAAAGAATTTCATTGAATAATTCGTCCGTACATTCACCTTTATGAAGCCTTGCAAACATTTGATTGATTTTTTGCTTTGCAAAATCTCCAATAGGAACTCCATTTAGGAAAAAACCATTTTGTAAAAGTGAATGAATGTTCGCACCGAAAGTATCTTCTTGCATTCTTTCTGCGGTGGATTTTCCATCCTCCAAGAATAGAACGTTATTTTTGGGAATATCAGACAAAATAAATGGTGAATGTGTTGCCATTTGAATATTAATACTTTCAATTTTAAACTGTAAATTTTCGATACTTCGAATAAGATTATTCACGAATTGCCTTTGAAATTCAGGGTGGAAATACAATTCAATTTCGTCTAAAATAATGTTAATGTGATTGTATTTTACTCTTCGATGACTTCCTTTTATGGAATTCAGGTTTCTTATATGATATAAAATAGAACTTGTTGTGTAAACTAATTGCTTTTCTCCCGAACTAAGTTGAGAAAAAGAAAAAACATCTTTGTTAAAATTTTTCTGTTTTAATTGTATGTCTGTTTTAAAACAATGTGGTGGAATCAAATCAATATATCGCCATTTCCCATTCCCCATTTTTCCGTGGATAGATTTTGCGAACTCCTCAATTGAATAGTGTTTAGCTGAAATATGTCTCAATTCAAGAAATGCCAAGGTTTGTCTAATTCTATAAGTGAGATGGCTTTCTTCTTTGTCTATTTCGTCAATTAATCTTTTAAGCTCATCATCTGTTTTATCAGTCCATGGTTCTGCATATAAAGTAGATAAAGGTGCAAAATTATCAAATGCATCATATCGTGCTACCTTAATTGTTTTATACACAAGATATAATATTGCAGAATCATATTCTTTGTCAATTTCATTTGTTTTCTTGAACCTATATTTATTCTGCCACAGATTGATTATTTTATCTTTTAATTCCTCAAAAAAGGAATCCTCTGTTCGATTACCGACTCTTTTCCAGCCTTCTTTGATTTCATTCCATTTTGTTTCTGACTTATTTTCCTCAAGAGTAATGACTATTGAAACAACTGAATTTTTTTCATTAATTTCTGTAAACAGGGTATTGGGTTCCTTTTTGTCATTAAAAAATAGAGAAATTAATCTGTCATTAGCTAAGCTATTTTCTTTGGGAATATCGATATTGCCTTCTGTTCGCATTGGATTTAATACGACGGGTGTTTGGTATCCGTCATTTTTATGAAAAATTCCTCGGAGCCAACAATCGTTACTTTTCTTGTCCCATTCCTCTTTATACTCCAATGTATTAAAAGCGTGTAATGAATAATTCATTACAACAGTATAGAAAAAATGTTCCCTCAAAATTTTCTTAGCATCTCCTACATTGTTCCATTTGTCTTTTTCATAAAAGTATAATATTACACTTTCGTCTTGTTGTTGCAGTAAATACAATTTGTCTCCTATTGAAAAATATAATTGAGCATAAATACCTTTTACGGGCAATAGGTCTGCATCAACTGTTGTAGATAATATTTTATAAGCTATATTATTGATTAGTCGCAGAATAATATCTATTAGCGCACTTTTACCACTACCGTTTTTCCCTACAATTGCACTAATGCTTATTGGTGGATGTTTAGCATCATTGATATTAAAAAAGTCAGAACCTAATTTTTTATTTTCTTTTTTTAGAACGTTTAGTTTTTCTGATTTCTCAATTTTTTCTAATTCGTAGTTGTTATAAAATAGATAGGGCTTATCAACGTCTAAATTCTTTCTAATATGAGTAGCACACTTTTCAAGAATATTTACTGCTATAATTTTCATTTGATTTTCCGTTTGCATATTTATTTTGTTTTAGCAGTTTGATTTAATGTCTTTGATGAAATCTAATTGTAAGCTTTTGTAACCGTTCATAGTGGTTATAAAAGTCTATTAAACATCCCGGGCAAATATATAAATAAAGGATTTAAATAATAATATTTTAACATTTTTTTCTTTTTCTAAATCGGGCATTAGCGTGTGAAAATGCACGAAGTTAAAAACAAAAAGTAATTATTTTGATTCTGTGCATGAAGCGAATGAGCCTAGTAAATGCAACGGAGCGGGATGTACAATTGTACAAACCATTTGTACAATAAATCCATAGATACTTTTTTGTTCTAAATCACAAAATATTTTTGTCACAAGCTTCAATTGAAAGACATTCCGGGAAATAATAAACTAAATGTTTCGCATGATTTTCCCAATCAATGTTGTACAGAATTTTGTACAAATATTGTCAATTACACAATATTTCAGGCAAACTCACCAAAAAAAATAGTGTTTAATTGTACAAAACGCATTTTTCAGCGGAACTGTGGGGGTTTTTATCTTAAATTTCAGAACAAATTGAGGCTGATCTTCAAATTTTGTGTAATAATTAATTCGGAAAACCTTTTTATCTGTCATAAATCGGATTTAATATAATCGCTCACCTATGTTTGATGTTACCGACCACCATATTGTTCATCAAAAAACACATGGTGTCAGGCATTTGTTTCTTCAGCCCAGTTAAATAATTAAACAATTTCATATCACTTTAGTTCCGTTATCTTTACATCACTTACTTCAATCTGCCCTGCTCCAGGTAAATATTGTAAATGAATTCTTAAATTAGTATTATTTTTTGCTTCAAACCGCAAAGAGCATTTTTCACCTGCCACAGATGGTGTTGCGTAAGGTATTGCAGCTTCTATACCTTGTGGATCTTTTCCTAATTTATCATGACACCAAAGCTGGAATTCTCCGGTTGTATTGGGTAATGCTTTTACAAAACAAGACACTTTATAAAAACTTCCGATTTTTAAAATACCTATTAAATTAATATGGCAACCATCAGTTTTAAGTCTTGCACTTAACCCCTTAAAAATCATTTTACCGTTTTCAATTGATGCAACATCACTCCCCCAATGATTTAATACCCATAAATTATTGATCGGAACGTCAATTGTGTTAAATGTTGTTTTCTCGCTTTTAAATAAGGGTACATTCATGTCCGATGATAATTTTTCGGAAGTCGAATATCTTTGAATCTCTTGGGTTGTCATATCATTTGACAATTTATTTGCCAGTAGTTTCAATTTCTCCGTTTTATACCAACCTTTGATTCCTTTTATGCAGAGAAAAATTCCTGTTAGAAATGCACACGAGGATATTACTAAAATAATAATAGGAAAAGATGAGACAATTGATTGCCTTTGGTTAATTATGTATTGTGCGGTTTTTGTATAAGTTTTTAAGTCTTCCGATTTTATTAATAAATCAAAATTCTCCTTAAAGAAAAGCCAAGGCAATAAAAAAGTCAATCCTATTAAAAAGACTCCTATTGATACGAAAAATTTGTTTAAATCAGTATATTCAAATTGGCTCATATTCTTTGTTTTAAATGGAAAGTAACTTTCTCTATCTTGGTTTTAGATAGTGGAAGAATTTTTTTCTGTGATGCTTATATGGTAGTTTGTTATAATTATTTTATTTTTCCCAAATTACACTTATCATGTAATTTAAAGAAGGAACAAACAAACAGTATTCAAAAAATTTAGAATTTTCATCACCATCATTCATAACAAACCAATCACAACGCCATATTTGTTGCGAAGCTTCCTCTCCGTAATATGAAATGCCTTTATTAAAAACTTCTTCGGCAACAGTACCAGGTGGAGGAGGCAAACCTCTATTGAATAGTGAATAATATCTCCAATCATCTGATTTTTTAAACCACTTCATTTTGTTATTCTGACAACAAACTACGAATACAGGATGGTTGCCGTTATCCTTCTTTATAAATTTTAATATGGCTGCAGTCTTACTAACCTGGAATCTGTTTGCTAAATATTCTATTACCTTATGACTAAATACTTGTCCCCGACATTCTTTGCTGAACAATTCAGTTGGCATTAAAAATTCTGCTGCGAATTCATTTGCTTCAACTTCTTCCGAACTGAAATTATTTTGATAAGAATGGTTTAAAGTTTCGTCATTATCGCAAAAACCTTTTTTCAAATTACGGTGCAATTCAAAATGCCCTAATTCATGTGCAAGAATGAATCTTTTCTTTGGGTAAAAATCAATAGCTGAATTCAGTGTAATTATGCCTGAATTGTCTTTCATCAAAATTCTTCCGTCAGCACCATCAATTACTTCTTCTTTAATAAGAATGTTTTTACTACTGATAATTGTTTCAAGAGTCATTTCTAAAGGGTCTGCAATTCCGCATTCGTGATAAATTTGCTTGACTGCGGCCATTGCTTTATTCATTTCTATTCTCCTTGTTGTATTCATCTTCAATCTCTCCAAGCATATCAAGCAATTTTGAGTCAATTAAGGTTGCTTGCTTATCTTTTTCGGATATCTCCTTTAAGTTCCTAAACATTGGTTGGAGTTCGGCAAACTTTGGCTTTGAAAAAATTTCATCTGCCATTCTTTTGTATTCTTCAACTCCAGATTCAAACCCAACTTTAAATTTTGCAAGAAACTCTTTCACACGATTGTATTTTGCCTCGTTCAACTCTGCTTTCGCTTTTGTTTTTAACTGGCGAAATAGCATGATGTTTTTTTGAACAATAGCTACAGAGTCTATCCCTTCTTCTTTCAATAATAGTTCATCTTCTTTTTCATACTTGCAATCAAGATAAAGATTGAACAGGTTGTCCAACAAAATGTATTTATCTTTATTTTCTAAATGGTTCATACAGTTTGTTTGTTAACTGGTTAACACTTCTTTAAAGTCCATTAATTTTCTGACAATTTTCTTTCTCAAAACATAAATTTGCTTCACGTCTATATTCATCTCCTTTGCAATTGTTGCAAATGGAACACCATCAAAATATTGAATCACGAAATATTGCAGGTCATCATCATCCTTTGAAACATCATATGCAAGCTGTATCAGTTTGGAATAAACCTCTTCGTTCCCATTCATATTTTCTATTACTACTTGTTCTAAATCATAAATATCTCCAGCATCTTTTTCATCAAAAACCGGCATTACATCCTTTTTGCTTGTGTATTCTTCAACTTTATAGGAAATCAGTTTGTTGGCAATTCTCATTAACTGTTCGGCAAGAGTGAATTTTTCAAACTTCCAATCCCATCCTTTTGGTTCATATAATCGCTTCACGGATTCTCCAACATAGAAATCAATTGCGTTCATTCCCAAATTTTTTTCACTATGAGCGCCCGACTTTGTTCTATCTGCCAATGACCGAAAGCGAAGCCTTGCTTTCACATGATGTGTAAGTTGCATGAGTGCATCTGCGACTTCATCATCAGAAAGTCCTTGAAGTTTATTTAGTATGAGTTCCCTTCTTGTCATTTGCAATTATTATTTATAATATAACCGAAAAAAATATTTTCTGGTCAATGACCAAATAATTTTTTCGGCGGTTATTATAGTTACAAAGATAGAAGAAAATACAATGAGAAAATATGCATACTGCCAAAATGACTGTATAAATTCGTTGGTGCTTTTTTTGGTAGTGAAGATGTTAGGAAAATAATAATTAAAAAAACCATATGGAGAAATTTAACCTACGATACTTAAAGCCCAGTGCATTCATATATATTTGTGTGCTGCTATGCATCGCTTTGATTGCGGCAAATAAATTTATCAATACTCATTGGGGGGTTTCTGTTTCGGTATTCGCTATTATTGGTGGACTGTTCAGTATTGTGAATAATTACCTGTGGAATGTGAGGCCGTTTAGTTGGATGTATTTTGTTCCTGATTTTTCGGGTCGCTATGAAGGCACTTTGCGTTATGAGTTCCGAAATGAAAAATGCGAAACAATTACTGATACTTTGGAACACATTAAAGTGATTGTACAAAACGGTTCTGATGTCGTGATTAACTCATGGACAAAAAAGAAAGATGGAACGATGTCATCAAAGTCCACAAGCATTGAAGCAAGCATTATAAAAGAAAAAGACGGCACATTTTCCTTACTCTACAATTATCTGAATGAAGGAAATTTTGAGTTGGGCTTTTGCCCGCACTACGGAACTGAATTGATGAAACTAATTGAGAATGGAGAGGGGAAACATTTAGTCGGGAAATATTATTCTGAAAGAATGCCTTTTCAAACAAAAGGAAAACTTGATTTAAAATTTACCAGTAAACAATTATATCACGAAAAATAAATAAACAATAAGATGGCAAACTGTAATAAACATTTTGAAACCTATAATGGTGAAATCAGATTAACTGATGCAAGGAGAAAAAAACTTAAAGATTCTCGAAAAGAACTTAGAAACAAAGTTAGAAAATGGTTTAAAGAAAATAAAACGAATGAAACCCAGCCAAAATTTTGTGGTCAAGGTTCTATGTCTATGGATACTATTATAAATCCTATTCCACGAAAGGTAGTTGAAGGAAAGAATGAAATAACGAAATTGTACTATGACGTGGATGATGGAATCTATTTTGTAGGTGATAAAAACGCTAATGATAGACCAACGCCTACAACATATCATAATTGGGTTTATGAAGCTGTTAAGGGGCATACAAATACTGACCCGATTGATAAAAATACTTATGTTAGAACGCTGTTTGCCGATGGTCATAATATTGACCAACCTATTTATTACAAACAAGGAGATGTGCCTGAATTAGCTCACAAAAGAGACGGATATATTGAAAGTGATCCTAAAGCATTTTTAGAATGGTTTAATGAGAGAGCGGATAAAGAACCTCAGCTTAGAATGATGGTGCGCTATGGTAAAGGCTGGCTTGATAACAGGGAGTTTGAAAACGAAAGTAAACCGATGCCAAGCGGATTGATAACTACAATTTTATTCTCTGAAAATATTATTTACCGAAAAGACCGTGACGATATTGCACTGAAAGAAACATTGGTCGCTATTCAAGCTAAACTGAACAAATCTTTTGAATGTAATAGACCTACTACTCCAAAAGGTGAAAACCTTTTAAAAGATTATGCTCACAAAGATTATTTTATGAAATGCCTTGACGATTTTATTAATGATGCCAAAAAAGCATTACTGGAAAAAAATTTCCGTAAGTCAACAGAATTATGGCGAAAACATTTAAGCAACAGATTTCCGTTAGGTGAGGATAAAGATGATACCTCCAATACGTCTGCCGGTTTGCGCACAATAATACCAACAACAACAAAACCCTATGCTGAATAATGAAGAACGAGCAATTTGATAATGATTTAAAAATTGTTCCAGATTTATATAGAAAGCTAAGCATTGTAGAAAGTGATGGCGAGAAAATTCTCAAAGGGGAATTGGATATAATAGATGCTTCTGGAGTATTGTGGGATACTTATCAAATAGAAATTAAGGGTAGCGATAGCTACCCCTTTAGTTTTCCTAAACTTTTTGAAACAGCTAATGCTTTCCCTAAAATTGTTGATTGGCATGTATATGAGTTTAATGATGAATCGTGCTGTATAGATGTTCCTCCCAATGAAATTATAATCTGTAAAGATGGCCTGAATGTCGTGGATTACATTCAGCGTTTTGCAATCCCTTATTTCGCAAATCAATCTTTCAGGATAAGAGAGGGCTATTATCTCTATGGAGAATACTCTCACGGAATCTTTGGAAGGATTGAATTCTACCAAAAAAAATTAAAAGCGAAAAGTCCTGCCGAACTAATTTCTATGTTCGATTTAATTATAAATGATTTCAATCCTGCAAGAACTGCGTATTGCCCTTTCTGTCATAAAGTAAAATTCAGAAAATGCCATCGTGATGTTTTCAGAGAACTGCAAAATGTAAAAAGATTTTTAGCCAACGATGGATTAGCATTAATACCTTTTTTTAAAGCTAATCCTGAATATAAATTACCCAAAGTTTAGTATTAAAGCAGCAGGATGACAATTTACTAATGAACACAAACCCTGCAAGACTTATCAGATAAATTTAAAACAAATTTAATTCACAAAATAATCGAACATATGTTGGTCCAAAAAAAAATGTATTTTTGCGGCATTAACAAGAATATAGTATATGAAAAAATCATTTTGTAATAAGTTACCAATTTTAATAATTTTAATATTCAACTGTACATTTATTAATAATCAGGCTTATTCGCAGTGGGGTTCAGAAAATTATCATATTGACACTACAAAACCTGTCGGAGTTATTCCCGGTGAGGCAGGAGTTTCCTCTTCCGGAACAGCAACCTATCAGATACCTATATTTTGCTCTCCGGGAACAAACGGAATGCAACCCTCGCTTTCAATTTCATATAACAGCCAGTCTGGTTATGGAACGTTAGGCTGGGGCTGGGATTTATACGGAACCTCATCCATTACCAGAACACCAAAAACAATCATACAAGACGGGGTGCTGAAAAGTGTTGAAATGAATTCAGGTGATGTTTATAGCCTTGAAGGAAACCGTTTGTATGTTTCAGGTTATGGGCAATATTTTACATCATATAATTCTGAATATGCAAACTTTTGTTCAATTATTTCTAATGGAACAAGCGGCAATGGCCCGTCAACTTTTACAGTAACAACAAACGATGGTTTAGTAAAACAATACGGGTACACATCTAATTCACGCACTGTAATTTCGAATGCTGACAATCAAACCATTGGTATATGGCGCTTAAACAAGGTTACAGACATCAACGGAAATTATATGATTTATAATTACAATGCTGTCTCCGGCCTGCTTTCAAGTATTTCCTATACAGGAGATAGCATTGCTAATATCACTCCTTACAACCAAATAATCTTTACCTATGCGGCACGATCCGACAGTAACGTTAGCTATCCTGGGTATTCTGCAAAACTTGCTGATAAATGGCTGCTCACCGAGATAGATGTAAAAAATGAAGATTCA
>Ga0208789_1000871_pt1 | contig 21895 bp, 29 predicted proteins | sample Methanotroph_Enr_FD_187368 | JGI IMG/M metagenome (GOLD analysis project Ga0208789, IMG submission 187368) | Enriched soil microbial communities from Old Woman Creek wetland in Ohio, USA - Methanotroph_Enrichment_5 (SPAdes) (version 2) | ecosystem: Environmental > Terrestrial > Soil > Wetlands...
TGACAGTCTGGGTGAAGCCTTAGCTCGCGACCGCCTCACTCTCATGTCGAACAAGCGCTTCCACCTGACGCGTCTTGGTTTCTGCACTACGCTTTGGATCAGGCGCGCAGGTGAAGCGCCGGACGTTAGGCTTGGTCGTCGAGAGGCATCGGGGGGGATTCGTGGGGTCGCGCATTCACGTTGGTGACGTACTGACTTGGAGCGAGCCCACGCCCGGTCTCCGCAACAATCTCGTCCTTCGGTGCGCTGATGCATCCGTCGCAACCTTTCGGAGGGTGCACCGGATCGGCTCGGTCGTGGCGGAGGGCGAGTTTCTCGCGGAATCGTGGCGACTCGAGCAGCGAGGTCTGGTCCCAGCGCGCTACATCCTTACCTGGCTTCATTCCGAGGATGCCAGCCAGTCTCAAGCCGTCTTCGTTGTAAGTGGGCAGGGCCTGAAGCTCGACGATGGGCCGATGTTCACCTACGTCAAGGCTTCCGCTGACTCAGGTGGCGGTTGGCGGCGGGACGACGGCCCCCTCCTTCTGGAGTGGAATCAGCGCGAGGCCATGCTGCGGCAATTCACCATCGCAGCGGCTGGTGCTGAAGACCCTCAGCTTCCCGAGTTGATGGTCATTACTCCGCAGTTCGAGTTGATGCTGGGTAAGGCGGCGCACGCGGAATACCTGGGACAGGTCTCGATTATCGACCTGTTGGTGAGAGCGCTGCTGCACTTCTTCGGCAGATAGGCCACAAGCCTAACAAGCGCATCAACCTGACGCGCTCAGGGTCTGCGTAGAATGGCGGGGATCGGCGCGCAGGTTATGCGCCCAACGTTCGACAGATGAGGGTCATGCGAACGCGAAGTCTCACATTCCTCGCCGGGCTTTCGTTGCTCACCGTGTCGCTCTCGGGGTGCAGCGCCAGTCAGTCGGCGAGTCTGACGCGAAGCGAGGCGGCGAAAGCCACCGCCACGGGCGTGGTCGCTGCGGCGTCCAGGCGCGACCAGGGTGAACTCACTTCGCGTTTCGGACGCGAGCTCACCGGCTCTGAAGTGGCGAGTCTGTCGCAGAGTGTCCCCGCCACGCTCGGCAACGATCCCATCATGTACTCGGCGAATACGTCGGCGGGTGTGGATCCGCAACGTGACGCTCGCTTGGTCTATTCGGTGGTACGGGACATGGCGACACCTGCGGCGCCGGAGCGGTATCTGGTTACGTTGACCTGGGATGGTTCGGCAGGGGAGTGGCGCGTCGTAGAAATCGGGCGCGATCGCTAGTCCCAGCACTGTCGAACAAGCGCTTCCACCTGACGCGTCTTGGTTTGTGCACTACGCTTTGGATCAGGCGCGCAGGTGAAGCGCCGGACGTTCGACAAGACCGCAGGGAGGCTCGTGGGAGAAGAGTTCTGGGCAGCAGACGAAGTGGAGTCGGAAGCACCCGCCCCGCCGTCGCGCATTCATCGGCACCGCCCCAAGAAGGAGCGTTTGCTCACGCGTGACGAGATCATCATCCCGGACGTCTACGGTGGTGTGCTGGGCGAGTGGAGACGTGATCAGGGCTACTTCATGTATCTCCTGTTCAAGGGCGCGCCGGGGCGTCCTCCCAAGGGCATCATGGTCCTCACCGGCGCTGTCGTCGGCATCTGCGTCGTCATCGCGGCCTTGATGACCATCTTCGGCAGTCGCTGACGGTCTGGGCGGCTGGTCGAACAAGCGCTTCCACCTGACGCGTCTTGGTTTGTGCACTACGCTTTGGATCAGGCGCGCAGGTGAAGCGCCGGACGTTCGGTTCGACCACTGGCAACGTCCAGAGCAAAGCCTGTTTCGTATGGTCAAGGGCGCTCGGGTCGTTGGGGACCGGATCGGTGCATGGGGGCGTTCGTCGCTGTCGGGGCTGGCTCGGTGATCAAACCTCTTGGTGCGATCGGCGCGCCCTCAGGCAAACCGAACAAGCGCTTCCACCTGACGCGTCTTGGTTTGTGCACTACGCTTTGGATCAGGCGCGCAGGTGAAGCGCCGGACGTTCGGTATGACGGCGCTCGATACTTCGTTGGGGGAGCAGGCGTGGGGCTGACCAAGAATGCTTTCGTGGCTGCGGCGATGGCATGCGCGCTGCTGGTCTTGGCCATGCTTCCGGGTTGCGGACCCCGTGGCAGCGACACCGCTCTCCATGCGGCCCAAATCTTCTACGAGGCAGTCGCATCCGGAAACCTTGAGAACGCCAAGGCCGTCTCTGTCGCTCCGATCACGGAACGTGACATGGCACGGATCCGGCTCGCGCTCTTCGCCAGCGAGTCCACATTGACGCCCAGCGCGCTTGACGTTCAACAAGGTGTCACGTCGGTGCAGGGCGCAACAGGCGAGAACTGGATGGCGCTGTACGGCTACACGACGTTCAGCGGAGACCAGAAGGTCACGGACGAGGATGCCAGCGACAGGTATCAGGTAGCCGTGAAGAAGGTCAACGGCGTTTGGGTGGTTTCCGCTTGGGAGTTCCTGACAACGCCGTGACCGTTGGAGGCAGGCCGACATCGGTCGTCTTGGCCGCGATACGTAAGTTCAAGTGCGAAACGCAACATTTGACCTCCCGCTCGCGCCTACCTGGCTTGTACATAGCACTCCTCCGGGGTCCGGAATCCGAGTCTCTTTCGAGGTCGTGAGTTGAGCCGTGCGGCGATCTCGTCGCAGTCCGCTTGGGTGACGTGAGCCATGCTCCGGCCCTTCGGCAGGTACTGGCGGACAAGCCCGTTCGTGTTCTCGTTGGTGCCGCGCTCCCACGAGTGGTGCGGCGTGGCGAAGTAGAAGAGCGCACCGGTCGCTTCCTCGACCTTGGCGTAGCTGTGGAACTCGCTCCCGTTGTCGGCGGTGATGGTTCTCACCTTTCCTTCGTGCCGAGAGATGAGCTCGATCAGGCGGGCCGTGGCGTCCGCGGCGCAGTGGCGAGAGAGCTTTCCGATCACCAGGAATCCCGTTGCCCGCTCGACTAGCGTCACGACGCTGTTGCGACCCCGCTCGGATCCCATGACCGTGTCGACCTCCCAGTGCCCGACCTGCTGCCTCGTCTCGGCCTCGGGAGGCCGCTCGGAAATGTGCCTCTTACCTGCGAGTCTTCCTCGAGAGTCGTATGCGCCGTACCGCTTTCGTCGCTTCTTGCCGGCCTGGCGCAGGTGCTGCCACAGCTCGCCCCCGTGGTGTCTGTTGCGCCAGATGTGCACGTAGATCGTCTCGTGGCTGATGGAAAGCGTCCCGGTCTGGCGCAGGTGAGCCGAGATCTGCTCGGGGCTCCAATCGAGTCGAAGGAGTCTTTCCACGATGCGCATGTCCGTGCGGCTGAAGTGGGTTCCGCGCCGTGAGCGGCGGCGCCGCGCGACGCTGTAGGAGTGCGCCACGCCCGGGTTGTAGAGGCCCGATGGTCGCAGGTTGCGTCGCAGTTCCCGCGACACGGTGGAAGGCGCGCGACCGAGCTCTCGGGCGATGGCTCGGATTGAGAACCGCGCTTTCCTGAGCGCGACGATCGCGTATCGTTCTTCCAGGGTGATCTGGGCATGCATCGGTTCCCCTTTACTTGGCGGTAGGGTGGAACCCGAAGCATCCCAGATCGCCCCACCCTCGAGGGGCGGGGGTGTTGCGTTTAGTATCTGAATTCGCCAAACCGAACAAGCGCTTCCACCTGACGCGTCTCGGCTTGTGCACTACGCTTTGGACCAGGCGCGCAGGTGAAGCGCGGGACGTTAGTCACACCCAATCAGGGGAGTGGTTGTGGAGTTCCTTCCGATTGAGCGCTGCCTCATGGATGCGTTGCTCGCGGGCGACGACCCCACACTCGAATCCCTTCGCGCCCAGTACGCTGGGTCCACCGTCGCGAAGCGTGAGGGGACCGGCTCTGGCTTCTTCCTTGATCTCTCGGTGCCCGAAGGTGTGTCGCCCTCCGCTCCACCGGCACTGCGCATCGGCGATGTCGTGTTCGAATTCGCAGGCTTCCCGGACGGTGGCGAGGCGATTCTGTGGGTGCACGACGGCAGACTTTCGAACCTTGAGGCGTTTGCACGAGGAGGCGTTTGGCCCGAAGGCGCGCAACTTGAGTCGGTCGGATACTTCTCGGGTCCTGAGCGGGATCTGGATTGGCTCCGCCAGTCGTGGGGTGACTAACAAGCGCTTCAACCTGATGCGTCTTGGTCAGTTCGCTAGGATGGGGAAGCGGCGCACAGGTTAAGCGCCGGACGTTCGGTTCGACCACTGGCCACGTCCAGAGCGAAGCCCGTTTCGTACGGTCAGGGGCGCTCGGGTCGATGGGACCGGATCGGTGCATGGGGGCGTTCGTTGCTGTCGGGGCTGGCTCGGCGATCAAACCTCTTGGTGCGACCGGCGTGCCCTGAGGCAAACCGAACAAGCGCTTCCACCTGACGCGTCTTGGTTTCTGCACTACGCTTTGGACCAGGCGCGCAGGTGAAGCGCCGGACGTTCGCCAGGAAGACGGGGGCGCTGCGTGACTCCAACTCTTCGCCGAGGGACGGCTGCACTTGCCGTCGTCGCGCTTCTCGCGCTGACCGCGTGCGGGCTGGCTCGCCCATCGGAGAATTCCGCACCTGTGGGTCCGCAACTGCGCCTTGGGCAGTCGGCTTCTTGTGACGGACTCGAGGTGACTGCCAGCGCCATTGACACGAGCACGGTCGAGGACAGCTATGCGGTCACGGTGTCTTATGTGAATCGCGGCACGACTTCGTGTCGCTACACGTTTGAGGACTGGAGCGCCGAGGACTCCGGCGGCAAGCCGGCGAGGCTCGATGGCGACGTGAATGTAGGCTTTGGGTCGATCGCGCCGGGTGACTCTCGCTCAGGCAGGGTGATCTTCTCTGCAGCCAAACCTTTGGCGAAGGTGTCATTCCAACCGTCCACTGACGCAACCGTGACAGTCTGGGTGAAGCCTTAGCTCGCGACCGCCTCACTCTCATGTCGAACAAGCGCTTCCACCTGACGCGTCTTGGTTTCTGCACTACGCTTTGGATCAGGCGCGCAGGTGAAGCGCCGGACGTTAGGCTTGGTCGTCGAGAGGCATCGGGGGGGATTCGTGGGGTCGCGCATTCACGTTGGTGACGTACTGACTTGGAGCGAGCCCACGCCCGGTCTCCGCAACAATCTCGTCCTTCGGTGCGCTGATGCATCCGTCGCAACCTTTCGGAGGGTGCACCGGATCGGCTCGGTCGTGGCGGAGGGCGAGTTTCTCGCGGAATCGTGGCGACTCGAGCAGCGAGGTCTGGTCCCAGCGCGCTACATCCTTACCTGGCTTCATTCCGAGGATGCCAGCCAGTCTCAAGCCGTCTTCGTTGTAAGTGGGCAGGGCCTGAAGCTCGACGATGGGCCGATGTTCACCTACGTCAAGGCTTCCGCTGACTCAGGTGGCGGTTGGCGGCGGGACGACGGCCCCCTCCTTCTGGAGTGGAATCAGCGCGAGGCCATGCTGCGGCAATTCACCATCGCAGCGGCTGGTGCTGAAGACCCTCAGCTTCCCGAGTTGATGGTCATTACTCCGCAGTTCGAGTTGATGCTGGGTAAGGCGGCGCACGCGGAATACCTGGGACAGGTCTCGATTATCGACCTGTTGGTGAGAGCGCTGCTGCACTTCTTCGGCAGATAGGCCACAAGCCTAACAAGCGCATCAACCTGACGCGCTCAGGGTCTGCGTAGAATGGCGGGGATCGGCGCGCAGGTTATGCGCCCAACGTTCGACAGATGAGGGTCATGCGAACGCGAAGTCTCACATTCCTCGCCGGGCTTTCGTTGCTCACCGTGTCGCTCTCGGGGTGCAGCGCCAGTCAGTCGGCGAGTCTGACGCGAAGCGAGGCGGCGAAAGCCACCGCCACGGGCGTGGTCGCTGCGGCGTCCAGGCGCGACCAGGGTGAACTCACTTCGCGTTTCGGACGCGAGCTCACCGGCTCTGAAGTGGCGAGTCTGTCGCAGAGTGTCCCCGCCACGCTCGGCAACGATCCCATCATGTACTCGGCGAATACGTCGGCGGGTGTGGATCCGCAACGTGACGCTCGCTTGGTCTATTCGGTGGTACGGGACATGGCGACACCTGCGGCGCCGGAGCGGTATCTGGTTACGTTGACCTGGGATGGTTCGGCAGGGGAGTGGCGCGTCGTAGAAATCGGGCGCGATCGCTAGTCCCAGCACTGTCGAACAAGCGCTTCCACCTGACGCGTCTTGGTTTGTGCACTACGCTTTGGATCAGGCGCGCAGGTGAAGCGCCGGACGTTCGACAAGACCGCAGGGAGGCTCGTGGGAGAAGAGTTCTGGGCAGCAGACGAAGTGGAGTCGGAAGCACCCGCCCCGCCGTCGCGCATTCATCGGCACCGCCCCAAGAAGGAGCGTTTGCTCACGCGTGACGAGATCATCATCCCGGACGTCTACGGTGGTGTGCTGGGCGAGTGGAGACGTGATCAGGGCTACTTCATGTATCTCCTGTTCAAGGGCGCGCCGGGGCGTCCTCCCAAGGGCATCATGGTCCTCACCGGCGCTGTCGTCGGCATCTGCGTCGTCATCGCGGCCTTGATGACCATCTTCGGCAGTCGCTGACGGTCTGGGCGGCTGGTCGAACAAGCGCTTCCACCTGACGCGTCTTGGTTTGTGCACTACGCTTTGGATCAGGCGCGCAGGTGAAGCGCCGGACGTTCGACAGAACCGGGGGAATCCATATGCCGCTCACGGATGAACAGGTCGACTCACTGGTTGCATCGCCCTTCGAGAACAGGCGCGAGGGACGTCTTGCGCTGAAGCGCGCACTGACCGAGACTCCCCAGGCAGCCGTAACGTACGGAACACAGGAAACCTCTCGGGCTTTGTACGTAAGCCCCTCGCAGCTGGCCGAGCTGACCCAGAGCGTAGAGGGCAATCGGTTGCAGACCTGGCCCATGAAGTCCGTCGAGCGTGTCGAGGTCAATTTCGGCGGTCACCTCTCGATCATGGCCGGCTTCGATCCTGCCATTCGTTCAGGCGAAATCCGCACTGCGAGAGTCACCGTGACTTTCCGCAACGGTTCAACGCTTGAGTTGAGCGGGGCCGACACCGTGAGCCTCCTCCCCGGAGCGGCCGTCGCAAACGCAGATGAGACGGTCGCCTTTGTTGAATCGCTAACTCAGCTGGCAGCCCGGTACGCTGAGGTGGACCTTCGCTGGGATATCTGAGCGGCGGTCTGTCGAACAAGCGCTTCAACCTGACGCGTCTTGGTCAGTGCACTAGGCTTTGGAATAGGCGCGCAGGTTAAGCGCCAAACGTTCGGCGTATTCACTGCGGTCCTCATGCGGTGCTATACTCAGCACCGGAATACTGGTGTTGTCTGGAGGCTGGCACATGGGCACCAACGTGAAGTTCTCGGAGGACGTTGTCCCGCTCGGAGACATGAAGGTGAACCCGGGCAAGATCGTGCGTCGCATCGACGAAACCGGTCGCCCGGCGCTGCTGACAAGCCACGGACGTGGTGTCGCGGTCGTGCAGGCGCTGTCTGAGTATGAGGCCGCGCAAGAGGAGCGCGAGTTCATGCGCGCCGTCGTTGCCGGACTTGCCGACATCGACGCAGGACGCGTGGTTCCGATGGCGGAAGTGAAGCGCCGCTTGGGTCTCGCCTGATGGCTGCACAGTTCAACGTCGAGTTCGCGGAGTCTGCAGCAGACGACTTGCTGCAGGTCCTGGCGTGGTACGCATCCCAAGACGTGCCTGACGTCGGGAAGCGCTTGGTCGCGGCCGTTGTTGAGCGGGTGGACCAGCTCGCGATGTTCCCGGATAGCGGCAAGGTCGTCCCTGAGTTCGACACGCCGTGGCTTCGCGAACTCGAGTTGCCGCCGTTTCGGATTGTCTACCGCCGCGAGGCAGCCGTTGTCATCGTCGTTCGCGTGTGGCGCAGCGAGCGTTTGATGGACCCGAGCCTGGGCGGAAACGCCGAACAAGCGCTTCCAGCGGACTGAGGAAGCGGCACGCTGACATCAAGCGCTCGGCCCAACCGCTGAAGCGCCCAACGTTCGACAAGACTGGGGGAGTCGAGTGGGGCGCAGATTCGCGCGCGCATTCGTGGTCGCCGTGGGTATCGTGCTGGTGTTTGGAGCCTCGGGGTGTGGTGCGAGGCCCGCGCAAGACGAGGCGGCGGTCTCAAGGGTCAACCTTCCGCTAGGCGAGCCGACCGCAACCCCCGAGTGGGGATCGTTGCGCAGTGCCCCAGAGATGCGCGAGGTCGAATCGCGCGCGCTCGAGGACTACCAGACTGGCGCCTTCGAGAGCGACGCGGTGATGGCGGGCCATCGCCTGGGGAAGGGACACTTCTTCGGCGTGGTCGTGTCGTGGATTGGCCCGAACGCGAAAATCCAGATGCCGCCGAATTCGTACGCGGAAGTGCTCGTCACCATCGACGGGCGCATCGGACCGGTCCCCGAGACGCCCATTCCCTACGGCTTCATCACCGATGGGTCCACGTACGGCAATGACAGTGATGCCATGGCCGCGTACAAGCGGGATGCGGTTGCGCTGGCCCGGTCATACGTGGGCCCCGGACTGGACGCCGGGTACGGTGGCATTCGTGGCGTGACTCCGTACGTCAGCGCCTACGTCGTGCAGTATCCGTGGGGTTTCGTGGTACTCACTCCGGCGCTGGAAATGGCCGGAACGGCGTCCGCGTCCGAGGGGGAGTGGCCGTTGCTCCGTGTGCTCCCCATGTCAGAACGCCAGCAGCTCGACAGTCTGACCGCGACCGCCGTCGCAGAGGCCTTTCTTCGCAACGAGGATCTCAGTGTGAAGTACTGGCTGACCACTCCAAGGGGCCGGTACGACTTCCTCGCGTACTTGGACTATCCGGGTCCGCGCGCGCAGTACCCAAAGACTACTGTGCAGCTGGATGAAGGGGCGCCGGCAGGCGCCTCGAGCCTGGAGTTGTCATTCCGAACCGTTCCGCCGGTTGTGGACGAGACTGAGCGGCTGACCGTTGAGCGCAGCAGCGTCTCGTCGCCGTGGCGGGTGGTCGGATTGGGGCACTAGCCAGCGTGTCGAACAAGCGCTTCCACCTGACGCGTCACGGTCAGGTCGCTAGGATGGGGAAACGGCGCGCAGGCTAAGCGCCAAACGTTCGGCAGAGCTTGACGGATGCGCATTACGGGGGAGGCGTCGTGGCCCGTCGGAAACTCATGCGGCTCATGGTCTCGGCGTCACTGCTGGCGTTGGCGGTTCTGCCGTTGTCGCCGTCCGGCGTTGCAGCGAACGACTCCGGCGTCGGCGGCGCCGGCATGAACGTCAAGCCGGTTACCTCGACGAGCATCCGCATGACCGCGGAGACCGTGCAGGTCATCGCGCTGCAGCAGTACGCCGAGTACCAGGTCGATTTCCAGTTCGAGAACAGGGGTTCAGCGCAGCGCGTCAAGCTCGGGTTCCCGTTCCCGGTGCCGACCGAGCAGGACTACATCCCGCCCGCCGGCTTCCGGGCCTGGCAGGGCCGAAAGCTGCTCCCCGTCACCTATCAAGAGGTGGACACCGAAGCGGGTCGCCTCGGCTACTACCTGCACGAAGCGGTGTTCCCGCACGGCACGACGATGATCCGCGTCCGGTATTTCGCCTCGCCCGACAGCGGGGTCGGCGGTGACCTGCCCGACGGCATCAACCCGCCGGCGCGGTTCACTCCGTCGGCATCATTCTGGGGTGCGTACCCATATACGGTGAGCACGGGCGCCGGTTGGGTGGGGACGATCGGGACTTCGGTGATCCGATACTACGTCTCGCGCGACGCGCTGCTGTGGGGCGTCGATCTGGCCGCCGAGCAGCAGGCCGAACTCACGACAGACGACCAGGGCAATCCGGACTCCGCGTGGACCAGTGTGTTCCTCTCCTACACGCGGCCCGCTCCCGGTATCTACCAGTGGAAGTTCACAGACTACGAGCCCCGGCCCGACAAATACGGCGGTAGTCCCTACGACATCGCCCTGCCGTTCGAGCTGCCGGTCGGTGGCGAGGAAGCGACCACCGCTGCGTGGGAGCCGTACGCGACCATCACGAAGTCGAGCGAGCTCCACGTCGGAAACGTCACGTACCCCGCCTATCAGGCCGTCGATGGCATCCCGTCCACGGCATGGGCGGAGGGCGTCCCCGGATCGGGAACCGGCCAGTTCTTCAAGGTCACGTTCCCGGAGGATCGCCATGTGGGCGAGATACGGGTGTTGCCTGGTTACGCAAAGACGGCCGCGCTCTTCTACAAGTACAACCGGCCGAAGACACTCGCGGTGGAGTTCTCCGACGGTACCAAGAAGACGCTCGACCTGGCTGACGAGCCCGACCTGCAACGCTTCTCAGTGGATACCTCCGCCACTTGGGCGAAGGTCACGATCGGGGAGGTCTACCGGGGAACGACTCGTGACGAGACCTACCTTTCGGAGATCGAGTTCGGGACGGCACAGGCCCCAGCGATGATGTCGTTCCGTGACGTCATCGACGGCAAGCTCCCGCCGCAGGAACTGACCATAGCCACCACCGGTGCCCCGGCGCCAAGGCGCGAGAAGACGCTCACGGTCACGGCGCAGCCGGCCGTGACTAAGCGACCCTCCGGCCGTGCTGGGACCTGGATCCCGCTCGCCGTGGCCGCCGGCTGTGCGATCGCGCTAGGGTTCGTGGCATGGATCGCCGCGCGACGGCGACGGGCTATGCCGGCCACTGCCGACGAGTCCCGGCCCCCCGACATGCTGTAGGAGTGTCATCGGCGCCGTGCCGAACAAGCGCTTCAACCTGACGCGTCACGGTCAGTGCACTAGGCTTTGGAAGAGGCGCGCAGGCTAAGCGCCAAACGTTCGACAGACCCCCGCCACCCCATTCCTGCGGGAGGTCAGGCTGGCCGCTCCTTGTGCCGGCCATCCGTGCACGTACGACGGCGTATCCGTCACATGGGGGGCGTTGGCCAGCAGGGGCCGTTCAGGGACTTGGGTCGAGTCCGGTAGTGCGGTGACGACACTGGTCTTTCGGCCTTGGGGGACGTAGCACAACCGTGTGAGCCGGGCAAACACGCAACTCGGGCCCGATCGGCGCGCCACGTCTACTCTCCAGGCATGAGCGGCGGAAGCTCGCTGGTTGCGAGAGCGCGTGCGGCTTCTCGTGACATGCCGAGTGCCCGCAGAAACAGCTCGACGGCGTCGGCCCCCGCGTCGCGCCATGTCCGATGGCCCTCAAGCACCAGTGAGACCGCGGCGAGCACGCCAGCCGACATCATGCCGACCGCTGCCGGAATCTGGTCTTCGCCGATGGAGAACTCCCCGAGCTGTATGCCGAGCTTCACTTCGCCGCTCGGGGCGCTCTGAAGGAGCTCCAGGAGCGTGGGCGTGCTCGGACCGAATCGGATGAGAAAGCGTCCCCAGAGGGGCTCCTCGTGCGCACGGCGGACGAAGAAGCGGATGCCGTCGGCCAACCGTTGTGCGGGGTCCTTCGTCTGGACCGAACTGGTGGCAATACGGGAACCCATTTCGCTGGTCAGCCCCGTGGCGACATCCTCGAAGAGCGAGTCGACGTTCTCGAAGTTGTTGTAGATGGTGCCACGCGCCACGCCGGCGGCCTCAGCGAGTTCGCTCACGGTGACCTGGGTGACTCCTCGCTCCGCGAACAGTCGCAAGGCGGCGTCTTGGATTCTCTTCTCTGTGCGGCCCATGCAGTGAACATACACGTTCAATTGGGAGCATTCAAGTGGAACATGTGTTGACGCTATTGCACAGCGGTGTCAAGATATGCACGAAGATGGTCTGTCTCGCTCAGGCTCTGAACCGTTTGGAGGACGTGACATGAGGATCTACGACCAGATCAACGCCCCTGCCCCCGAGGGCATCAGTCGCAAGCGCGCGCACATTGTCGGCGGCGGCATCGCCGGTCTCTCGGCAGCCATCGCACTTGTCACTGATGCGCACATGCCCGCCGAGAACGTGACCGTCTATGAGTCACTTGACGTTGTCGGCGGCTCGATGGATGGAGCGGGGGACCACATCAGGGGCTACACGTCGCGCGGCGAGCGTGAGCTTGAGGCGCGCATGGAGTGCCTCTGGTACATCTGCAGCAAGGTGCCGTCGATCCAAACGCCGGGCCTGACGATCCTCGACGAGACGCACCAAGCCAACCTTCGCGAGCCCATCTACTCGCACTACCGGCTGATGCACAAGCGGGGCGAGCTCTACGACTCCACTGGGCCACTCATGTCGATCGAGGACACCAAACGCATGGCCGAACTCATGATGACGCCCGAGGAGGAGCTAGGGGGTGTCACGGCAGAGGACTGGTTCACGCCGGAGTTTCAGAAGTCGGTCTTCTGGTACTGCTGGAGCTCGATGCTCGCGTTTCGTCCGTATCACTCGGCGATCGAGGTCAAGCGCTATCTGACGCGGTTCATGATGTACGCGAGCGGCATCACTCATCTCGCGGGCATCCTGCACACCGAGTACAACGAGTACGACTCGGTCATCAAGCCGATGCTGATGCACCTGCAGAACCTTGGGGTGCACTTCAGGACCGGGACGACCGTGGTCGACATGGACCTCACTGACGAGGCGGATGAGACGATCGTGACCGGGCTCACGCTGCGAGAGGCGGGCCAAGAGCGCACGATCGAACTCAACCGCGATGACCTTGTGTTCTTCACGAACGGGTCCATGACGCAGAACGCTGTCAACGCGGACACGAGCTCGATAGCGACAATCAACCGCGACACCGAGAACCGCGGGTGTTTCACGCTCTGGGAGAAGCTTGCCGCTCGGGATCCCAAGTTCGGCAACCCTGCCGCGTTCATCTCCGATATCGACAAGTCGAACTGGATATCGTTCTTCGTGACGGTTCGCGATGGCCACAAGTTCTACGACTACATGGAAGCCAAGACCGGCGACAAGTGCGGCGAAGGTGGAGCCATCACTGTCGTCGACTCGAACTGGAAGCTCGGCTTCGTGCTGTACGGCAAGTACTTCCCGAACCAGCCCCAGGATACCGACGTGTTCTGGGCGTACGGCCAAGTGAGCGATGTTCCTGGCGACTACGTCAAGAAGTCGATGCAGGAGTGTACCGGTGCGGAGCTGCTGACCGAGATGCTGTACCACTGCGGCCTGACTCCCGAGGAGATCGACGAAGTGGTTGCGCACTCGTACGTGGCGACCTCCATGATGCCCTACATCACGTCCCAGTTCATGCCGCGCAAGCTCGGCGACCGACCGGCGATCATTCCCGAGGGCTGCGTCAACCTCGCCTTCGTGGGCCAGTTCTGCGAGGTGCCCGGCGATGTCGTGTTCACGGTGGAGACCTCGGTCCGCACGGCGCTCTTGGCCGTGTACGGTCTGACCGGTCTGGAGAAGCCGATGATCCCGATGTACGAGCCGGCGTTCGACGTTCGCGTCATCGTGGCGAACATGAAGGCCAGCCTCGGCATCGACGAGATCTCGTGGTCGACCCTTCCGGTCATTCTCAGGTCGGGGCCCTCGTTCAAGACCATCGACAAGAAGCTGAAGCAGATGCCGAAGCCCAGCATCTGATAGCCTCGGCGACTCTCGACACTCTGGATTGCGGTGATGTTCAACATGCTCTTCGCGGACATCTTGACCTTTGAGATCCCCGGATTCATGCAAGAGCTGTGGGCCAGACAGATGGGTGTGCAGTGGCGGTGGAACCCCGTATCTCCACGCTGTGTTCTTCGCGGCCGTAGAGGTCGCGTGCGTGGCGCTGATCGTCTGGTCTGTCTGGTCGGCCCGCAAGTCGGAAGCGGTTGTGCCGCAACCGGTGGGTTGGCACGCTCGTTAGGTGCCATCTGTCGAACAACGGCATCCAGCGGACAGTACGCCGCCCCTGAGGTAGCCTCGGGTTGGAAGCTGCGGCGAGGCGGCGTACTGCAGCTGATGCCGGACAACGTTGGTCGTAGCAGTGGGTGCGCCGTTCTCGGGGGGAGAGGCAGTGAGCACCAATCGTCTGGCCGCGTGGATCAGGCTCGTTGTCTCCGTCGTGTTTGTCGCGGTGCTTCTCACTGGCTGCACCGGAGCGGAATCTTCCGGCGTTGGCGCGCCAGAGACAACCGCCACCGCGACCGCAACCGTTGCGCCTTCGCAGTCGACAACTCCGTCAGCTGCCGCGACCGCAACCGCTGTCCCTGATGTCTTCGGGATGGATGCGGAGAGCGCAGCGGCTGCGATTCGCTCAGCCGGCTTTGTGCCCGAGTTGTACGCGCAAGAGGGATGGGCTGACTCGGCTGAGGACAAGGCATTCAGGACCGTCGTCGAATCGTATCCGCGCCCGGACACTCCTTGGCCGCAAGGCGCGACGGTCGCACTCGGCCTTGCCGTGCCCGACGGCTGGACCGTTGTCCCGAGCATCGAAGGACTGCCGAATGCCGAAGCGATCCTGAAGGCCTACGGCCTTCACGCCAAGGAGATCTCGGTCTACGGGCCGGTTGAGGAAGATCAGGCAGGCTTCATGCTGCCGTACCGGCAAAGCCCGCGTCCGGGTACCGCCGTTCGCAAGGGTTCGACAGTCAAGTACCGTGCCTGGTGGGAGAAGTCCTAGTTCATGCGCTGCACGACTAGCAAGCGCTTCAACCTGACGCGTTCAGCGTCAGTGCACTAGGCTTTGGAATAGGCGCGCAGGTGAAGCGCCGGACGTTGGGATGAGCACGCAGACACCGGGGGGATCTGTGAGTCGAATCGCTCGCTGGGCGTTCGTAGGCCTCGCCGTGATCGTGATGATCGTCGGTGCCGGCTGTGCGCCATCCGGCGTGAACAGGCCAAGGACGTCTGCCCCGGCGACAGCAACAGCCTCTCCCACGCCGTCCCAGCCGGACACCGAGCCCGCTGAGGAGTCGTGGACAAGTCCCGATCGCGCCTACGTGGAAGCCCTTCCGGTCGGTCGGTTGGCTGGCGCCGGCGATCCAGAGAGAAAGGCACTCCTCGACGCTCTTCGCGTGGTGGTTGAGCGTGACTTGGATCAACCGGTCAAGTTCGAGGTGTATGTGTTGAGAATCGGGGGCGACTTCGCAGGATTCACCGGTAGACCGGTCACCCCTAAAGGCAAGACCATCGACTATCTGCATACGCGGCACGCTCCCGCTGTGGAGGCAGGAGCGTTCGATGACGGCGTATTGGCGCTCCTCCAGAAGGTTGACGGCCGCTGGAAGACAATCGAGTGCGACATTGGGGCAACGGACTACTCGGGTGATTGCTGGCTGATGCAGCACAAGGTGCCGGCCAACCTGTTCCAGAACGACTAGCATCACTGGGGCGGGCCGCCGTCCTAGCAAGCGCTTCAACCTGACGCGTCTTGGTCAGTGCACTAGGCTTTGGGATAGGCGCGCAGGTCAAGCGCTAGACGTTCGGTGAGATCGGCAGTGGGGGGGAAGCGGTTGCCACCGATTGACATCATGCTGCTTCTCTTCGCGGCCGGCGAGATTGTGTTCGCGCGGACGTGGGGTCGCATCTTGGCGCCGCAGTGGATGAAGCCGCCCCAACGGATTGCCCGCGAGTCCATCTGGATCGGAGTCGGCGCATTGGTCGTCGCGCTGGGGGACTACGCGCTTCTGCTGGTCGGCTTCGGGTCACCCCTCTCGCGCATACTCCCGTGAGCCCCGCGGTGGGAATGGCCGACGCACCGAACAAGCGCTTCAACCTGATGCGTCTTGGTCAGTTCGCTAGGATAGGGAAACGGCGCACAGGCTAGGCGCCGGACGTTAGAGAGAGGCGGGCGGCTTGGCGGCGACGATCTATGACCCACTCGATTGCAGCGGGAGTTCGTTCGATGCGGGCAGCTCTGCTGAAAGCATGCAGCTAAGTGCCGCCCTCCTGATCTACTACATCTTGCGCGGTAGGACGCCACTTCTCTCCCAAACCCAGGGATTCGATTCCCCAAGCGTGCTGATGGCCGCGAGCGAGGGCAGAAGCGGGGCAGCCTTCAGGTCGTTGTTCAGGCATGGCGATGCCCAGATGGCCCTGTTCAACAGCGCCACCCTTGAAGACGCATTTGTTAGTGCCCTTGAGAACCCTGACTTCCTCTTCTTCGCATGGCCGGAGCTGAATGGCCCCGAGCCGCGAGTAGCCCGGGCCGCTGTTCGCGAAGCAATTCTCACGGGGCGCTATTCCTCAGAACTGTCCTCGGGCGTGGTAGGCAGAGTCGACGCGCTGAGGGCGCTCAGCGACTCGCTGAAGGCCACCCCCAATGGCACTTTGGCTCGAAAGCCTCGCACGAGTCTGTCTGCCCACCTGCGGGCTGCGGCCTCCGCAACACCCGCGTCATCCCCTGTGGGCCGTGCTCTGCGCGAGCTCGCCCGGACAAGGTCCAATCAGCGAAGCGCGCACGTGGCAGCGATTCGCCGTATGCAGCTCGGCGAGACAGAGAAGAAGACGGTCTTGGCGGTCGTTGATTCCTGCTACGACCTTGTCTTGGGCGACTCGCTCGGAGCCCGTGAGACCATGCTTCGCGCAGCAGCGGCTGCACCGATGGATATCATGGGCGAATCCGTCGATGACGGCATTCGCAAGGAGGGGTTCGTCTCGCTCGACTCCAATGACGTGAAGGACCTCGTCCAAGTTGGCTGGGTCGAAGTGGCGCAATTCAGCCGCAAGGTAGAGAGCCTGTCGTACGGCGAGCGCGAGAGGCGCGCGGAAGCAAGTGAACTCCTGGTCAGGACCAGTTCTGAGCAGGGTGAGCGTCTCGGCTTCGCACCGCTAGTGGACGGTCTGTATCAGGGAGCGGCGTGGGGCACGCTCGGTGCGGTTGGCGCTGCCGCGACGACGGCCGACCCGGGGTCGGCGGCAATCGCGTTTATCGCGGGATTCCTTCCGGCCTTTGCGACAACTGTTCTCCCTGCGAGAGCCGCATTGCAGCGCCGCAACATGGCTCGGCTGGAGAGACGCTTCTCGACCCTGCTCAGCAGGGACGAAGGCACGCTGAAAGGCTGAGACCGCTCCTCTCCAACAAGCGGATCGAGCAGAACGCCAGAAGGTAGACTGACCTGAATGGGCATGCGCGTCTGCTCATGCCCAACACGTTGGCTGGACAAATGGGGGAATGGTGACCGTCGCAGAGGCTCAGCGTGACATGCGCATCGGCCTCATGGGCGGCTTCATGGGGCAGCTCGTGTCGGGCCTTCTGTGGCTCGCCTCCGCTGCGTTCGCCACCTGGGGCAGTCAGCGCTCCGCAATCACTGTTCTCGTGGTCGCGGGGTTCTTCATCTTCCCGCTAACGAAGCTCGGGCTGAAGCTCATCGGCCATCGTTCACAGGTCTCGCCGGACAACCCCCTGAATGGCCTCGGGATGCAGGCGGCATTCGTGTTGCCTCTGTCCCTCTTGGTCGTTGCGGCTGCGGCACTCTATCGGATCGAGTGGTTCTACCCCGCATTCATGATCGTGCTCGGCGCGCACTACCTGCCCTTCGTCACCCTCTACGGGATGCGGTTGTTCTACTCTCTAGCCGGCATCCTGGTCGGGGCCGGGGTGGTCCTCGCGCTGTACGTGCGGATGCCCTTCAGCGCAGGCGCATGGCTCACCGCGACAATCCTCATCCTCTTTGCCGTCTTGGGCCGCCTGAGCGTATCTCGCGAACTCGCTCCCGATGCAACGCCTCCGGCGTCTGCTAGCTAGCAAGCGCTTCAAGCCGACGCGCAGTGAGGTTGTCGCATACTGGCAGGGATAGGCGCGCGGCCTAGGCGCAACACGCTAGGCGTGATACATCTCGCTGGTCTTGGCTGCGATGCGGGGGGAAATGGGCGCGCGAGCGAATCTGACCGGCGACATCAAGTTCTACGACACCGCAGGCGTCGCCCACGTGGTGGCGCGAGACCAGTATCGCTCGAAGTTGCTGCCCGACCAGTTCATCAAGGCGAACGACGATCCCGACGCACTGCGCGGGGCCATCGCCATCGCGCTGATGGACGGGTTCTTCGAAGAGGCGGTGGCGCCAGCTCGTCGCCTGGTTGAAATCGATCCTGATCCGGCCCGTGCCATCAACACTCTCGGCGTCGCTCTCATGCGCAGCGGCGACCCCGACGAGGCGCGCGACATCTACGAGTCGTACCTCCGAGATACGGGTCCCGACGGCTACATCCTCACGAACCTCGCCAAGGCCTACGACATGTGCGGCGACCGTCCACGCGCGGAGCAGACGCTGTCGGAGGGGCTCGAGTGCGACCCGAACCAAGAGAACGCTGTCATCTGGTGGGGAGCCATCTACCGTGAGCGCGGCGGTGACCAGGGGTTTCTGGACGCCATGCGCCGTCTGGCGCTTGTCCCAGGCAGTTGGCGCGCCCAGCTCTGGCTGAATCGCAAGCTCCTGGAGGACGGCAGGGTGGATGAGGCTCTCGCCTCGTACCGGTCGTTGCTGCCTGCGGCCGGCAAAGACGGCGGAGCGCTCATGATGATCTCCGGCGATCTCGGCAAGAACGAACATGCTCGCGAGGCTCTCGACTTGGTCGGTCCTGTGTACGATCCCGCGACGCATGGCATTGAGACCGGGGTCAACCTGGTCCAAGCCTGCATCCAGCTGGGCGAGGTCCGCCGAGGGCGGCGGTTGATCGCTGAGTTGAGAGCTCTGGGACGGTACGACTGGTTCAAGTACTTGGACGCTCTACAAGACCAGCTGAAGCCGGCATGGGTTACCCGTCTAGCCAGCGCTTCCAGCGGGCTGCGGAAGCGGTACGCTGACATCAAGCGCTCGGCCAGCCGCTGATGCGCCCAACGTTGGGCGGTCAGATTGATTCCGGGAATCGCAGGAGCACATGTCCGAGGTTGCTAGTCACCCTCTGAGTGGTGTCCCCGAGACGTCGCTCGCCGCCCTCTACTGGAGGGCGATGGAATCGCGGCGCCCGGACGCTCTGCTGATCGACGAGAAGGCCGTCGCGCTGGTTGCCCAGATGAGCTACGACTTCGACCGGATCAGACGAATCCCGATGCCCGAGCTGCTCAAGGTGATGCGGATCATGCTCACCCGCGAGATGGACCGGTACGCACGGGACTTCCTCGCCCGTCACCCTGGAGCGGTAGTGGTTCACATCGGCTGCGGCTTCGACTCGCGGTTTGAACGTGTGGACGACGGCCAGGTCGAGTGGTACGACATGGATCTACCGGACGTCATCGGCGTGCGCCGCAGACTTCTCGGTGGAGAAGGCGAGCGCTATCACCTGCTGGCCTGCTCAGTTCTCGAGAACGCCTGGCTTGATGCGGTAGCTGTGCATTCTCGGCGCCCCGTCCTATTCCTGGCAGAGACGGTCGTCGTCTACTTCACAGAAGAGCAGGTCAAGTCGCTGATACTCACGCTGCGCGACCATTTCCCCGGTGCGGAGCTGGTGCTCGATGGCTGGAGGCCATTCGAGGTTTGGCTGGGCAACCGCTACTTCCGGGCTTCCGAATCACAGTTTGCGGGCCTCATGCAGTGGGGCTTCTGGCACGGCCGGGAACTCGAAGGTTGGGGCGCCGGCATCCACCTACTAGACGAGTGGGGCTTCTTCGACCAGCCTGAACCACGGATGAAGCCGTTTCGCTGGATGGCGCCGGTCTTTCGCCTATTCAAGCCCATACGCCTCTTTCACTTCCGACTCGGCGAGGCGGAAGATGGGAGAGTGCAAGATGCCGCCCAACAAGCGCATCGAGCAGACGACACGCCGCGTGAACGCTAGTCTCGGGTGGAAGGCGGACGGGCGGCGCGTTGCAGCTCATGCGCCCAACGTTGGCACTACAACGACATTCGTCTCCTCGGGTTGCACGTTCCGGTGGAGTGGTATATTTTCTATACCATTACGGCACACGGAGGTCGGCGTGGAGTTCGAGTTCGATGAGCGCAAGAGCCGCGCGAATGCCGCCAAACACGGCATCGACTTCGCGGCTGCCGAGGCACTGTGGTTCGACGACGCGCTCATCGAGATCCCGGGTCGTACGACGGATGAGCCGCGCTTCCTCATAGTGGGCGTGATTGCGGGCAAGCACTGGTCCGCAATCATCACCTACCGCGAGGAGCGCGTCAGGATCATCTCCGTTCGCCGATCGCGAGAAGAGGAGGTGGCGATCTATGAAGGCGAGTGAGTTCGACAAGAGGTTCGACGCGGGCGAGGACGTCACCGGCGAGCTCGATCTGTCCAAGATGCAGCGCACCAACCGGGAGCCGCGGCGTGTCAACGTCGACTTCCCGTCTTGGATGGTGGTGTCACTGGATGCTGAAGCGCGGCGCCTCGGTGTGACCCGCCAATCCATCATCAAGGTGTGGATCGCCGAGCGACTCGAGCACATCGCTTTGTAGCGACCACCGGCGTTGAGATGCGAACAAGCGCATCCAGCGGGTGGCGTACGCTTTGAGCAACAAGGAAGTGGCGCAGTCCACCGCTGAAGCGCCCGACGCTAGACCGATGCACGGGGGGCCGGCGATGCAGGTCTCTATGAACGACCTCGCCGTCGACTTCTCCCCCGTCCCGCCGTGAGTCCCTGCTCTGAAGCGCGTCTTGGCCTAACGGCTAGACCTGACTTCGCATCCTCCTGACGTATGCACGGGAATGGCAGGTCGCCATCCGCGGACATCCGCGTCGGCCGGCTGAGCCAGTGTTCGCGCGTCAGTCGTCTCCCAGCAGTTGTGCTTCGTCTCTCGAAAGCGCCGACATGAGCTCCTTCGCGGAGACCCTCGCCGCCTCCACGACGCCATCACCGGCCGACTCCCGTACTCGCTTCGACCATGCGATCGCTCTTGGGCCCACCTGCCTAAGGGAGTCCAGACCGTGGTCCGTGGCGGACAGCAGTTTTGCCCGTCGATGCGCGGGATTGGGCACGTACTCGCACAATCCCTCCTCCACGAGCAGATTCGCAGTCCTCTGGACGCTCTGGCGAGCGAGTCCCATGTCTCGGGCGATAGCTGCCACCGTGAGCGGCTCGTGAAGCACCGCGCCCAGCACCTGCCATCGCGCGGTTGTGAGTCCACTCCCTGCTGTCAGGCGGTCGGCTGCATCCAGGAAGAAGCCGTTCAGCCAGAAGATGGTAAGCACAAGGTCGTTCACTGGGTCTTCCGGAGACCTAGTTGTCTTGGCCATGCCCAAACGCCTCCATGAGCTCGACATAACACGCTGGGTTTCCGGTCTTGTACAGGCCGTACCATGCTTCGAGCGCGGTTGTGCTGAAGATGCCAAGTCTCGCGAGAACGAGTCTGGCGAATTCCAGCGATGCCGTGAAGGAGGCTGTGATCACTCCGCGGTCGTCAACCGCGGGTTCCTGAACGTAGTGAGCGGCACCACCGTATCCGCTGGAGTCAAGCAAGCCAGGAAAGTTGCTGGTGTGCAGCCGATCATCCAATAGACCCGCTCGGGCCAAGCCGAGAGTCGCCCCGCAGATCGCGGCCACAGGAACACCGGCCGCCACGAACTCCTTCGCCACCGACAGGACCGGGTCCGTGCTCGCTTCGCCCCACAGGTCGGCGCCCGGAAGGATCAGCATCGCGCTGTCAGAAGGGGAGAGCTCCGACAGACTCAGATCCGGCACGATGGTCAGACCGCCCATCGAACGAACCGGCGTCTCGTCCTGCCCCACCGTCCTGACCCGGTATCCGGACGATACGCCGGGCCACGGTCTGTTGATGGCCGCGATTGCGAAACCGGGCTCCCAGTCCGCCATCGTGTCGAGTACGAAGAGATGGACGTCCTTCATGTTCGTTGGCCTCCCTCTGACAGTGTGCTATCCAATTGACAGAATACTGTCATGTTGCCAGCATGCTGTCAACCGAGATGCCGGTGATGGCTTGGACGTGCTCCTGGGCGTGGCCAACAAGGGTGTAGGCTTCGAAGAGGGGTGCAGCGGCCGCCGCTGATGCGCCCGGACGTCGGGAAGAGACGGGAGGCGCAGTCGTGGAAGTCCAGATCGTGACGTTCCCGGAGACCAAGGTCGTCATGCTCACTCACTTCGGGACGGCCGCAGAGGAGCACG
>Ga0208789_1000872_pt1 | contig 21885 bp, 17 predicted proteins | sample Methanotroph_Enr_FD_187368 | JGI IMG/M metagenome (GOLD analysis project Ga0208789, IMG submission 187368) | Enriched soil microbial communities from Old Woman Creek wetland in Ohio, USA - Methanotroph_Enrichment_5 (SPAdes) (version 2) | ecosystem: Environmental > Terrestrial > Soil > Wetlands...
CTGATGCAGATATTTCGCGCTACTTTCTATTTCATTCAACCCTGTTTTTTCGCCAATAACACCTGCTATTTTCATTTTTCTTGTAGGATAAACCCTACAAAAGAATCAGTCTTTTCCCTACAGACAAAACAAATTTTATGCTTTTTATTTGTATCCCCCATAGAGGTATTAAGATGAATGTATTTCTTCCGAATAATTTCTACCTGAAAATGGATGACTTTGAAAGGATAGCAACCTTGGTGGAGAAATGGACGAGGAATTAAAAAGTAATTTCAAAAATTTAAACAAGATACTGAAACAAATAAATACAAGTATTTATGAAAAAAACATGTTACTTATTATTCATATGCTTATTAGCACTTCAGATGGCAGTTAATGCACAAGAGCATATCTTTTGGGGCGTTCTGAATTCTAATATTAGTTCTGTACGTTTAGACGGAACTTCCGCTAGTTCTGGAACATCTATTGCCCAGACACTTTCAGGCAACGGAGTTACAAACTACACGGCAATACCAACGCTGAATAGTTACGCAGGATCTCCGATTACGGGAGAAGTGTTAGTTAACCTGCCACCCGACGTGGATCAACCTGAAGATCAGGTGGTTTGTAACAACGGTGCTACAGCAGCCGTTAACTATACCGGTTCCATAGCAGGTACTACCTACATCTGGACCAATACTTCAACAGCCATCGGCTTAGCCGTCAGCGGCACAGGCAATATACCTTCCTTTACAGCTACCAATCCAACAAAAGCCCCGGTAACTGCTACAGTTACAGTAACACCTTTGAATTTGTCTTCATTGGGATTTGAGAGTGGTTTATTTAGTCCGGATTGGGAAACAATCGGAGCTGTTTCCATAACTGGAGTATATGGAGGCGTAAACCCAACAGAGGGTGCTTTACAAGCACACCTGGTAAACCAATCCGGTATTGATATAACAGCTTTAGAAGCCTTTCTGTTACAACCGGCAGGCTCTATTGATACTTATCTTGGTCATGCAAACACAGAGGGTTCTGCAATAAAGCGTACTGTTACGGTAAAGGCAGGAGATATAATGTATGTGGACTATAACTTTATAACTACAGAGAATATACCCAGTCAATGGGATGCAGCTTTGTTATCTATCTCAGGCAACGGGCTTACAATGCTGGCCAGTACATACAACTCAGATTTTATAACGATTGCAGGAAATCCGGGAAATGATATTTATCAGACAGGCTACAAAACGTTTACATATACTTTCCTCAGCGCCGGAACATATACTATAGGCTTGCTTCCATTAAACGGATATGATTCCGAAACAAACTCAGGCTTGCTGGTGGATAATTTCAGAATCAACAGTGGGTTAACTGCAGAGTTTGTTGGTACCCCTAAGACCTTTAAATTTACCATTAACCCAACTCCAACGGCAACAGCTACTCCGTCTTCAGCAGCTATTTGTAGCGGAACAACAACCAATATTACCCTGACTTCTTCACCAACAGGTGCATCTTTTACATGGACTGCAGCAACAGCAAGCGGAACAGTAAACGGAACTTCGGCCAGTTCAGGAACATCTATTGCCCAGACTCTTTCAGGCAATGGAGTTACCAACTATACGGTAACACCAACGCTGAACAGTTGCGCTGGTTCCCCAATAACTGTTGGTGTAATGTTAAATCCATATCCAACTATAACAGCTACACCGTCTTCAGCGGTTCTCTGTAGCGGAACAGCAACCAATATTGCCCTGACTTCTTCGCCAACCGGTTCATCATTCGCATGGACCGCAGCAACGGCAAGCGGAACAGTAAACGGAACTTCCGCCAGTTCAGGAACATCTATTGCCCAGACTCTTTCGGGTGATGGAGTTACAAACTACACGGTATCACCTACGCTGAACAGATGCACAGGATCACCGATTACTGTAGCAATAACTGTAAATCCAAATCCAGTTGCAACAGCTACTCCGTCTTCAGCAGCTATCTGCAGCGGAACAGCTACCAATATTGCCCTGACTTCTTCACCAACAGGTGCATCTTTCGCATGGACCGCAGCAATAGCAGGCGGAACAGTAAACGGAACTTCGGCAAGTTCAGGAACATCGATTGCCCAGACACTTTCAGGCAATGGAATTGCAAACTACACGGTAACGCCAACGCTGAATAGTTGTGCAGGATCTCCGATCACGGTGCCGATCACAGTTAACCCACTTATAGTTCCTACAATCACAGGTCCGGCAAGCACATGTATGACATCCACTGGTAATGTGTATTCAACAGCTACAGGAATGACAGACTATACCTGGAACGTTTCGGCAGGTGGAACCATTACTACCGGCACTAACACCAATGACATCAACGTTACATGGAATACAGCAGGAGCCCAGACCGTAAGTGTTAACTATAACGACGTTAATAGTTGTTCCGCTGCTACCACTACTACTGTTTACAACATAATGGTAAAACCAAATCCAGTGGCAACAGCTACTCCGTCTTCAGAAGCTATCAATAGCGGAGTAGCAACAAGTATTGCACTGACTTCTGCGCCAACAGGTTCAGCTTTCACCTGGACAACAGCCACAGCAGGAGGAACAGTAAATGGCACTTCAGCCAGTTCGGGAACTACTATAGCTCAGACACTTACGGGTAATGGTGTTGTAAATTACATCGTTACTCCATTACTGAATGGTTGTTCCGGAACGCCGATAACGGTTGAGATAACGGTAAATGGCGCACCAAGCGACATAGCTTTATCAGCCAGTGCTGTTAATGAAAATGTTACAGCCAACACAACTGCAGGAACTTTAAGTTCAACTGATCAAGATGCCGGAAATACTTTTACCTACACTCTTGTTTCCGGAACCGGCAGTACCGATAATGCTTACTTCAACATCAGCGGAAGCAGTTTGCGGATAACCAACAGTCCGGATTTTGAAACAAAGAACAGTTACTCTGTACGTATCCGTACCACCGACCAGGGCAGCCTAACGTATGAAAAAGCGTTTACCATTACCATAAACGATTTGAACGATGTAGTTCCTGAAATCTCAGCCGCTCAGACATTCACCATCAACGAAAACCTTGCCAACAGTTCTAATATTGGCATCGTGGGTGCCTCCGATGGCGATGTGGGAACCACATTTAGTAGTTGGACAATCACTGGCGGCAATACCGGCGATGCCTTTGCAATAAATGCTGCTACAGGTAATATAACAGTAAACAACTCTTCCGTGCTTAACCGTGAGTTGGTATCATCATTTAGCCTCACAGTAACTGTAAGTGATGGTGTAAATACCTCTACCCCCCAAATAGTGACTGTTAACCTTAATGACGTTAATGATGTAGCTCCGGTATTAACCACCGCGCTGATATTAAATGTAACAGAACAATCACCAAACGGAACAACCGTTGGAACTGCTTTAGCTACTGATGGAGACGTCACCGCAACAACTTTTCAAAATTGGACAATTACTGCAGGTAATAGCAATGGATATTTTGCAATAAATTCATCAACTGGAGTAATAACAGTAGTTGATAATACAGTGCTAAATCCATTTGTTAACCCAAATTTTACGTTAACGTTGACAGTATCCGATGGAACAAATACAAGTTTATCTCAAACAGTATTAATAGTAGTAGATGGAGTTAATGATGAAAATCCTGTAATTACAGCCTCTCAATCTTTTGCCATTGACGAAAACTCTGCCAATAGTACAACTGTTGGTCAGGTTTTGGCTACAGATCCTGATTATGGCACTGTATTCCAGGATTGGACACTTGCTGCAGGCAATACCGACAATGCATTTGCAATTAATCCATCTACCGGGGTAATTACAGTTAATAACTCTGCAGTGCTCAATCATGAAACCATTGCCTCACTCTATTTGTCTGTAACTGTAAACGATGGCCTACATACCTCTGCCTCCCAAATCGTAACGGTAAACCTGAATGACGTAAACGAGACGCCCACCGACATAGCCTTGTCGAACAGCACCATCAACGAGAATGTAGCAGCCAACTCCATAGTAGGAACATTAAGCACAACAGACCCTGATGTGGCCGATTCTTTCACTTATTCGCTTGTAACCGGCAGCGGGGATACCGATAATGCTTCCTGTACTATCAGCGGAAATAGTTTACGAATTACTGATAGCCCGGATTTCGAAACGAAGAGTAGTTATTCAGTCCGTGTCCACACAACCGACCAGGGAGGTTTAACCTATGAAAAGGCTTTTACTGTTATAGTGAACCCTGCGCCGGCCGAACCCACAGCAGGTATTAATTCTTATACCTATGATGGAACAGAAAAAACAGCTTCTGCAACAGTCGCAGACGGTATAGTTATTGACTGGTACGAAGTACCTTCCGGGGGAATTACTATTTCAGCGCCATCCGGCACAAATGTCGGCACATATTCAGCCTACGCGGAAGCAAGAAATTCTGTTACAGAATGCGTTAGCGTAAGCCGCACTTTAGTCACTCTGCAGATCACCAAAGCAATGCTTACCGTAACCACTGATGCTCAAACCAAAGTATATGACGAAGTCAATCCGGAATTAACCTTCAAATACAGTGGCTGGGAAAACGGTGAAACAGAAAGCGTACTGGATGCCAAACCCGTCGCTAGTACAATCGTAGATCTGACCACGGAAGTTGGAATCTATACCGATGCAATAAAAATAGGTTCAGGCTCAGATAACAACTATGATTTCACTTATGTGGCTAATAAGTTTGAAGTTACCAAAGCTATGCTGACGATTACCACTGATGCACAAACCAAAGTATATGGTGCAGCAAACCCGGAACTGACTTTCAAATACAGTGGCTGGAAAAACAATGATACCGAAAGTGTTTTGGATACCAAACCTGTGTCAAGTACAACTGTTGATATGACCACGGAAGTTGGCACCTATACAGATGCAATTACAGCAGGTTCAGGCTCAGATAACAATTACGATTTCACTTATGTTGCTAACGAGTTTGAAGTTACTAAAGCCATGCTGACCATTACCGTTGATTCACAAACCAAAGGATATGGCGCAGCAAACCCGGAACTGACGCTCGAATACAGTGGTTGGAAAAACAATGATACCGAAAGTGTTTTGGATACCAAACCTACAGCAGTCACAAGCGTTGACGTGGCTACAGAAGTTGGAACATATACCGATGCCATCACCGTAAGTTCAGGAGCAGATAAAAATTACGATTTCACCTATGTGGCTAACGATTTTGAAGTAACCAAAGCCATGCTGACTGTAACTGCCGATTCTCAGACCAAAGTATATGGTGAAGCAAACCCGGAACTAACGTTCGAATATAGTGGCTGGAATAACGGAGATACGGAAAGCATACTGGATACAAAACCCACTGCCAGCACTACAGTAGATCTGACCTCAGGATTTGGAACATACACCAAAGCCATCACAGTAAGTACAGGAATGGATAACAATTACGACTTCACCTATGTAGCCGCCGACTTCGCTGTTACAAAAGCGGAACTAACGATATCCGGAGCAAAGGTTGAGAATAAAGTCTATGACGGCAACACAGATGCAACCATAACGGGAGCACTCTTATCCGTTGTAGTCGGTACTGATGAAGTTTTTCTTGAAAACTATGCTTCAGGCACCTTTGCCCAGACAGGTATTGGAACAGGTATTGATGTTACCCCTGCCATGACAATTTCCGGTGCTGATATCAGCAATTACACACTGATTCAGGCAACTGGATTGAAGGCAGATATTACCGCTAAAGAACTCAGGGTAAACACTGCTGCTGCAACGGATAAAGTTTACGATGGAACAACAATAGCTGCAATTGAAGGAGCAACGCTTGCTGGTGTTGTCGGAACAGAAAACGTTATATTGTCAGATCCCGCTACCGGAACATTTGCCCAGACTGGTGTTGGAACCGATATCGAAGTTGCTTCAGCCATGACAATTTCGGGAACTGATATTGCCAATTACACGCTGACACAGCCTGCCGGGTTGAAAGCAAATATTACGGCTAAGTCTTTAACGGTATCAAATACTGTAGTAGTTACAAACAAATTTGTTAACGGGAATACAACTGCTGTAATAACTTCAAATGGAAGTCTTCAAGGAGTTGTAGCATCGGACCTTGACAATGTGATCCTGGCTGCCAAAGCTGATTACGCCGATGCAAATGTAGGAACAAACAAAACCATAACCGTGGTTTATTCGCTTAGCGGCAGTGCAAAGGGTAATTACATTGTGCCTGCCAATTTTGTGATTAACGGAGCTAATATTTCAGATAATGTTGCTCTAAGTCCTGTAATTATTCCTGCGGCTGGTTGCGAAGGCTCGGACCTGGAATTAGGCTATACAATTGTTTCAGGATCATCGGCTGAATATAAGATTACATTCAACGAAGCTGCTCTTGCAGCTGGTATTCAGAATGTAAGCTATACCAGTATGCCTTCAACGTCCAACAATGGAGTGATCCAGATTCCAATTCCAAAAGGAACACGCGAAGGATCCTACCAGGGAACCTTACGAATTAGAAATGAATTTGGATTGGAGAGTCCTGAATATACATTCAGTTTCAGCATTAATCTTTCTTCGGATTATATTATTGATAAGTTTGAGGATGTTGTGCTATGTGATAACAGCAGCAAACGTTTTACAGCTTATCAGTGGTACAAGGACGGAGTGAAAATAGATGGAGCTACTAAGCAATTCTATTGCGATCCGGATGGAAGGGTTGGAGTTTATTCGCTGGAAGTAGTAACTATCGATGGACAAACGCTGATTTCCTGCGGCAAAGGATTGAATATTCCAACGCCTAAAAAGGTATTTGCTTATCCTAACCCAATGAAAGCGGATGAGGTCTGCACTGTTAAGATTTTCGGTTTTTCAGATGAAGAACTTAAAAATTCAGAATTAACGGTCTTCAATATCCAGGGAGTTCGTGTTTATCAAACCAAAGAGGTTACTAATCTGAACCTGATGAATTTACCTGCTGCTTCAGGGGTTTACATCGGCCATGTTATATCCCGGAATGGAATTGATTATGTGTTTAAAATCGTTGTACGGCAATGATGAAAAAAGTTCACCTGGATGGATAAAATCCAGGTGAATTGCATGTCAATTATCAATTTAAATCATGAAAATAACAACAACGAAAATGAAAAGACACATCATAGTAGGATTAGCATTGCTGGCAATGGTTTCACTAAAAGCGCAGCAACCCGGCCAATACCTGCATTTCAATATTGGCGGAGGTTTGAACAATCTATCGTATAACCTTCAGAACGGAACCCAGAAAGGACAGTTCGGATACTCCGTAAATGCGGCTTACAGCTACTTTTTTTCACCTCAATGGGGGCTTCAGACGGGAGTAGGCATTCAATCCTTCAACGGATCATCCACGCTCAATTTATCCACAACTTCCCCGGCCTTTGATACCGATGGAGATGCTTTCGAATTGGGGACAGCCTACCAAAACTGGCAGGAAAAACAACAAACCTTATTTGTTGATATTCCATTGGTTGGACAGTACCGGTATAGTGTAGGGCAAAAGTTCAGTCTGCTGGCTTCAGTTGGCGCAAAAATCTCGATCCCGGTTAGTACTGCCTATAAAACTACCAATGGGCAAATTGTAACCAAAGGTTATTACCCGCAGTGGAATGTCGAACTGAGCGAAATGCCCCAGTATGGATTTGGCACCAATACCAATAAATACAAAGGCAATTACACATTAAAAACAGCTTATATTGCCATTGCCGATGTTGGAGGATTGATTAAATTGAGCGAGAAGAAAGATTTATATTTGGGCGGATATTTTAATTACGGATTGAATAACGTGCTGACACCCGATAATCAATCGGTTTCAGAACAAGATGGAACTTACAATGGCGTTTTTATTTCGGACCAGGTGAAAAAGGTTCTGCCGGTGGCATTCGGAGTTAAAGTTGGATTGTATTTGAATTTGCTTAAAGAAAAACTCAACCCCAAGGTGCCAGCCGCAACTTCTCAGGCAGAAGAAATAGTTCCTCATGCAGAAGCAATAGTTCCTCATGCAGAAGAAATAGTTCCTCAGGCAGAAGAAATAGTTCCTCAGGCAGTCAAAGCGCAGGAAGTACAGGTTTCAGTTGTTCCTTCTTCACAGCCAATACAGAATCAGAAACCAGCAATTGTAGAACAAGTTGTTACACCGGTTATTGTAGAACAAGTTGTTACACCGGTTGACGACTCAGAAGCTAAATTGCAGGCTGCCCAAAACATTGCAGAGTCATTTAAATACAATTTCAGGCTTAACTCCAGGCAACCTATAATATCACATAAGGGAGACGTACGCGCTTTAAATGATTTTTTAACAGCAAATCCTGACATTACTTTGTATCTGTTTGGTTATACATGTGATAAGGGTTCTTATAAAGTAAATGTCCGAATTGGTAAAAGAAGGGCCAGTGCTGTGAAGCAGCTTTTAATTAAGGATGGCGTTCCAACTGAAAGAATGAAAACCATAAGTAAAGCGTATAATGAGCCATTGGTTCCTAATACATCCACCGAAAACCGGGTGAAAAACAGGAGAGTGGTATTAAAACTCGTGAAAGATAGTAATTAACGCCTGAATTCGAAACAGGATAGTCAGGTTGTCCTTATGAAACAACCTTTTATCAAATCATTTTATTACAGAAAAAGCCGGACGAATCCGGCTTTTTCTGTTTTCCAATTAGTCGCGGCAAGACTCAAAGTCACCCTTGGATACCCCTAATAACCGTATCATGCAAAACGATGTCGGCTTCCTGTTTTCATGAATATTTAAGTTTATTTCCATAGTTATTAAGTTCAATGTTTTAAAAAAATATTTTTTTGATGTTCAAGATTATAAATGGATAGCCCTTTAAGTATAAATAAATGGTTACCAGATAGACTTAAAATTGCATGTCATTCATCATCTGAACTACAGTAAAAATTTTATTAACCGGAATGGGTTTTTTATTGTTTTCACGCTCCACTTTGAGGAGGGAAAGTAAAGTTTCGGAACGCAATTGTTGTGAGTGTTTATGCTCCATTCGCATCGCACAAGAAGTTAAAATAAGCAGAATCTTCATGATTTAGAGAAATAATTAAGCGTTAACATCTTCCTGGCTAACCGATTCATCTTTTATCCGCTTGGCAAGGTTTTTTTCAATATTTACGAACACCAGGCACAGCCACAGCAGTTCAAACTCTTTTTCGGTAAGCCTAAACAGGTTGAACTCGATATTCTCGATTGCATTATCGATATAGAAACGCAGCTTCTCGAAATTGGAGGTGATCACATACACGCATTCGGGCCGGTTGTTCTTATAGCCTAAAGCCTGGGCTTCAATCCGGTTTAAATCGGTGGTTTCGGTTCCTTTGAGTTCGATAACTGCAACCACACGGGGAGCATGCTCCCCGCTCAAAAGGATTGCACCATCGGCCTTTTTGCTGTCCTTAACATTTTTGTATTCGGTGGTGAGATTGAAAGCCGGTGCCGGGTTTTTAGTGTAGCCCAGCACGTTTACAAACAGGTCGATCAGAAACTCTCCCTGGTAATGTTCTTCCTTGCTGTTGTGGATATTTTCCTGTACAACAGGATCATGAAAACGGGCAGAGAACCTTGCGAAGGCTGCCTTAATAGCATTAGTATCCTGAGCTTTGAGGTGTTTGTTGATGACGAAGTTTTGGAAGAAGTTCATATTTGGAATCAAAAATATATTTAAAGGCGATTTGGGGTTTTGTATCAACAAATATAGGATAGTTTTTAATTAGCCAACCTAACTAAAATCTTTCTCCTCATAAAGGAATTTGGGTTTCATTGTGTTAATTTAATTGGGCGCAAGGGCGGCAGGCACTTTTGGATAAAAGATTTATGAAATTTTTAACAAAACCTTCTGAACGCCCACGATGACGGACATTAGCTGAGGAAAATTTATGCTGCACGTGTTTTCTTAATTTTTCCTTCTGTATCGCAACGGGGATAAAGGTTAGAGAAGGGATTAGAGAGCAAACTTACGCTTTAAAAGACCCCACGGTGTTCCAAATACCTTATTTATAAATTATTGTGATAAATTTGCTGTTTATGATCCGGTGCCCTATAGGCTGCGGGTCATTAAAATTGGTATTTTTCAATGCTTTTAGTGATGGAAGCAGTAGGAATTTAATCGCAATGCCTATAAACGAATGCAATTCAACTGCTAAATCCATGATTTCCAATTTCAATAGGGTCTGATTAGTCATTGCATAATGAGTGAACTGGATGCAAATTGTTCAGATAAAATTCAGTAATTTGAAATATTTTCGAACATTCCATCATATTTCTTTGGAATTCGCTTTTAAATACTATCTTTGCCGTCTCGCAACGAAGTTCATTGCAATGCAATTTGGTGAAAAAATTACTGTGGTTTAACCGGTGGACGTAACTGTTCCCAAATTCGTTAAATCCTTTATTCATAAGCGATACAAAGGAAATTTCATGGAGCCCTTTCTCCGCCAGTTCTTTTAAAGTTTAAAATTATCGTCTTTTTTGCCTGAAATGTTTGATTTCGAAAAGCTAGAAGTTTACCAACTTATGAAAGAACAGCACAACAAAGTGATGTTGATGCTCAGGCAAGATGACCAGATGGATCGCCAAATCCATGATCATTGGAAGAATGCGATGTTGCTGGCTGTTATGAACCTGGTTCAGGCATCGGCAAGAGTAAACAGTATTGAGAAAAAAGATTTGATTACCCTTTCCAGGGGATATATTTTTGAATGTTCATCCCTGCTTGACCTGGTGAAATCCACCAACGGAATTAAAGCCGTTACTTACCAGGAGTTATATGATAACTACGAGCGGATTTCAAAAATGCTGCTGGGAATGTATAAGAGTTTTAACGGAAAGATTGATTAAATAGTTCGGGGTATAGCCCCGCCACGGCGGGGCACCTGGTTTGGGACCAGTTAAAATCCCAGAAATTATTGACTCGGGGTATAGTCCCGCCACGGCGGGGCACCTGGTTTGGGACCAGGTAAAATCCCAGAAATTATTGACTCGGGGTATAGTCCCGCCACGGCGGGGCACCTGGTTTGGGACCAGGTAAAATCCCAGAAATTATTGACTCGGGGTATAGCGCAGTCCGGTTAGCGCACCTGGTTTGGGACCAGGGGGTCGTAGGTTCGAATCCTACTACCCCGACAAAATGAAAAGCCGTTAATTCGGCTTTTTTCATTTCTTCCTATGGCATATTTCGTTTACATACTTCAAAGTGAAAAAGATGGTAAATATTACATCGGATCCACTCATGATGTTCAGAGTCGATTAGCTTTTCATAATGCAGGACTTCAACGATCTACAAAATCAAGAATTCCTTTCATAATCGTTTATACCGAAGAGTTTACCGATAAACAACAAGCTTTGATCAGAGAGAAACAAATAAAAAGCTACAAAGGTGGGCAAGCATTCAAACGATTAATTACTGCGGTATAGCCCCGCCACGGCGGGGCACCTGGTTTGGGACCAGGGGGTCGTAGGTTCCCCCGCCAGCGGCGGGGCTACTACTCCGACAAAATGAAAAGCCGTTAATTCGGCTTTTTTCATTTCTTCCTATGGCATATTTCGTTTACATACTTCAAAGTGAAAAAGATGGTAAATATTACATCGGATCCACTCATGATGTTCAGAGTCGATTAGCTTTTCATAATGCAGGACTTCAACGATCTACAAAATCAAGAATTCCTTTCATAATCGTTTATACCGAAGAGTTTACCGATAAACAACAAGCTTTGATCAGAGAGAAACAAATAAAAAGCTACAAAGGTGGGCAAGCATTCAAACGATTAATTACTGCGGTATAGCCCCGCCACGGCGGGGCACCTGGTTTGGGACCAGGGGGTCGTAGGTTCCCCCGCCAGCGGCGGGGCTACTACCCCGACAAAATGAAAATCCTCTTGCATCGCAAGAGGTTTTTTCATTTCTGGCAATTAATTATTTTTGACCTATAATTTATTCCACTCCTTCTAACCTAATAAATTCCTACATTTGAATTCCCAAAGCTCCTTTTTGGCTTTTAGATTAGTTTAATCCATTTTAAAACAATTTGATATGAAGATCCCTTTACTCAATGTTTTTTTCGCCATGGCAATCGGAATTATTTCACTGGCCGGTTGCAAAAACCAATCCTCAAAAGAAGCAGTTAATCCTAACCTTGTCTCAGCCACCGAAAAGCTTTTTGACTTAACGATGGATGCCAAAGAGCGCGATTCAATGATCACCACGCTCGAAAGCCAGCTGGGCGATTACAAAAAAATCCATAGCCAGGATATCGATAATTCAGTACCTCCGGCAGTCTGGTTTAACCCGGTGCCTGCGGGAGTAGTGTACACCCAGACACAAAAACCAATTGACTGGAACCTTCCGGCCAATGTTGCCATGCCTGCTGAAAAAAACGAGCTTGCCTGGTATTCAGTTGCTGATCTTTCGGTATTGGTACATACCCGTAAAATAAGCTCAGTTGAACTTACCAGGTTTTTCCTAGACCGGCTTAAGAAATATGGCGACACGCTGCATTGTGTAATTACACTTACCGAAGAACTCGCCATGAAACAGGCTCAGAAAGCAGATGCAGACCTGGCACGGGGTATTAACCACGGCCCTTTGCATGGAATTCCCTACGGAATAAAAGACTTGTTTGCTGTTGAAGGGTATAAAACCACCTGGGGAGCAGCACCTTATAAAGACCAGACACGCGTGGGAAACGCCACCGTGGTTAAAAAACTTGAAGAGGCTGGTGCAATTCTGCTTGCAAAATTCTCACTCGGATCACTGGCAATGGATGATGTATGGTTTGGAGGACTTACCCGCAACCCATGGGATTTAAACCAAGGCTCAAGTGGTTCTTCGGCAGGATCGGCAGCTGCCACCGCGGCAGGACTGGTTCCATTTGCCATTGGAACCGAAACATGGGGATCGATTGTTTCGCCCAGCACACGTTGCGGTGTAACAGGTTTGCGTCCAACATACGGACGTGTAAGCCGCACAGGAGCCATGGCGTTAAGTTGGAGCATGGATAAAGTCGGCCCTATCTGCCGCAGTGCTTTCGATTGCGCATTGGTATTCAATTCGCTACTTGGTTCCGATGGTTTCGACCAATCCGTGACTGACTACCCGTTTAACTACAATTCATCCATTGACTTTAAAAAACTGAAAGTCGGATATCTTAAATCACTTTTTGAAAAGGATGACGAGAACCGGGCAAACGATAGTATTTCACTTTCCGAAATCCACAACATGGGAATAAACTTCACTGCTGTTAGCTTACCCGATTCAGCTACTATTCCGGTAAATTCGCTGGCCATTATCCTTGTTGCTGAAGCTGCCGCTGCTTTTGATGACCTTACGCGCACAAATAAAGATGATGAGTTGAACCTACAAGACAAAAATGCCTGGCCGAATATTTTTCGCGCAGCACAGTTTATACCGGCTGTACAGTACATACAGGCAAACCGCTTGCGTTATAAACTCATCCAGGAAATGTATGCCGTAATGAAACAGTATGATGTAATTATCACACCAAGTTTTGCCGGGAATCAATCGCTGCTTACGAACCTGACCGGAAATCCATGTGTAGTTGTTCCTAACGGATTTGATAAAAAAGGCCATCCAACGAGCATCAGTTTTATCGGCAACCTCTATGATGAGGCAGTGTTGCTGGCTTTTGCAAAAATGTACCAGGATGCAACAGATCATGATAACCAGCAGCCTCCACTTTTTAAATGATTTGCAGTGTTACTGTGTTACAGTGTTACAGGTTCAGGATTCATGACTTTTAGATCACAACATTTGAATAACAACCAGCCTTAGGCATGTTTGAACGTACAGCATTTGAACGCCAAAGGCATTTCCTGCCTGACTGCATCAGCAGGCAGGGAATTTTGAAGCTTGAACATTTGAACGAACAGTATTTAAACACTGGAGGCATTTGAACCCTTGAATACTTTTCCGTTTATCAGATGATTACCGTATTACTCAACCCAAAAACCCCGCATATGCAGGGTTTTTTTTATTTATCATACTAATTATTGCAATCAATAAGGGATAACTCTTAATAAAGATCGTGCAAATGTGTAGCCACAAGCAGCTACTATATTCACTAAGTTACTGAATAACAGAACGTAAACTGTGACCGGAAATTACCTGCTAAAAAGTTCTATCCGTTGCTAACCTTATATAAAGGCAAAGCTTCTTCGTGATGTTCCATTTTGTCAAAGTATTCTGACAATGTACCCAGCAATTGCTCCTTGCGAATTGGTTTTGCAAGGTATCCTGTGCAACCAGATGCATAGCATTTTTTCACATCGTCAGGGAGCACAAATGCTGTTTGAGCAATGATAGGCAAACCTGGCCTGAGGCTTGAAATAAGTCCTGAGGCTTCATATCCATTCATTATTGGCATGTGCATATCCATCAGTACGATGTCGATGTCATGATTAGTTTTAACATGCTCAACGGCTTCGCGGCCATTTTGAGCCCACAGAATTTTTACTCCGGTTTTGCGAAGTACTGCTTCTATGTAGAGGAAGCTGAAATCAATATCCTCAGCTATCAGGATTGTACGCTCTCTAAAATCGAAAGGATAAGAGCTGTTGGCGACTTTTAATTTAGTTGTTTCCATAGTATTGCTTACAATGTTAGTTTTTATAGTAAATACGAAGAGTGATCCTTGATCAGGAATTGATTCGACCCACAGATGACCGCCGAGTATTTCGACCAGTGCTTTTGATATGGCCAGACCAAGTCCAAAACCTACTATTGGTTTAGAATTAAATGATTCAATTTGGTGAAATCTATCGAAAATAGATTGTTGATTTTTATAGGGGATACCTATCCCGGTGTCTTTTACCCAAAAGAGCATTTCGCTGTCCGAAAAATCAGCCCCGATCTCAATTCTGCCCTTAACTGTGAATTTAATGGCATTAGTGATCAGATTTACAAGTATTTGCCTCAGCCGGTTAGGATCTGATTCAATTTCCTGATCCTGAAAAGAAGTATTTCTGGGGAAAATGATACTAACTTCCTGAGACTTGCCATTGGCAAGATTTCCGAACTGATGTTTGAGTTCATCCATCAAGTTGGAAGGAACAAACTTACGGTTTGAAATTTCGAGTAAGCCTGATTCGAGTTTTGAGATGTCAATCAGATCGCTGAGTAATGTAATTAATGCATTCCCGTTATTCTGAATGATATTCAGATACCTCTCGCGTTCAGCATCCGTAAGATTATTGTCGGCAAGTAATTCGGAAAATCCAATAATTCCATTGAGAGGCGATCGGATTTCGTGTGACATATTAGCCAGGAAGGCAGTTTTGTTTTTATTGGCAGTTTCTGCTTCGATAACTGCTGTTTCAGCAATATGCAGCGACTGTTTTTCGTCAGTAATATCATAAGCGGTAGCAAAATTCCGTACAGGATAGATTCCGTTTTCATGCCGTCTGATAATGCTAACCCTGAAATACCTTGTCTCTCCGGTATCACTTATGCAACAAACGTCCTTGCTAAATTTACCTGTTTCGGAATAGGCCTTTAGTGACAACCTGATTGCATTACGGTCTTTTTTGGTAACCGACTTCATCAATAATCCAGGTTTGCTGATAATTTGACCCAAAGGAAACGAAAGATTATTACGGCAACTATTATTCAAATATATAATTCCTTTATCGTCCCAAATCCAGTGTAAGGTATCAACATTCTCAATCGAATCAAAAAACAAGGAATCCAGAGATGGTTCGGTGTTCTTAAGGTTATCTTCCTGTCGAATGTGGAAAATATTCACACCATCCGGATTAAATTCGTTTCCCTTGGTAGCAGCGCTGTAGGCAACGATATTTTTATCATTTCGTGTAATTATGCCGATACCTTGTGCTTGCGGGATTTCTTCTGTTGTTATCCGGCTCAGCATGGTATAATTTATTAATGAATTAGGACGGATCAGTGAAGCAAAATCTTTGCCAAAAATGTCCAAAGGCTGAAATCCGGTGATTTTAAAGAATGCTTTATTGGCAAACATTACGCAACCTGATGATATCATTATGATACCCTGTTCATTAGTTGATTTCATTTGGGGAATTGGGTCAGGAGCAATGTTCTTTTTCAGACTATTCTTAGTAGTGCTTAATGCCTGGGCTGCCAGGTAAACAATTCCGCTTCCATCTGTTGGCTGAAGATAATTTAAATTAAACTCATGTATGCTATTCTTACCGGTAAAACCAGGTTTCAATAAACCGGATATTAAAAGAATAATAGCTGATAAAAATACAAGTTGAACAATAACAGGTATTTCAGAACCTATTGTAAGTGCATAATATACAAAGCTTGATAGTGGGAGGAGCAGGATTCCGGAAAACCCGTCTGTTACCTGAATGATGATAAAAATAATAATCAGGAATAGAGTTCCAGATCTTAGATATTTACTTCTAGTTTTCAAAGTAGTACAAGTTAGTGTAGTTGAGTGAGTGCGTTAGTTTACGAGTTGAAAAGTCAAAAGAGCGAGTGTAATCAGAATCATTTAGTAGTTTATTACTCTTTACAGAAAAAGTAATAAGCATATTGATAAAATAATTAGAAATATTATTATCCTGATTAAATCATACTTTACAATTCTAAATGCCAAAGCCCAGTCAATCCATACCTGAGTTAATTCTGCCACAGCGTTACATTAAAGGAAAAGATAAGAAATGTTTTTATATCTTTGCACCCGTTCAGGGCCTCGTAGCTCAGTGGATAGAGCAGCAGCCTTCTAAGCTGCGGGTCATAGGTTCGAATCCTATCGGGGTCACTCATATAAAAAAAATCTGCTTTAGAGCGGATTTTTTTTTAAATCCTGGTTAATGAAATTTAACACATTAATTCCATAAAATAATTGCTTTCCTAAAACCTCCATGCTCTATCTTTGTTCTATCAGGTAAACTAATTAAACTAATAACGTTGAAAAAAGAAGTATTTGCTGTTACAGGAATGATGTGTGCCGTTTGTGCAGGAAGCGTGGAAAGCATGATTGCCTCACTTCCAGGCGTTACCAATGCATCAGTAAACTATGCCGGAGCTAATGTACATGTTGCTTACGACCCTGGTGTAATAACTCCCCCTGAATTTGCCAAAGCAGTTGAATCCATAGGATACGGACTGATCATTGAAGAGGAAAACCTCAATGAAAAGCTGGCAGAAATAGAATTCAAGCACTTTCACGAACTAAAGCGAAAACTATGGATAGCAGGCATTTTCACCGTACCCGTATTTGTATTATCCATGTTTCATATTTTCCACCTGGAGTATAAGAACTGGATTCTACTGGCTTTGTCAATTCCGGTTATCGTATTTTCAGGTTCTGAATTTTATCTTAATGCATGGAAGCAGGCACATCACCGGATGGTAAACATGGACACGCTGGTAGCTCTCAGTACAGGTGTTGCCTTTATTTTCAGCTTTCTAAATACAATTCTTCCCGGCATATTTCTGCGGGCTGGATTACAGCCACATGTATATTACGAGTCAGCAACCGTGATCATTGCTTTTATTCTTACAGGAAAATTCCTTGAAGAACGTTCTAAAAGCAAGGCCTCGTCGGTAATCCGCAGCCTGATGGGATTACAGCCTAAAAGCCTTACTGTAACCCGCGAGGGGGCAGAAATGGAATTGCCTCTGGCAATGGTTGCTCCCGGCGACCACGTTATGGTGCGACCCGGTGACCGCATTCCTGTGGATGGTGTTGTCGAAAGCGGTGATTCCTACATCGACGAAAGCATGATTTCGGGTGAGCCTCTGCCAGTATTTAAAACCAACGGAACAAATGTTTTTGCGGGAACGCTCAATACGAATGGCAATCTGATGATAACTGCCTCCAAAACAGGTAAAAACACACTGCTGGCAGGCATAATTGCCATGGTTCAGGAAGCACAGTCTGCCAAACCACCCATTCAGAAACTGGCGGATAAGATTGCTTCAGTTTTTGTCCCCGTTGTTCTGGCGATCGCCGTTATCACATTTATTATATGGTGGATTTTTGGACCTCAGCCTTCAGTTACTTTCGCGTTCCTGACTACGATCAGCGTTTTGATTATTGCATGTCCCTGCGCTCTTGGACTTGCAACGCCCACAGCACTTATGGCAGGCATTGGAAGAGGCGCCTCACAGGGAATCCTGATCCGCAATGCTTCAACCCTCGAAACTGCCTGTAAAATAAACGCTGTAATTTTTGATAAAACCGGAACCCTAACAACCGGGAATCCTTCTGTAACAAAAAGTGCCTGGTTTAGTGAGGATGAAACGATGAAACAGCTCCTGTATTCGCTCGAAAAACGATCAGGACATCCCCTGGCTTATGCCATCGCCGCTCTATTTGGCGACCTTCCCTTACTTGCTGTTGATAACTTCGAAGATATCCCTGGAAAGGGCGTTAAAGCTTTATATCTTGACTCCTTCTGCCTGGTTGGGAATAAAGCACTTATGGACGATAATGGCATTTTACTTCCTGAAGGATCTGAAGATGAGAATTCGGTATTTTTTGCAGTCAATAACGTAATCATAGCCAGTTTTTCCATTGAAGATACAGTAAGAGAAAGCGCTTTGGAAGCTATAAATAAGCTAGAAAAAGCAGGAATAGAAGTCTTTATGCTTACAGGTGATAAAGAAGCCACCGCAGCTGCCATGGCCAAGAAAGTGAGTATCAAAAATTATTTTGCCGGTGTGCTTCCTGCTGATAAGAACCGCTTTGTTAAAGATTTGCAGCAAAAAGGGTATAAAGTTGCTATGGTAGGCGACGGAATAAATGATTCGGCTGCCATGGCCGAAGCCGACCTGGGAATTGCTATGTCAACCGGATCAGACATTGCAATAGATAGTGCAGGTATTATTTTAATGAATGGCGATTTGCGAGCCGTCGCACAAGCTATCCGCTTGTCAAAATCTACAGTGCGGATTATCAGGCAGAATTTTTTCTGGGCATTCTTCTACAACGTTATTGCCATACCAATTGCAGCCGGGGCGCTTTATCCAGCAACAGGATTCTTATTAAGTCCTATGATTGCCGGTGCAGCCATGGCAATGAGTTCGGTTACGGTCGTAACGAACAGTTTAAGGTTGAAACGGATTGATCTGAATAGTTAATGGTTAATAGAAAATAGGTAATGGTCATCCAGTTGTGATTAATTCATCATTCGTAGTTATTCAATGATAATTCGGTAGTCATTAGCTAATCAAACAATTGTCAATTGGTTATAATGTCATAGAAACGTTGAACCGTAACTTTTCTTTTTTATGTAATATGCAAACCGAGCAAGGCAATTAGGTCAGAAGTTTTGCTTGTCACCTCAGAATTGTGCCAGGTATCATTGATTTTAACTTTACGTACTTCGGTCAGGATTTGCAAAATATCAATTGGGGAGTACTTATGGTTTAGTTCGTTTTTCAGCAATAGATGGCAAACTATATAGTACCAATGCAGTGCAATGTAGTTTATAAACATCCATCCTTCTAAAGCCTGTTCATTCTGCATGTAGGTTCTGTCAGCTTCCACAACATTTTTTAAAGTGTCTATCATTTGCTCAATTTCACCGCGACTTTTATAGTCTGAATATACGTCATTAGGTTCTTTCATAACGTTAGTAAGCAAGGCAATGGTTCCAAAGCTGTATTGCTTTTCATAAAACTTTTCAATTGTGTATTCTTCCGGACAAGAGTCAGCTCTTTCAAGGAAGTCCTTTTCTTCGGTTGTCTTAAGTTCCTGATCAAGAAACACAATAACCTTGCGCCCTTCTTCATAAATAGAATAATACCATATTATCCACTTTTCGAATTTAAAAAAGCCGTCTAAGGCTTTCTTGTTTCCATCTTCAAGAGGTGTATAGTTTATTGGCAGGCTATCCCTTCTTGATGGAAGAATATATTGCAGTCCCTCGTCTGTAAGTTGCAGTACATTCTTTTCCGAATAAAACCCCTTGTCTGCAATTATCACCGCATCTTTAACGCCACTTTCTTCAAGGCATAGTTTGAATGATTTTACATCCTTTATATTTCCTGGTGTAATACGATAATAAATGGGCAATTGCTGATCAACTGAAAATACAAACATCGGGTTGATCAAAGAATTAAATGTTCCCTTTTTGCTTTTCCCCAGTTTGTTGATATCCATCTCATGCGAGCAGGATGTTAAGTCGGTTCCGTCAAACAAAATACAGTCGCTGGCCTTGTTGAACTCTTTGAAAAATGAAACAATAGATGTTCGGTTATACCCAAGTTCCCTGAGTACGCCACCTAAATCTTTGTCAGAGAGCGTTACCTCTTTATAGGATTCGGACATATAGCTGTGATAAAAATGAAAGGCCATGTTTTTAAGGGGTGACTGGTATAGCATCCGTCCGTAGGCAAGTGCTATTATGGTTTGCAATTGAAGGGGAAAATGTTTTTTCAGCAAGGTGGTATAATTGTTTAAACCTCATCAATCAAGACTGTAACGCCTAGCTCTTTGACAGTTACTTTTGATATTGATACTTCCTTTTTTCGAAGGCGATCCTTGTCCGAGATAAAAAACCCATCCTGCTCCGTTATCTTTCCTAAGAGTTTACCTGTAATCTTTTTAGACCGTTTTTTCTCGGGATCCCACTTGCTATGTACTTTATAAAGATAATAGTGCCCTTTCAGAAGTCTAAATTCCGTTCCTTTCTGCTTGTGATTTAAAGCCCATTCAGGATGATTTATCATAACATTAGGTATTTACGTAATATTTAAACTACAACAAAAAACCCGGCAAGTCAAACTTGACGGGTATTCTGTAACAACTATTACGTATTGTTGAAAAGTTACGGATTAAAGGATATTATTACTACAAACCGCCATATATTACGTATGCAACTTGATTCGTTTGTCAGATTTGCCAAAGAAGATCATCCTGAATTGTACCACGGTTATATGTTCCTGCGTAAACGAAAGTCGGCTAAAACAAAAACAGGAACAATGGAAGCCGATCCGGTAGAAATTACAGGAACAGTAACAGATAGTGTTTTAGGATTTCCTATTGCCAACGCCACCATCAACATTGTCGATTATGGTCTGATTGCAACCACCGATGCTGATGGCTGTTACATACTTGATGAACTCGAAGCCGGTACATATTTTGTACATTGTTATGCTAACAATTACCAGGTTCCTGAAGCAATTTCACTTACTGCAGTTGCGGGCGAAAGCCTGGTGGTCGACTTTCTCTTGTTGCCTGCTATCACCGAAGAACCTGCCATGTCGTAAAACTTCACATCATCTGTTCCCTGATCATAACCACCCCTGGCAGTTATTTTGTCGGGGTTGGTAAGTTGAAGAGCTCCGGACATTCATCCTGTCCATCAATCTTATGGCTTGACATATATATTATTATTGCTTTTTTGAAGGAACTAAGTATATCATAATTAGCAACCGGCAGTACAATATTTTTCGTCCAATTCCGCACTACATATCATCGAAAATTCTTCTTTATTTATCCAATAAGTATTTTACTTTTGCACAGGATATGAAACCACCATCATATCGAATTCCATATGCATTATTATATTGGCATCGACGACACTGATAACCTCGAAAGCAGGGGAACCGGCCACCGTGCCCGGCAACTGGGCACCATGCTTGAAGAAGCAGGAATTGCCAGGCTGATTTGCATTACACGTCACCAATTGCTTGTTCATAAGGATATTCCGTATACTTCACATAACAGTTCGGCCTGCCTGCTGATGGATTCCGAACCAGGTAAAGAAGCTGAACTTTCCACTTTTTGCCGCGATTTCCTGCTCAGGGAATCGGCTCCGGGTTCCGATGCCGGTTTATGCATTGCTGCGGCAACTGCAATAAATCATGGTATTGAAAACTGGGGGAAGAATGCAAAAAGGATAG
>Ga0208789_1000874_pt1 | contig 21866 bp, 16 predicted proteins | sample Methanotroph_Enr_FD_187368 | JGI IMG/M metagenome (GOLD analysis project Ga0208789, IMG submission 187368) | Enriched soil microbial communities from Old Woman Creek wetland in Ohio, USA - Methanotroph_Enrichment_5 (SPAdes) (version 2) | ecosystem: Environmental > Terrestrial > Soil > Wetlands...
CCAGGAGGTCCATGTGCACCTGGCCCGCGAAGACCATCTTGGCGGCGTCCAGCACCTCGGGGCTCGTCACCCGCCGGCCCGCCACCTTCTGCACGGGGATGTGCATGGCCTCGCACACGGCGTCAAGCTCCGCGCCGCCGCCGTGGACCACCACCACCCGGATGGAGAAGGACCAGAGCAGGGCCAGCTGCTCGCAGAGGGCCTTCCGGAGCTTGGGCTCCGCCAGCACCTCGCCGCCCACCTTCACCACGAAGGTCTTGCCGCGGAACAGGCGGACGTACTGGGAGGCTTCCTTGAGGGCGGCGTAGGGATTGGGCGAGAGCGGCATGGAATCTCCAGAGGCATCGAAAAGGCAAAACGAGGAGTGAAGACCACCAAGGCACCAAGACACCAAGAAAAAACAAGGGCTTTTGCAGTTCTTGGTGCCTTGGTGGTGAATAAGCCTTTGTTGTTCAATCGGCTGTGATCCGGCTTCAGGCGTTCAGCAGGCTGTGGATGGTGGCGCGCTGCACGTGGAAGCGGTTCTCGGCCTCGTCCACCACGCGGCTCCAGGGGCCGTCGAGGACGCTGTCGTGGACCTCCAGGTTCCGGCGCACGGGCAGGCAGTGGAGGAACACGGCCTCCTTCGCGGCCTTCTGCAGGTGGGCGGCGGTGGGCATCCAGGCGGCGAGGTCCTGCATGGGCGCGGCGGGCAGGCCCGAGGTGGTGGAGGGGCCCCAGGCCTTGGCGTAGACGGCGGCGCTGCCCTCCAATGCGGCGGCCTGGTCATCGGTGTAGATGATCTTCCCGCCGGTGGCGGCGGCGTAGGCCTCGGCTTCGGCGCGGACCTCCGGGGCCAGCTCGTAGCCCTTCGGCGCGGCCACCCGGATCTCCGCGCCGCAGGCGGCGGCGGTGAGCAGGAAGGAGTTGGGCACGGCCTTGGGCAGGGGCTTCATGTGGGGGGCCCAGGTCAGGGTTATGGGCACCTGAGTGGTGCCGTGGGTCTCCTGGATCGTCAGGAGGTCTGCGAGGCCCTGGTGGGGGTGCTCCCGGGCGCTCTCCATGCTGAGTACCGGCACGGTGGAGAAGCGCCGGAAGGCGTTGATGACGGGATCCAGCTCGTCCACGTCATCCCCATCGCCGTGGGAGAAGGTCCGCACGGCCAGGGCGTCCGCGTAGCGGCCCAGCACGGGCACGCCCTCGCGGACGTGCTCGGCCCGGTCCCCATCCATCACGGCGCCGTCCCGGTCCTCCAGCTTCCAGGTGCCCGCGCCCACCTCCAGCACGATCGCGTGGCCGCCGTGGCGCAGCATGGCCGCTTCGAAGCTGGCGCGGGTCCGCAGGCTGGGGTTGAAGAAGACCATGCCCAGGATGCGGTTGGCGAAGAGGGCGCCGGGCGGGTTCTGCTTCCAGGCCGCCGCGGTGGCGAGGATGCGCTGGACGCCCTCGGGGCCCAGGTCGGCGATGCGGGTGAAGTGCTTCATGGCGGGTTCCTAGGCGAAGGACGCGAGGGCGGCGACGAGGGCGTCGAGGGCGGCGTCGCTGACGTTGAGGGGGGGCATGAGGCGCAGCACCGTGGGGTCGCCGGAGCCGCCCACGAGGATGTTCGCGGCCAGCAGGTGCTTCTTCAGGGCCGCCGCCCGGTCGCAGCGCAGGCCCAGCAGGAGGCCCTCGCCCAGCACCTCGGTCACGGCGGTGCCGGCCAGATCCTTCCGCAGCCGCGCCGCGGCCGCGCTGGCACAGGCCATCAGGTCTTCCGACTCGATCACCGCCACCGTGGCCAGGAGGGCGGCGCAGGCCAGGGGGCCGCCGCCGAAGGTGCTGCCCAGGTCGCCGCCCTTCAGCTGAGCGGCCACGGCGGCGGTCATGAGCAGGGCGCCCATGGGCACGCCGGAGGCCAGGCCCTTGGCGGAGGTCATCAGGTCGGGCCGCACGCCGTAGAACTGGGCCGCGAAGGGCGTGCCCAGCCGGCCCATGCCGGTCTGGATCTCGTCGAAGATGAGCAGCGTGCCCGTGGCGTCGCACTTGGCGCGCAGGGCCTGGAACCAGGCCTTCGGGGCGGTCTTGATGCCGGCCATGCTCTGGATGGGCTCGAGGATGACGGCGGCCACGTCCGAGAAGTCCGCGGCCTCCAGCGCGGCAGGGTCGCCCCAGGGCAGCCGGAGGCAGGGCACGAGCTGGTCCGCGAAGGGCTCGGTGATCTTCGGGTCGTCCGTGACGGAGAGGGCCAGCAGGGTCCGGCCGTGCCAGCCGCCCTCGAAGGCCGCCAGCCGCTTCCGGCCCGTGAGGAGCAGGGCCACCTTCAGGGCGTTCTCATTGGCCTCGGCGCCGCTGTTGCAGAAGAAGACCGAGTCCATGCGGGCGAAGTCGGTGATGGCTGCAGCCGCGGCGTCCCGCACGGGGAGCGAGGCGGCGGCGGAGTAGAAGAGCAGGGTGGCCGCCTGCCCGGCCACGGCCTTCACCACGGCGGGGTGGCCGTGGCCCGTGGCGCACACGCAGTGGCCCCCGTAGAAGTCCCAGTAGGCCCGGCCCGTGTCATCGAAGATGCGGTCGCCCTCGCCCCGCACCACAGGGAAGGGATAGGGCGCGTAGGTGGGCAGCAGGGCGGGAAGCGTCGGGGCGGCGGTCATGCGGGATCCTCTGCATGGGCGTGCAAGGATCTGCATAATCCAGCACGAGAATGCATAATATGCGATGCCCTGAGTTCGGTTGCAAGCAGGAAAATTTGAATTTGTCGTAAATCTTGTGAATTCCGCCTTGCTGGATCATGCAGGCTCATGCACCGTATATGCATGCATGTGGACGAGCTCATCCTCCGGCTGCTGGAGGCCCACGCCATCGCGGACCAGACGGATCTGCTGACCCGGCTGTCAGCCGAGGGCCACGAGCTCACCCAGTCCACCCTCTCGCGGCGGCTGAAGCGCCTGGGGGTGCAGAAGGTCCAGGGCCGCTACCGCCGCGTGGAGACCGGGGCCCAGGCCATGCCGGAGGCGGACGTCGCCGCCGTCCCCCCCAACCTGCTGGTCGTGCGCACGGCGCCGGGGTTCGCCCAGGCCCTGGGCCTGGCCCTGGATCGCGATCCCGTCCCCGGCCAGATGGGCACCCTGGCCGGGGACGACACCGTCTTCGTGGCGGTCATGCCGGAGCGCCTTCAGGAGGTGAAGACCCATCTCCAGCTCGTGCTGGGCAAGGGCTAGGCGTCCAGCGGCCAGGCCTTCGGATCGGATGGGGAGACGCCATACCGGGGCGAGGACAAGGGTCGTGCCCTACTTGAGGTTGCCAAGGATGGATCCGGAGGTGTCGTTCATCTTCTTGAGCAGGTTGGACAGTGCGGCGACCAGCTTCGCGCGGCGATCCATCGCCATCTGCAGCCGCAGCGAATCCATCTCCGACATTTCGCCCATGGAATCGAGGGAGTCCTTGAGCTCGGATTGGAGACGGGACAGATCACCGTAGGTGGCGAGGGGGCGCGGCACGAGCCGGGCCTTCGCGGGCAGGCGGGGAGCCAGCTCCCGGATGCGTTCGGCGGCGGTCCCGCAGACAGGTTCGGCACAGGGGGCGGTGGCCGGATGGGAGCCGGGCTTGGCCCGCTGGACCTCCTCCAGCAGGGTCCGGAGCCGGGCCTTCTGATCCTGGTGCTGCTTCATCTCCGCCATCGTGGTCCTGAGGTCCGCCTCCGCATCCCGGGTGCACTGCATCATCACCAGGAAGGCCAGGGACTCGATGTCGGCCGGGCCCGGGGGGGGAGCCGACGCCTGCGGCGCGAAGGCGTTGGGGTGGGTGGCTCCGGGGGTCTTCCCCGGCGTGGGCCGGAGGGGAGGCGGCGCGACGGGAGCGATGCCGGGACCCGGCGGAAGGGCGAAGCGCACCCGCGCCGCGGACCGGATGGACTCCAGGTCCGGCGACGGCAGGCTCCGCTGACGCCGGGCCTGGTCCTCCACCCAGAGGCGCACCGAAGCCTGCAGGCGTGCAGACAAAGCCGCGGCGCGCTGGGCCACCGGGGCCGGCAGGGGCGGAATCTCCCGGGCGGCTCCCCCGACCTCCTGGGCCGGGGCCTGGGCCATGAGGGCGGCAACGGCCGAGAGAAGGGGCAGCATGCGGGCCTGCTGACTCATGGGTGCTCCGGGGGGTCGCGACATTGGATCACGAAGCTTCCGGTTGATCCATGCCCGCCCGGGTCGATCCAGGCCAAGCCGGGAGCTGGGGTATCATCGAACCGATCCCTTGGAGCGTGCATGGACCGTTTCGGAAGCTCGAAGCTGCGCATCGGCTGGGCGCTGGTGTGCCTCTTCCTCACAGGCCTGGTGGTGATGGGGGTCCAGGGGAACCAGGGGCCGGACGGGTTCCAGATCGTCCTCTTCGGCACGGCGGTGCCCCTGGGCGCGGACTCGCTGAGGGGCTACGTTCTGGGCAACCTGCAGGGCGTCATGTACTGGATGGTCTCCCTGGTGGTGCTGCTGGGCGCCTTCGGCCCCGTCAGCCAGTGGACGGCTGCGGCGGCGCGGGGGGAGCGGTTCAAGGGGTTCTTCGCGGGCACGGGCCTGGGCTTCGTCCACGGCCTCTTCCTGTCCCAGCTGGCGCTCATCCCCGTATGGGCCCTGAGCTGGCGGCTGCTGGGGGAGGCCTGGCCGCCGGAGCTGCTGCGGGCGGATCTGCACGGCCTGCTGCTGGGGCTCCAGATGCTGCTCTGGGCGGTGCTCCTCTCGCGGCTGTTGAAGTCCAGCGCGGGCCTGGCCCTGCTGCTGACGCTGCTGCTCCGGGAACTGGGCCCCCGGCTCAGCTTCTTCCTGGACTTCGGCCAGGACCTGGGCTGGAGCCACTTGCAGGTGAAGACCCTGGACGTGGTCGTGCGCCTGCTGCCCATGGCCCAGCTGCCCTCGGATCCCTTCTCGCCCCTGGCCCTGCCCCTCTCCATCGGCGGTCCCCTGGTGCTGGGGGCCCTGGCCATGCTCCTGCCCGCGGGCGGAGCAAAGCGGGGGAAAGCCTAGGCCGATGCGCCGATCCGCAGCCTCCGCCCTCGCCGCCATCCTTCCCGCCGTGTTGCTGACGGCCCAGGGCGGCCAGGATCCGGCGCAACTGCGGCAGAAGCTGGCGGCGATCCAGGGCCGCATGACCCAGGTGGACCAGCAGCTCGAAGCCCTGAAGAAGCGCCGGAAGGGGGTGCTGGTGGACCTGCAGGGCATTTCGCTGCAGCGGGACCGCGCCCGGGCCCAGGTCGAGGGGGCCCGGCTGCGCCGGGACCAGGCCCAGGCCGAGGTGCAGCAGATCACCCTGGAGCAGGTCCGCATCCAGGGGGAAGTGCTCAAGCTGCGGGGGGACCTGCGCCGCCAGGTGCGCTGGATGCAGGCCCTGGGGCCCCTGGGCGAGTTCGGCCTCACCACCGGTTTCCAGGATCCCGGCGCCTGGCTGGCGAAGGGCCGCATGCTGGCCTGGGCCCGCCTGCAGGAGCGCAAGCAGATGGATCAGATCCAGAGGCTGAAGGGGGATCTGGCCGTCAAGGAAAAGTCCCTGCGGGCCGTGCTGGCGCGGCTGGCCACGGAGGAGCGCCAGGCCGCCGAACTCCAGGCCGCCCTCCGCCTCCAGGAGGATCGGCTCAACGGGTTCCTGGACGGGCTGCAGAAGGACGAGACGTCCCAGAAGCAGGTGCAGGCGGAGCTGGCGGAGGAGGCCCTGCAGCTGGAGCGCCTCCTGGCGAACCTGCTGGGCAAGCCGCAGACCGAGGCCTTCGAGGCCGCGGTGAGCTTCGCTTCCCTGCGGGGCGACCTGCCCCAGCCCGTGGCGGGTGGCCTGGCCCAGGGTTTCGGCGAGCACCTGCATCCGAAGTTCCACACCAAGACGGTGCAGAGCGGGCTCCTGGTGGAGGCCCCGCTGGGGGCGCCCGTGCAGGCGGTGGCCGAGGGCCGGGTGGTCTTCGCCGACTTCTACCAGAGCTATGGACCCATGGTGATCCTGGATCACGGCGGAGGCTGGTTCACGCTCTACACCCACCTCCAGGGCCTTGTCGTGGCCAAGGGCCAGGTGCTGAAGCGCGGGGAATCGGTTGGCGCCGTGGGCGACACGGTGGATGGTCCGCGGTTGGGCTTCGAGATCCGCCACCAGGCCCAGCCCCAGGATCCGCAGAAGTGGCTGAAGCCGAGGTACCGGTAGCCGACTCCGCTACCGCACCACGTTGCTGGCGTTGAACAGGGGCACGTAGACGGCCAGGAGCAGGGCCAGGACGACGACGCCCATGAAGAGGATGAGGATGGGCCCGATGAGGGTGGTGACGGCGGTGGTGGCCTTCTCCACTTCCTGGTCGAAGAAGTCGGCCACGTGGTCCAGCATTTCGGGCAGGGCGCTGCTCTGCTCACCCACTCGCACCATCTCCACCGCCAGCGGATCCAGCAGCTTCGATTGCTCGAGGGACAGGTGGAGGCTGCCGCCGGCGCGCACCTGCTCCGTGACATGCCGCAGGCCGGCCTTCATGCGCTCGGAGGGGCTGGTGCGCTGGACCACCTCCAGGGCCTGCACCACCGGCAGGCCGCCGGCCAGCAGCACGCCCAGGGTGCGGGAGAAGACGCTGGAGTGGTACATCCGGTAGAGGGTCCCTACCTTGGGGAGCAGCAGCAGGCCCCGTTCCGCCATCTTCCGCCCGGCCTCGGAGGCCGACAGCCACCGGATCAGCACCACCAGCCCCACGAGGAGGATGCCCTGGAGCCAGAGCGTGGAACTGAAGACCTTCCCCATGCCCAGGAGCACCTTCGTGAAGAGGGGCATCTCGATGTCGCCCCCGGCGTAGAACTCCGCGAAACGGGGCAGCACCACATTGAAGATCACGCCCAGGGCGATGACCAGCACCACGACCAGGAAGGCGGGATAGAACAGGGCCTCCACGATGCGCCGCCGGCTGGACTGGGCGAACTTCTGGAAGGAGAGCCAGCGGGCGATCACGTCCGGCATGGTGCCGCTGCGCTCGCCGGCCACCACGTTGCTGCGGTAGATGGCGGGGAAGGTGCCGGCCTGTTCCAGGGCGTCGGAAAAGGACATGCCCTCCCGCACCAGTTCCACCACCTGGGTGAGGCTGCGGCGGAGCAGGGGATCCTTGCCATGGCCCACCAGCAGCTCCAGGGACTGCAGGAGGGGGATGCCGGCCTTCAGGAGGGCCAGGAGCTCCTGGTTGAACAGCACCAGGGATTCGGTCTTGAGCTGGCCCCGGTTGCGGAAGGCCGTGTCCGTGCGCGTGATCTCCAGGGGGAAGCCCCCCTCGGCCAGGACCCGGGCCCGGAGGGCCTCGGCGTTGTCCGCCTCGAAGTCCCGGACCAGGACCTCTCCGTTCGAATGGGTGAGCTTGACCGTGAACCGCATGGGCACCTGGGAACATTCGAGGATAGCGGAAGCCGGATGACTCGGATCCCACCGAAGGAACGCGCTGGTGGCGGAAGCCGCGGGCAGGAGCCGGAAGTCGCCGGGAAAGAAAACCCAATTCCGTGTCCTCTGGGGCCTTTCGCGCCTTCCGGGGCCGGCAAAGGTGTTCGAACTTGGGAAATCCCTGAAATCCGGGGATCCCGGGCCCTTTCAAAGGGCTCCCCTGCGTTAGCCTCTTGGGATCCCCGGAGGCCCCTTGCCGCGTCGCATGTCGCTCCTGATCCCCATCCTCACCCTCCAGTTGGCGGCCCAGGCCCCCCTGCGCGTTGCCGCGCCCCTCCCCGTGGACCTGGACCTCAGGAGTGCGGACATGGCCGCCCTGGTGCCGAAGGACAACCGGGATGCGGCTCAACTGGAGGCGGTGCGTCGGGCCTGGACCCCTCTCGCCGGTCCCCTGAAGGAGGCCCCGGCCGTGCGGCTGCGCCTGCCCGCCGCCGAAGGGCGCCTGCCCCTGCTGCTGGGGGCCTCCCAGGCCCTCAAGGCCCAGAATGGCGCTGTCCGGATCTACGTGGCCTATGACCCCCAGGCCGCGCCCATCCTCGACGAGACCGCCTGGGGCGCCGTGGAGGGGGGGGCCCTGCTGCCGGAGGACTTGGGGATGGACGCCACCCGCTGGCGCGCGCTCCTGGCCCGCGCCCAGGAGTCCTTCCCGGGCCGCCCCTGGACCCTCTGGCTGCCCGCCGATCCCGGGCCCCTGGCCTCCACCCTCATGGGCGATGGGGGACGGCTGGTGGTGCCCGCGGACGGGCCCGCGGGGCGCCTCGCGGCCCAGCTTCCGCCGGGCTTCGGCGATGTGGAGGGCGGACAGGGGGACCTGACCCTGCGCAACCGTGCCGGGGAGGCCCGCCGCTGGACCTTCGTCTCGGGCGCCTGGACCGCGGCGCCCCTGCCGAAGGAACGCAACGAGGTGGCCGTGACGGCGGCCGACGCCTATGACGTGGGGGCCCTGCTGGCGAAGGTCCGGGCGGCCCAACTGCGGGACCGGGCCGCGGTCCGCACGCTCCAGGCGGACGCCGAGCTGGACCTGCACATCCAGGCCCCCACGGGGCGGGGCGGGGATCTGGGCTTCAGCTTCGGCTACTTCGAGCAGGCCGGGGAGTGGCCGGAGATGCTCCAGAAGGAGGTCCGCCTCAACGGCGTGAAGGCCAAGCTCGAGGGCGAGGTCCAGCTGCCCCTCATCGAGAGCCGCCAGTCCATGTCCCTGCCCGTGGCCCTGGGTCTCACCGAGCGCTACCGCTACCGGGATGGCGGGCCCGCGGGACCGGGCCGCCGGCGACTGCGCTTCGAGCCTGTGGATGCGGACCCCCTCCTCTTCAGCGGCGACCTGGTGGCGGACGAGGCCACGGGCCAGGTGCTGGAGGAGCGCCGCGAGCGCTCCGGCCTGCCCGGCACCGTGAAGAGCGAGCGGGAGATCCTCACTTATGGCGAGGTGGCGCCTGGCGTGCTGCGGCCCGTCTCCGTGCAGACCTTCGAGCGCTGGGCCAGCGCCGACGGCGTGGTGCAGGTCCAGCGCCGCTTCCGCTACAGCGGTTTCCGCCTCAACGCGCCCGGCTTCGAGGCGGCCCGGGCGGCGGCCCGCACCTCGAAGACCACCATGCTGAAGGTGACGCCGGACGGGACGCGCTACTTCACCCGCCAGGCGGACGGCACCCGGCGCATCGAGGAGAAGCCCAAGAGCAGCGGGCGGGCCCTCGCTGGCGTCATCCTCGTGGATCCCGGCCTCACGCCGCCGGTGGTGCCGCTGGGCGGCCTGCTCTACTTCGACTACAACGCCTTCGGCAAGGGCGTGCAGCTGAACGCCCTCACGGCCATCCTCTACAACACCGCCAGCCTGGCCATCCCCCGGGGCCTCGGCGGCTTCGATGTGAGCGCCGACGCCACGGTGATGCTGCTGAAGGGCACCGAGCGCCCCGTGGTGAACGGCAAGCTCTCGGACCAGGACGGCGTGGGACGCCGCTTCGGGAAGTTCGGCCTGGAACTGGGCCATGACCTGGGGGCCGGGTTCCGGCTGGAGGGCCGCGGGGACTTCCACTACGACGACTTCAGCGAGGGCGACAGCAAGTACCGCACGCCCGGCTATGAACTCCCGCCCTCGGGGCTCACCCGCGTCGGCACGCTGCAGGGTTCCTGGCTCTTCCGGGGCTTCCAGATCCGCGCCTTCCACGGCTGGGGAAGCCGCCCCGACGGCACCTACGGCCTGGCCTCGAATCCCCAGGCCGTTCCCGACGGCGGCAGCTTCCGCCGCTGGGGAGGGAGCCTTGGCCTGGACCGCGAACTGAGGCCCGGCCTCTGGTTCCATGGCGATGCGGGCTGGGCCGGCGGCAAGGCCTTCGACCGGTTCAACGCCCTGGATGTGGGCGGCATGGGCGGCGTGGTGCGCATCGCGGGCATCCGCGCCAACGCCATCGCCGCGGACCGGGTGGCCTATGAGAAGGTGGGTCTCGCCATCCCCACGGGGCCGAACCTGCGGCTGTCGCTCAGCCTCGAGCACGCCGACGCCCGCAGCCTGGACGACCAGAAGACCTACGGCGTCACCGGCGTGGGGATCACCGGGGACCTGCCCGGCTTCTGGTGGTTCACCGCCGTGCGCGTGGATCTCGGCCTCGGCGTGCAGAGCGACATCTCCGGAGTTAAATCGGCGACGGGGTACATTGCGCTCCTGAGGGTGTTCTAAGCGAAGGGCATTCGGCTACCATGGCCCCAGGCTCCCCCGAACGCGTGTGATGCATTCGCCTTCCGTCAGGACGCATGAGCCTGACGGGGGTCCGGGGTTGTCCTGACCCATGGAGTCGGATGCTGATGCTCGACGTCACCCTGATCCTCGCGGCCGCAGGCTGCTGGGCAGGGGCGTCACTGCTCGCCCTGGTCTCGAAGCGGGAGGACCGGTGGAGCCTGGCCCTGGGTGTCCTGGGCTCCCTCCTGGCGATGACGGGTGGGGTGCATGCCCTCCTGGGCGGCCCGACCTCGCGCCTGGACTTCACCTTCTGGCGCTTCCCGGCGCGGCTCGAGGTGGATGCCCTGTCGGCGGCCTTCCTCCTGCCGCTCCACCTGGTGGCGGGCCTGGGGATCGTCTACGGGACCGAGTACTGGCCCCTGGCCACCAAAGGCTCGGGGCGGTCCCTGCGCTTCTTCTTCGGCACGCTCGTTTCTGCCATGACGGTTCTGTTCCTTGTCCGGCAGGGCCTCCTCTTCCTCATGGCCTGGGAGGCCATGGCGATCTCGGCCTTCTTCCTCGTGGAGACGGAGCACGAGCGGACCGAGGTCCGGAAGGCCGGCTGGGTCTACCTCGCCTGCACCCACACCGGCACCCTGCTCCTGACGGCCATGGTCATCCTGCTGGCCGATCGGCTGGGCGGCCTCCTCTGGGTGCCCGCCTCGGCCCCGGCGCCCCAGTCGCTCGATGTCTGGATCCTGCTGCTGGCCCTCCTGGGCTTCGGGTTCAAGGCCGGTCTCCTCCCGCTCCACTTCTGGTTGCCGCCGGCCCACGCCAGTTCGCCCAGCCACGTGTCGGCCATCCTCTCCGCCGTGATGCTGAAGACGGGCATCTACGGGCTGCTGCGCATTTCCGGGCTGCTGCCCGCGATCCCGCGCGGGCTGGGGGGCGGCCTCCTGGCCCTGGGGGCCCTCACGGCGGTCTACGGCGTGGGGAACGCTCTGGCCCAGCGGGACTACAAGCGCCTGCTGGCCTACTCCAGCGTGGAGAACCTGGGGATCATCGCCATGGGCGTGGGCCTGGGCTGGACGGGCCGCGCCACGCACGATCCCTGGCTGGTGGCCCTGGGCTTCGGCGGGGCGCTGTTCCACGTCTGGAACCACGCGGTGTTCAAGGGCCTCCTCTTCTTCGGCTCCGGCTCCATCCTCCACGCCACCGGCACCCGGGACATGGAGGGCCTGGGCGGCCTGGCCGCCCGCATGCCCCGGACGGCCCTGGTGCTGTTTCCGGCCCTGCTGGCCGTGACGGCCCTTCCGCCCTTCAGTGCCTTCCTCAGCGAGTGGTTCCTCTACCGGGGCCTCTTCGCCTCGCTCCTGCGCGGCTATCCCTGGTCGGCGGGACTGGCCCTCGTGGCCCTGGCCCTCACGGGGGGGCTGGCGGCCGTGGCCTTCGCGCGGTTCTACGGCACCCTCTTCCTGGGGAACCCCCGCGGCCCGGCGGCGCAACACGCCCACGATCCGGGCGGGGCCATGCTCGTCCCCATGGCCATCCTGGCCTGCCTGTGCCTGGGCGTCGGTCTCGCCGGCCCCCTCCTGCTGCCCCTCCTGGACCGGGCTGTGGCCGCCGCCCTTCCCGTCCCGGGCCCGGGTCTCCTGGTCCCAGGCCTGTCGCGGGACCTGCGGGTCCTCCTGGGCCTCGAGGGCCTCCTGGTGCTCCTGGTTGCCGCCTTCCTGGCCTGGCTGCGCCGCCGGCCCGCGCCCCTGGCCGCTCCGGCGCCCCCCACCTGGGACTGTGGCTACGCGGATCCCACGGTCCGCATGCAGTACAGCGGCAGCTCCTTGGCGGCGTTCTGGGCGGCCGTCTTCCCGGGGACGACCGTGCGGATGCGCCGGCTGAAGGGGCTCTTCCCGAGGCCGCACAGCCTGCGGGTCGACTTCCAGGACGCCATCGGCGATGGCCTGGTGGCGCCCTGGTTCGGCCGGGCGGCGGCGCGCCTGCTCCGCTTCCGCCGGCTCCAGCCGGGTTTCCTCTCCATCTACATCCTCTACGTGCTGCTCACCCTGCTGGCGGTGTTCCTCTGGCTCCTCCTGAGGGGGAGGCTGCTGGGATGAGCCTCTACCTCCTCGCGGTCCTGCTGGCGGCGGTCTCCGGTCTCCCGGGGCTGTTCCTCCGGAGGCGGGGCGGGGGGGTGGCCGCGGGGCTGATGGGACTCGCGGCGGTCCTGGGGATTGCGGCCGCCCTGCGGGTCCTGGCGGGGGGCGCGGCCGGGCGGCTCGGCCTGCCCGCGGCGCCCCTGGGGTCCCCTGGGCTGCTGGTCCTGGATCCCATCGCGGCCTGGTTCCTCCTTCCCGTGCTCCTGCTCTCGGCCTGCGGGGCCATGTTCGGCCTGGGCTATTGGGGCGAGCGCCCCGGGGCCCGCCTCCTCCGCCTGGTCTACGGGGCGCTGGCGGCCTTCCTCGCCCTGCTGGTGGCGGCGGCCCACCCCCTGGTCTTCCTCCTGGGCTGGGAGGGCATGGCCATCGCGGCCTTCCTCCTGGTGATGGCGGAGGACCGCAAGGCCGAGACCCGCCGGGCGGGCTGGATCTACCTCGTCGCCACGCATACGGGGACGCTCTGCCTCTTCGCGGCCTTCGGGGTTCTGTCGGCCCAGGGCGCCGGCGCCTTCGCGGCGCTGCCCCGGGGCTTCGCCGCCAGCGGCAGCGGCACGGCGGTGTTCGTGCTCTGCCTCCTGGCCTTCGGCTTCAAGGCCGGCGTCATGCCCCTTCACGTCTGGCTGCCGCCCGCCCACGCCGCCGCCCCCAGCCACGTCTCGGCCCTGATGTCCGGCGTGCTGATCAAGATGGGGATCCTGGGGCTGGTGCGGCTGCTGTCGTGGATCCCCGATCCCCCGCTCTGGTGGGGCGCCCTCCTCCTGGGCCTGGGGGCCCTCTCCGGCGTCCTGGGCGTGGCCTTCGCCCTGGGCCAGCACGACCTCAAGCGCCTGCTGGCCTACCACTCCATCGAGAACATCGGGATCATCCTGCTGGGCCTCGGCCTGGGCACGATGGGGAAGAGCCTGGGCCACCCGATCCTCCAGGCCCTCGGCTTCGCCGGCGCCCTGCTCCACGTGCTCAACCACAGCCTCTTCAAGGGCCTGCTCTTCCTGTCCGCGGGTTCCGTGGCCCACGCCACGGGCACCCGGGACCTGGACCGCCTGGGCGGCCTGGGCCACCGCATGCCCTGGACCTCTGCGGCCTTCCTGGCCGGCGCCTGGGCCATCTGCGGCCTGCCACCCCTCAACGGGTTCGTCAGCGAGTGGTTCCTCTACCTGGGCTCCTTCCGGGCCCTGGCCCTCTCGCGCTGGCCCTGGTCCGTGGGCGTGCTGGCGGCCCTGGCCCTCATCGGCGCCCTGGCCCTGGCCTGCTTCGCGAAGGCCTTCGGCGCCGTGTTCCTGGGCATGGCGCGGACCCGGGCCGCGGAGGACATCCACGAATCCCCCCGCAGCATGCTCGTGCCCATGGGCGTCCTGGTCCTGGCCTGCGCCCTGATCGGCCTGGCCCCGGCCCTGGTGGCCCCGGCCCTGGACCGGGTGGTGGCGGCCCTGGGCTCCCCGGCCGTGGCCGGGCTCCCCGCCCTGTCCGGACTGGCGAGCCTCCCCCTGCTGTCGGCCCTGGCTCTGGGACTGCTGGGCCTCGCCCTCCTCCTGGGGCTCTGGCTGCGGCCCCGGCGACGGGACGCGGCGCTCCCCACCTGGGACTGCGGGTACGCCGTGCCCAGCGCCCGCATGCAGTACACGGCCTCCTCCTTCGCGGACGGTCCGGTTACGGGCCTGCGCTGGGCGCTCCTGCCGCGGATCCACGAGGCGAGGGTCCGCGGGCTCTTCCCTGGCGCAACCCGCTATGAGAGCCACGTGCCCGATCCGGTGCTGGACCGGGCCGCCGACCCGGCCCTGCGCCTGTCGGCGCGGGGACTGTCCCTGCTGCGCTTCGTCCAGGGCGGGCACCTGCCCGTCTACCTGCTCTACGTCCTGCTCACCCTGCTCACGCTCCTGGTCTGGATGGTGGTCTGAGATGCCTGGCTTCCTCGTCTTCCCCTCGCACGTGGCCCTGCACCTCCTGGTGGCCCTGCTGCTCCCGCCCCTGATCCCGGGCCTCATCGCCAAGGTGAAGGCCCGCATGGCGGGACGCACCGGCCCGCCCGTGCTGCAGCTCTACTACGACCTGGCCAGGCTGGCCCGCAAGGAGGCCGTGTTCAGCCGCACCACCACCTGGGTCTTCCTCGCGGGCCCGGTGGGCGCGGTGGCTGCGGGCCTGGTGGCCTCGCTGCTGGTGCCCTTCGGCCACACGCCGGCCCCCGTGGCCTTCGAGGGGGATGTGATCCTCTTCGCGTACCTGTTCGGCCTGGCCCGCTTCCTCACGATCCTCTCCGCCCTCGACACGGGATCGAGCTTCGAGGGCATGGGCGCGGCCCGCGAGGCGGCCTTCTCGGCCCTGGCCGAGCCCGCCCTCTTCCTGGGCTTCGCGGCCCTGGCGAAGGCCACAGCCAGCCTCTCGCTCACGCCCATGCTCCTGGCCCAGGGCGCGGCGGGGGTCCGGCTCACGGGGCCCCTCATCCTGGTGCTGGCGGGCTGGGCCATCGTCTACCTGGCCGAGAATTCCCGTATTCCCGTGGATGATCCCAACACCCACCTCGAGTTGACGATGATCCACGAGGTGATGGTGCTGGACCACTCGGGCCGCCCCTTCGCCCTGGTGCTCTACGGCGCCAGCCTGAAGCTGGTGGTGCTGGGGGCCCTGCTCGTGGACCTGGTGCTGCCCGCGACCTCGCGGCCCTGGCTGGACTGGCTGCTGTTCCTGGGCTGCCTGGGGCTCCTGTCCGGGGCCGTGGGGCTGGTGGAGAGCGCCACCGCCCGTTTCCGCATGACCAAAGTGCCCCAGTTCCTGGTGGCGGGCGTCCTGGCCTCCGGTTTCGCCTTTCTCCTCCTGCTGGTGTAGCCCATGTCGCCCGACTTCCTCATCGCCCTGATCATGCTCACCAATTTCACCCTGGTGGCCACCAGCCGCATCAACAAGGCCATCCAGGTGGCGGTCGTGCAGGGGGTCCTCCTGGGCCTCATGCCCATCGCCATGGGACTGGGGCGGCACCCCCACATCCTCTTCATGGTCGCCGCCGCCATCGCCGTGAAGGGCTGGTTCATCCCCTTCCTCCTCCGCCGGGCCCTCCGTCACGTCCAGATCCACCGGGAGGTGGATCCCTACATCGGCTACACGGCCTCGCTCCTGCTCTGCGCCGCGGGCACGGGCCTGAGCCTCGTGCTGGCCCACAGCCTGCCCCTGAAGGTCGGGACCACCCCCACCTTCCTGGTGCCGGCGGCCCTGGCGACCCTCTTCACGGGCTTCCTCGTCCTCGTCTCGCGGCGCAAGGCCCTCACCCAGGTGGTGGGCTACCTGGTGCTGGAGAACGGCATCTACCTCTTCGGCCTGCTGCTGGTGGAGGACATGCCGGTGCTCGTGGAGACGGGCATCCTGCTGGATCTCTTCGTGGGGGTGTTCGTGATGGGAATCGTCATCAACCACATCCGGACGGCCTTCGAATCGACGGACACGCGACACCTGTCCGAGCTGAAGGACTGACCGATGGCCTGGATCCTCATCGCCCTCCCCCTGGCTGCGGCCGCGACCGCCTTCCTGGTCTCCTCGCCCCCCGTGCGGGCCCGCCTCCTGCCGGCCACGGGCATCCTGCACCTCCTTCTCCTGCTGGTCATCCTGCGGGGCTGGCGGACCGTGCCTTCAGGGGCCTGGCTGGGCCTGGACGCCCTGGGCGGCTGGGTGCTCCTCGTGATCAGCGTGCTCTTCTGCATCTGCGCCTTCTACGCGCCCTCGTACCTGGCCCTGCGGCCGGAGCGGGACCACCGGATCTTCTCCGTGAGCCTGCTGGGCTTTCTGGGCCTGGCCTCGCTCCTGGCGGAGGCCCGCCATCCCGGCGTGGCCTGGGTGGCCATGGAGACCACCACCCTGGTCACGGCGCCTCTCGTCTACTTCAACCGCAACCGCCGCTCCCTGGAGGCCACCTGGAAGTACCTGGTCCTCGGCTCCGTGGGCATCGCCCTGGCCCTGCTCGGGACCCTCTTCATCGCCTACGCCGCCCACATGGGCGGGGTGGAGGAACCCCTCCAGTACAACCGGCTCATGCAGGAGGCCGGCCGCCTCTCCCGCCCCTGGCTGCGGGCGGGCTTCGTGCTGACCCTGGTGGGCTACGGCACCAAGATGGGCCTGGCCCCGCTCCACACCTGGAAGCCGGACGCCTATGGCGAGACGCCGGGCATCGTGGGGGCCCTGTTGGCGGGCGGCGTCACCAGCTGCGCTTTCCTGGCCCTCATCCGGATCTACGCGGTCATGGCCGCGGCCGGCGAGGACCGCTTCGCCCGGGAGATCCTGGTGGGCTTCGGCCTGCTCTCCATGGCCTGGGCCCTGGTCTTCATGGTGGGGCAGGTGGACTTCAAGCGGCTGCTGGCCTACTCCAGCGTGGAGCACATGGGGATCCTCGTCCTCGGCATCGGCATCGGGGGTGCGGCCACCCGGTTCGCCCTGTTCCACCTGGCGGCCAACGCCCTGGTGAAGAGCGTGCTCTTCCTGTCCGCGGGCAACATCCACCGGAGCTACGCCAGCAAGCAGCTGCCCCACGTCACGGGGGCCATCCGGAGGACGCCGGTGTCGGCGGGCCTCTTCCTCCTGGGCTTCCTGGCCATCACGGGCCTGCCCCCCTTCGCGCCCTTCATCAGTGAGTTCAACATCGCCGCCACGGCCCTCACCACGGGCCATGTCCTGGCCGGTGCCGCCTTCCTGCTGCTGCTGGCGGGCATCTTCCTGGGCATGAGCGACACCGTGCTGCAGGTGGTCTTCGGGACGCCGAGTCCCCAGCGGGTGCGGACGCCCTACAAGGACACCGCCGCCACCACGGCCCCCCTGATCGTGGCCCTGGGCCTGGCACTGGTGCTGGGCCTCTGGCTGCCCGGCCCCCTGCGGGCCATGCTCGACAGCGCGACGGCGACCGTGGATGGGACCGCGGCCCCGACGGTCCACCTGGCGGAGGTGCGTCCATGAGCGTCGTGCTGCTGCAATCCATCCGCAACGGCCAGGCTCTCCCCCTGCGGGAGGTGCCGGACCTGCCCCTCCCGGCCTTCCGGGAGGCCGTCATCCAGGGCGTGCGGGAGGGCCAGCGGTTGGCTTGCCTCTGCGCCGACATAGAGCGGCGGCTCTTTGCCGTCCTGGCCGACGATGCTGCGGGGGCCCTCCGCGTGGGCCGGACGCAGCTGGACGGGCCGCGCTATCCGTCCCTCACGCCCGAATGCCCCCAGGCGCACCTCTTCGAGCGGGAGCTGGCCGAGCAGTTCGGGATCATTCCGGAGGGCCACCCCTGGTTCAAGCCCGTGCGCGGCCACCGCCCCTGGAACGGCGCCGCGGACCCCTGGGGCCGTCCGGCCGACCTCCTGCCCGCGGTGATGGACTTCTACCGCGTCGAGGGGGACGAGGTCCACGAGGTGGCGGTGGGGCCGGTCCACGCGGGCGTCATCGAGCCCGGTCACTTCCGCTTCCAGTGCCACGGCGAGACGGTCTTCCACCTGGAGATCGCGCTGGGCTTCCAGCACCGGGGGATCGAGCGGGCCCTGGTCGGCGGGCCCCATCCCCTGACGCTCAAGATGGCGGAGACCGCCGCGGGGGACACCACCATCGCCCACGCCTGGGCCCACTGCCGAGTCCTCGAGGGCCTGGCGGGCGTCCAGGTGCCGGCCCGCGCCGACCGCGTGCGGGGCGTGGCCCTGGAACTGGAGCGCATGGCCAATCACGTGGGCGATCTGGGCGCCCTGTCCGGCGACGTGGGCTTCCTGCCCACGGCTTCCTTCTGCGGACGGATCCGGGGCGACTGGCTGAACCTCAGCGCCGAGGGCTGCGGCAGCCGCCTGGGCCGCGACTGGCTGTGTCCCGGCGGCCTTCGGCAGGACCTCGACCCGCTCCTGGCGGAGCGGATGCTCCCGCGCGTCGGGCGGAGTTGGCTGGAAACCCGGGATGCGGTGGAGCTGCTCTGGGGCGCTGCCTCCGTGATGATCCGTTTCGAGGCGGCGGGGAAGCTGGATCCGGTCCAGGCCCGGGAGATCGGTCTGGTCGGCGTGGCCGCCCGGGCCTGCGGCATCGACCAGGACGTGCGGCGGGACCATTCCTTCGGGCCCTACGACGCGCATCCCGTGAAGGTCTCCCTGGCCCAGAGCGGGAACGTCCACTCCCGCGCATGGGTGCGCTGGGAGGAACTGGCCGCGAGCACGCAGCACCTCTCCTCGGCACTGGAGGATCTGGTGGGCTCTCCCGCCGATCCCCGGCCGGCGCCGCTTCCTCCACTCGCGCCGGAGAGCCTGTGCGTGGCCCTCACGGAGGGCTGGCGCGGGGAGGTGCTCCACCTGGGGATCACGGACGCCGGAGGCCGCTTCGCCCGCTACAAGCTGGTGGATCCCTCCTTCCACAACTGGTTCGGCCTGGCCCTGGCGCTGCGCGGTGAGCAGGTCTCGGACTTCCCGCTGTGCAACAAGAGCTTCAACCTCTCCTACTGCGGGCACGACCTATGATGCACATTCTCCTGTCCCGCTGGCGCCAGGGCCACCGCACGCTGCCCTATCCGAAGGCGATTCCACCCCTGCCCGAGCGCTTCCGCGGCCGTCCCGTCATCCAGGCCGAGTGCTGTCCCGAGGGTTGCCATCTCTGCGCCGAGGCCTGCGCCACGGAGGCCATCACCCTCGATGCCAGGGGCCCCCGCATCGACCTGGGTCGCTGCCTCTTCTGCCCCGACTGCGTGGCGGCCTGCCCCGAGGGGGCCATCGAGTACACCCACGAGCACCGCCTGGCCACCCGGACCCGCGAGGACCTGGTCGCCTCGCCTGGCGAGGAATACCAGCTGGCCGCGGCCCTGGACGCGACCCTGATGCGGCTCTTCGGCCGCTCGCTGAAGCTGCGCGTGGTGAGCGCGGGCGGCTGCAACGGCTGCGAGGTGGACGTGAATGTGCTGGGCACCCTGGCCTGGGACCTGGGCCGCTTCGGCATCCAGTACGTGGCCTCGCCGCGCCACGCGGACGGACTGCTCATCTGCGGTCCCGTGACCCGGAACATGGAACTGGCCCTGCGGAAGACCTACGACGCGGTGCCCGGACCCAAGCTCGTCATCGCCGTGGGCGCCTGCGCCATCGCCGGCGGACCCTACTTCCGCCAGGAGGAGCAGCTGGGCGGTGCGGCCGCGGTGCTGCCGGTGGACCTCTTCATCCCGGGCTGCCCGCCTCATCCGGTGACGATCCTGGACGGTCTCCTCCGCCTCCTCGGACGGCTGGAAGGGGAGGGCCGCATCGGGATTCCAACTTAAGGTCTAAAAAGAAAGCGAACACTCCTCCCCGGGACTGGGAACCGGTGCCGAGTCCGGCCCGTTCAAATCCCAGTAACGGCAGGAGTTGTCGATTTCATTGGCGCGCCGCGCCACAGGGCCAACATTGAGCCCGGATATCGGCATCCTGAAGGAGGAACGTATGCGCACCTGGCGTGGCGTGGTGACCGTAGTCGCGGTTCTGGGCCTGACCCTGCTCATGGCCTGCGGCGGATCGTCCAGTTCCGGCAGCACCGGCGCGATGAGCGTCCACCTCGTGGACGGCCCCATCAGCGGCTACCAGGAGATCAACGTCGACATCCAGTCCGTGGAGATCAGCGGCAGCAACGGCTGGATCACGCTAGGCACGCCCAACAAGACCATCAACCTCCTCACCCTGACCGGCGGCGTGAGCGAGACCCTGGCCTCCGGCGCCACCCTGCCGGCGGGCCACTACCAGCAGATGCGGCTGATCCTCGGCACGGGCAGCACCGTGAAGCTGGCCGATGGGACGGTGCAGCCGCTCAAGGTGCCCTCAGGCATGCAGAGCGGGATCAAGCTCATCGTGAGCTTCGACGTGGCGTCGGGCACCACGGCCGATGTCTGGATCGACTTCGATGCGGCCCACTCCATCCAGGTGGTCCAGGCCGGGGCCTCGGGCCAGTACCTGCTGCGGCCCACGATCCGGGCCTACGACAAGACCGTGACGGGCTCCATCCACGGCACGTTGACGGATGGCGGGACCGCGGCCGGGCTGTCCGGAGCCATGGTCTACGCCGAGACCCTGGACGGGTCGGGCCACGCGCAGATCGCTCGCAGCACCGTGACCGACGCCAATGGCGGCTACACGCTGGACCTCCTGCCCGTGGGTTCCACCTACTACGTGGTGAGCCAGCCGGTGGTGGGCACAACGCCGAAGGCCTATGACGCCAAGGCCAGCGATGCCTTCGCCCTCAGCGCCACGACGCCGGTCTTCACCTACAGCGCGGCCTTCTCGGCCGACGCCGCCACGGGGACGGTCTCCGGCGGGGTCACGCCCGTGGCCACCAGTTCCCAGAGCGACGTGGTGAACCTCCTGCAGTCGCTGGCCACGCCGGCTTCCGGGAGCTTCTCGTTCATCGTGGGCAGCGGCCTGGCCACGGTGGGGACCTCGACGGAGACCTATTCGTTCTCGAACGTTCCGGCGGGAGCCTACAGCGTCCAGGCCGTGCGGTCGACGCTGAACCTGGACGGCACCACAACCGTGACCACGTCCACCGTCCAGCCCGCCACCGTGACGGCCGGGGGCACGACGACCGTGAACCTCGGGCTCTGAGGCCCTGGGACTGGGACGGCCCGCCCGGTTCCGGCGGGCCGTCCTGTCTCAATCCGCCAGTCCGGCCAGGAGGTCGAGCACTTCATCATCCTCGGGGCGCTGGGCGGGATCCTTGCGGCAGAGCCGCTCGATCAGGTCCACGAGCGGCCCCGGCGCGTCCGGCCGGAGAACGCGCAGGTCGGGCAGGGCGGAACTCCGGTGCTGGTCGAGGATCTCGAAGGGCGTCTCACCCGTGAAGGGAGGGCGCCCCGCCAACAACTCGAACAGGAGGACGCCGAAGGAGTACCGGTCCGCGGCGGGGCCCACCTGGGTCTTTGTCTGGGCCTCGGGGGCGGCGTAGAGGGGCGTCCCCAGGAACGCATACGTGGTAGTGAGGGTCTCCGAATCCACGACCCGGGAGATGCCGAAGTCCATGATCTTGACGCGGTCGCCGGCGAGCATGATGTTGCCGGGCTTGAGATCACGGTGGACCACGCCGTGGGCGTGGGCGTAGGCCATGCCGCCGGCGATCTCCTGCGCGAGGTGCAGCAGGTCGGGAAGGGCGGGGGGGCCGTCCTCGCGCAGGGCCTGGTCCAGCCGCCGTCCGGAGACGTATTCCATGGCGAGGTAGGGAGTTCCCTCCTCCGGCCCGGGATCGAGCAGGCGCACGATGCCGGGGTGGTCCAGCAGGGCTCCGAGGCGGGCTTCCTGGCGGAACCGACCCAGGAATTCGGGATCATCCTGGCGATAGGGATGGAGCACCTTCAGGGCCACCGGGGTGCCCTTGGCCTCGTGCCGGGCCAGGTAGGTGCTGGCGAAGCCGCCTCGGCCCAGCAGCCGCTCGATCCGGTAGGGACCGATACGGTCGGGGTCCCGGTAGGCCGGGTCCGGAACTGTCCGGCGCCTCCGCAGGATGGCCGAGGCCCCTCCGGCCAGGAGGAGGGCCGAGCCGGCCAGGAGGAGGGCGGTCTGCCATCGCCGTCTGGGCTCCGGGGCAGGGGCAGGCGGGGTCGTGGCCGAGGGAAGAGCGGGGGCCTGCGGCGCGGCCGAGGCCTGAGGCTCCCGGGAGACCAGCGGATGGGACACCGGCGGACGGGACACCGCCGGTCCGGGCCGTTCCTTCTGCACGGCGGCCGGGCCCGGAGGGGCCGGCACGGG
>Ga0208789_1000877_pt1 | contig 21645 bp, 11 predicted proteins | sample Methanotroph_Enr_FD_187368 | JGI IMG/M metagenome (GOLD analysis project Ga0208789, IMG submission 187368) | Enriched soil microbial communities from Old Woman Creek wetland in Ohio, USA - Methanotroph_Enrichment_5 (SPAdes) (version 2) | ecosystem: Environmental > Terrestrial > Soil > Wetlands...
AGTAGTTGCTTTAAGCTTGACATCTGAATTTATGTCTATTGACAGTGAAAATTCATTTTTTAATCAGTTGCAAAATGGACAAATTTCTAATCTAATTGAACGAAGTCAGTATAATAAGAGAAGGAAAAAATTATTCCATTTTGCTGAAGAAATCAGACAACATTTATATTCAAAATTCACAGAATTTGAGAACTATTTTGTTGTTGATAGTATGCCACTTGAGATTTGTAAAAAGGCTCGCCATAATAGGATTAAAATTTGCAAGGAAGATTTTCAGACCGCGCCAGATAAAGGTTTTTGTGCTTCACAAAACTCTTGGTTTTATGGTTACAAACTTCATGGGGTTTGTACTGTTTCTGGGGTTTTTCAATCAATAGATATTACAAAATCAAGTGTTCACGATGTACATTTATTAAAAGATTTAAAACATCAAATGTCTGATTGTGTGCTGCTTGGAGATAGAGGTTATTTGTCTTCAACATTACAATTAGATTTGTTTGAAACAGCAAATATAAAATTAGAAACTCCAATGAGAATCAATCAAATTGGGTATAAAAAACAGCCCTACATATTTAGAAAATCAAGAAAAAGAATAGAAACATTATTCTCTCAATTGTGTGATCAATTTATGATTAGACGAAATTATGCTAAATCTTTTCAAGGTTTTAAAACAAGAATTTTAGCTAAAATAACAGCATTAACTTTGGTGCAATTTATCAATAAATTTATTTTTGAAAGACCAATAAACAATATTAAAACACAAATAATTTGATTGCACCCAACGGGTTGAAATAATTAAAAAGTATGGAGATTATTCTGAACTGTTTCCATTTAAATTTTCAAGGAAGGAGATAAAATTGTCCTCGTGTTGTACATTAAGTTTTTTTCTTACTCTATAACGGGCACTTTCGACACCTCTTATAGAAATATTGAGTAATGGAGAAATTTCTTTATTTGTTAAGTCCATTTTTACAAAGGCACATAAACGTAACTCTCTTTTTGTTAGAGTAGGGTCTATTTGTTTTAATTTTTCAAAGAAATTTTGGTTTACTTTTTCAAAATTAACATCAAAGATTTCAATATATTCTTCACCAATTCGATGCTGATTTAACTTTTGAAAGATTTCAGTAATTTTCTTTCTTGCTTCTTGACTTTTAAGCAGTTCGCGTAGCTGACTTAGGTCGTTTTTTAATTCATCAAAAATTTCTTTTTTCTTGCTTAATGAAATGGTATAGTTTGATAATTCTTTACTTTTGTTGATAATATCGCCTTCAAGGCTTAATTTATCCTTATAAATTTCTTCTTTATCTTGTTTCAGTTTTAATTTTTCAATCTCTAATTCTAATAGTTGTTGAGATTTTTTAATTTCGTTTTTTGATTTTAGACGCTCAAATTCAATTTTTCTTTTTACATTATTTATTGTGTAATAAATGGCTAGACCACAGATAACTATATAAATAAAGTAGGCAAAATTTGTTTGATACCATTTAGGTAAAATATTGAATTCAAATGATGTTTCTTTTCCCAACTGACCTGCTAAATTCCTGCTTTTGACGAGAAATGTATAAGCCCCAGGTCTTAAATGTGTATATTCCTTATAGGGGTTTTTTTGCCAAGAAGACCAATTTTGATCCACGTTTTCAAGTTTATAACTATATTGAATTTCTGTGCTTGAAAACATTTTTGGTGATGAAAATTCAAAACGTAATATGTCAGTTTGGTTTGGTAATTGAATATTGTTTTCTTTTGAACTTATTTCAATATTATGGGGTTTTTGATTTTCCGTATAAGTTATTTGGATGATATTTGTTGGAAATATATTTATGTTTTCATTTTGTGGCAGGGTATAAAGGAATAAACCAGTATTAGTTCCAAATAAAACCTTATCATTACCCACGGGAAGAATACTTTCCATTCCTCGATTGAAACTCCCCTTGAGGTTCAGAAATAAATCTTTGTAGAGTTTTGGGTTGTTGCCGGTAAAATATCCAGCTTCGTCATCTTGAACAAACCAAGTTTTACCATTGTTTTCAATTAGTTTACGTGTGTTTTTTGATGAATCTAAAATGGTGTTTAATGGGTTAAATAATTCAAATTTATCTATGTTCTTATTGTAGGTGTAAGTGCCTGTATTCGTCGTAAAAACTATTTTATTATTCCAATTAAAAACATTTATATTGAAAGGGGATTTGAGTCCATTTTCATTTGTAAAAAAATCTACTGCGTCAACTCTTGAATAATCGGAATTGATGTGAATTTTATAAACCCCTTTGTGTCCGTGGCAAACCCAATAAGTGTTGGGGTCATAGTCTGCAAGGATGTCTCTGCTGGATTCGCCAAAACCCCAAATGTAGTTTTTAATAGACCATTTGTTTCCCTTTTTTTCTATAAGAAATAAACCATTATATGTAGATCCTAGATAGAATCCTTTTTTATTTTTTATTTTAGTTATTTTCCAAAAACCATTGGGTGTACCAATTTTTAAAGCTGCCCCATTTTCAAATTTATAAAGTCCCCGATCATGTGAAATTATGATGTCATTATCCAACTCTTGAATTGCCCATGCGGTCTCTTGCAAATTTTCTACTTTTTTAAAATTGAAAGAACTATTTTTTTTGAGGTTTAAAAAATCAGAAAAATAAACACCATTACTTGTGGCTATATAAACCACTTTATCTTTTACTAAAATATCATAAACAGAAGCTTGGTCAAAAGCCATAATAAAAGGCGATTTATAATCTAATAAACTCAAACCATTACTTTGTAAAACCCAAATGTTTTGATTTTTTGTTTGAAAAACACAATGAATTGTTGCATTTGAAAGTTCAGAAAAAAGATGATTGTCTCTAATAATTTCACCAGAATTAGTAAGAGTTATAATTTTTGAGCTACGAGTTCCTATTATATAATCATTATTATTGCCTAGTATTCCATAACTGACCATGTCTTTTTTAACACCTTCAAAAATATTGAATTTTTTCTGAATTGTTTTAGAGGCAATATCTGCAGAATAAACATTTCCAAATCTAGAAATAATGGTAATGATATTGGGTTTTGGAGTTGGAAGAATAGAAGATATATCTTCATTTAAAAATTCTTTTGCGTCAAAGACAAGCACAAGACTCATTGTTTTTGCATCAAATTTATATAAACCAAAGTTTCTGTCTTGAACGAAATAGTTGTCATTTACTTTCTCTGAAAAAACAAATGATTTGTTAGCAGGAAGGAATGTTACTCTATTTCCGGTATTAACAACCAGTTCCATAAAAGACCTATAAATAATATGCTTTTTATACTCTCTAACTTGCCAGAAGTTTTCTAGGTTCTTCCCTTCAAGGTGAAATTCAGAAATAAGTGATTTGTAAAAATAACTGCCATATTTGTTTTTTTGTAGCGTTCCTAATTCATTATATCCTCCAACATAAATTTTTCCATTATCAGCCTTAACAAGGCTATTTACCGATGAGCTATTAGGAAGGTTAATTTTTTGCCAACGTTCACCATCAAAAACTAATGCCCCATCGTTGTTGCCAAAAATCAAAGTTCCGTCTTCACTTTCGCACATAGTCAGAAACTGGGAATCTGCTTTAAAATCATTTCTGGAAAAGCGAATTATTTTTAGGGTTGATGGAGAGCCCGATAGAGGGGATGAATCATCTTTTATTTGACCAAACGAAAACCACGAAAAAAAGAATCCAAATACTATAAATATATAATGTTTTTTTATAATTATTTTCATGTAAAATTATAGACTATTTATTTTTTCAATGATTTATTTTTGATACTCATCAATTTTTCGGACAAAAATACGAATTAAATAGATAAAAAATCAATTATTTTTTTAATTTTAAAACATTGATATATAGATAATTATAAATATATAAGTGTCATTGACGTGTGCTTTAGGAGAAGATGCGTAATTCAAGTGTATTTTGATTTTTACAGTCAAACAATATATTATTTATTATTGTAATGTTTTTAACTTGATTTTTTCTTAAAATAAACAAAAATTATTTAAAAAATTAACTAAACTATTAAAATCATGAAAAAAATAGTTACTTTACTATTGTTGCCAAGTGCCTGATTATTAAACGCTTAATCAAGTATTGCCCCAGGTGTTTGGGAACGTCTTTAACAGGCTATGGGTATTTGAAAATTCAGTAATTTAGGGGTGGTCACAGACAGTTGGTACTAATCTTAATATTATTAATAGATGACTCCCGTTTTCTCAAGGTGCAGGTCCAAATGCATCAGATAAAGTGATAAGTAAACCATGGAACGATTAATCTCAACACCATGAACAATAAAAAGAGATTCCTCGTTCTTCGAAATGACTAATAGTAGGGCTTTATTTAAATAATATTTTACTGAATAATTAATGAAAACTATTTTCACCTTTTTGTTTTTGTCTATTATCTGTTTTTGTAACGGACAAACTAATTTTATCGCCGACAATTGGCCGTCTTTAGTGGGTTATTGGAATTTTGATAATAGTGATAATTTTGTTGAAGCACAAATAGGCAGTAATCTTGTAAGTCAAGGGGGATTTACTCAAGTTGCAGGACTATCAGCATCAGATTTTGCAGTAAGAAAGACAGTATCTTTTTTTCTGGCGGGGAAAAGAGATCTGAAAGCAGATATTTGAATGACATATTAAACGGGCCTTATATTTTCTGATTCGAAAGCGGAAACAAATGAACTAAAGATTCTTTTGACCACAATAAAGAGAATGGAATTTTTAAGAGTTATTATAATCCGAGAAAATTTTTGATTACGGAATTTTATATTTAAGGAGTTTTTTTTAGAATTTTCTGAAAGATCTTCAAATTGGGGTTTGCCTTAGTACTATTTAATAATAAGATATTACCCTGAAAAAATAATAAATCAAACAAATTAAACCAATAATTATTTATGAATTAAAAAACAATATTCTCAAATCAGTTTAATCGAATTACCAAACTAACTAATAAAAAAATATTAAAATGAAATTTACAAAATCACTTATTTTTTGTTTTTTGACTATTCTATTCTCGGTTTATGGGCAGGCACAAGATGTCGCTGTGAGTGGGAAAGTAATAGACGAAAATGGACTTCCTATTCCAGGAGCAAATATTTTAATCAAAGGAACCTCCAAAGCCGTGGCTACGGATTTTGATGGGAATTATCAAATAAAAGCCGCATCAAACGGTACTTTAGTGTTTAGTTTTATAGGGTACAACTCTATACAGGAACCTATAAAAGGAAGAAATTATATCGAAGTTAAACTTAGTCCTAATTCACAAGAACTTAAAGAGGTTGTTGTTACAGCCTTAGGAATAAAAAGAGAAACAAAAGCTCTTGGTTATGCTACTCAAAAGATATCTGGGGAGACTTTGCAAAAAGTTTCAGGTGTAGATGTTGCTACATCACTAACTGGTAAAGTAGCAGGGGTTTTGGTTAAAAACTCATCAGATTTTGCTGTTGCTCCAGTAATTTCTATTCGTGGTGAGAATCTCTCTTTATTGGTAATTGATGGGGTTCCATATACCAATAAGACCCTAAGCGACATCTCATCAGAAGACATAGAATCAATTTCAGTACTGAAGGGAGCTACAGCTGCAGCTCTTTATGGATATCGTGGTCAAAGTGGAGCTATAATGGTTACAACCAAAAATGGCACAACAAATAAACCAGGTATCTCTACGGATTTTGCAACAAACACCATGTACACAGCGGGATTTTTAGCTCTCCCTGAAAGACAAAGTTTGTATGGCCGTGGTGCCAATAATGCGTACGATAGAAACTCTGATAGTTCATGGGGAACTTTGATGGACGGAACAATCCGCAACCAATGGGATCCTTTTTTGAAGGCTTACGCAGATTCTCCTTATCTACCTGTTGGAAAAGACAATTTCGCTAATTTCTTGGAGCAAGGCTATGTAAGCAATAATAATTTTAGTATTGGTTACAAAGGAGATATAGTTTCTCTTAGAAGTTCACTTAACTGGACAGAAAATAAAGGACAATATCCTAATTCAACATTGGATAAGTATACATACTCTTTTGGAGGTGATATTAATTTAGATAAATTCAAATTGAGTTCTAATATATCTTATGCTAAAAAAACTGCTCCAAATATGGGATCTAATGGATATACATCTTATGATCCTATGTATTCATTATTAATTTGGTCTTCCTCGGATTATAATATATTAGACTACAAGGATAATTATTGGGTAAAAAAAGACGAGGTGCAAAACCACACTTTAGGTAATTCAGGAAATAATGCTTATTTTGACAGATATGAAAAAACGAACGAGGTTTCTCGAGATCTTTTTAATGCTGATTTGTCATTGAGTTATCAACTAACTGATTGGTTGAAAGCTTCCCTTCGTTCAGGTCTTGATTTTTACACAGATAAAGGGGAGTTAAGAACTTCTTGGGGGTCTAATTTAGCTACGGGTAATACAGGTGTACCTGGTAACTCTTCTACATGGAATGGTTCAAAAACCGGGGGTTATAATATAGGACAAACCCAAGGATATAGTATCAATAGCGATTTGCTTTTAAATGGAGACCGTTCTTTTGATAAATTCAATGTAGAATATCTTGTAGGAGGAACAATAGCCCGTTATCAAGATGATAATTTGAACGCAAACACAGTAGGCGGTATTTCTGTACCAGGTTTTTTCTCCCTAAAAGCATCAGTAAATCCTGCCTATGTAGGACAGTCTTCTTTCGGTAGACAGACAAATTCTGTATTTGGCCGTTTTGCTCTGTCTTATAATAAATGGGCTTATATAGAAGCAACGGGTCGTAATGACTGGAGTTCAACAATGGTAAATACACAAGCCGAATCCTACTTTTATCCATCAACGTCGATGAGTATCGTAATTTCAGAGCTATTGCCGGAATCAACAAAAAGCTGGCTTGATTTGTTAAAGGTTAGAGATTCCTGGACAATGTCAAAAAAGGCGGCTCTTGTTTATGATACTACTGTTAATAGTGTTTTTCAGGTTAATAGCGGGACCTGGAATGCCATGAATGGTGCAACTGCTCCTAGTTCTTTATATCCGTCAGGTATTATTCCTGAATCCAGTACAACATTTGAGATAGGATTGCAAGCAATAATGTTTAAAAATCGTTTGATGTTTGATGTAACGTATTATGATAAAAACTTTTACAACGGTATAATAAAAGGATCTGTTACTGCAGCCTCAGGATATACTTCTGCTTTTATTAATACCAAGGAAGAAACAAATCGTCGTGGTTGGGAAATCATCCTTAACGGTTCCGTAGTAAAAAATAAAGACTGGCAATGGGATTTAGGGACAAACTGGTCAACTTATGCACGTTACTATACCCAGTTAGATCCAACCTATTCACAAAATAAACCATGGGTAAAAACAGGAGAGCGTGTTGATGCTTTTGTAAGCAGGGAGTTTTTACGTGACCCAGCCTCTGGGAAATTGATTTACAATAACGGAAGACTTCAATCTAGTCAATATGATTCTGTTTTTGGCTATTCTGACCCTGATTACCTATGGGGTGTAACCTCTAATTTAAGATATAAAGATTTCAGTTTGTATTTATCTTTAGATGGTGTAGTTGGTGGGTTGATGAACTCAAGAACGGAAAGTTATATGTGGCAAACAGGAGGTCATCCAGATTCTCTTACACCAGAAAGAGCATTAGACGTAGCTACGCCAGGTTCCAAAAACTATATTGGTGAGGGTGTAAAAATTGTATCAGGAACGGTTACTTATGATCCATTTGGAACAATTCTTACCGATACTCGTGTTTTTGCTCCTAATGATATAGCAACAACTTACAAACAAGGAATGATTGATTTGCACGGCAGTAGTGCTTGGGGAGGTGCCGGAACCCGTCCAGATACTTTTTCCAAGACTTTCTTTAAACTACGTGAAATGTCATTTACATACACCGTTCCAACTAAATATTTAAACGGATGGGCTAAGGCTGCATCAATAGGTTTTGTAGGGCAAAATGTATTTTTGTGGTCAAAAAATTTCAAATATTCTGACCCTGACGGAGGTTCTGAAGATTTCTCGGATCCAGCGGTAAGATATCTAGGAGGCAATATTAAACTTACATTTTAATTAAACTTAACAATGAAAAATTTAAAACATATATTTTTAGCGATAATTTCTCTTACAATTGCAAGTTCATGCAGCAATTTTGAGGAATTGAATACAGACCCAAATGCACCTGCAAGTGTTTCACCTGACATGCTTGCTACTCAAGTATTGAAAAACACCTATAGATTTTGGAACCCAAATCCAACTGATTTTGGAACAAATAACTTATGGTGTAAACATACAGCAATGCTTGAAACAAACCCAAACCCTTATCAATATTATTATTCTTATTGGCCTTTCGGAGGATTTGGGTCGTATAAAAATTTAACTGATCTTAAAAGGATGGTTGAATTTGCTGAAGGAAGTGGTGACCCAATATTAGCAAACTCATATAAAGGATTAGCATTGTATTTGAAGGCTTATTATGGTTATACAATGACAATGGATATGGGAGATGTTCCGTATTCTGAAGCCGGAATGGCCGAAGAGGGAATTACAAGGCCTAAGTATGATAAACAGGCAGATGTATTTGTTAGTATTCTTAAAGATCTTCAAGCTGCAGAGGCATTTTTTGCCACAGGGAAAAAATTTGGCGGTGACATAATGTATGGAGGTGATAATATTAAATGGCAGCGTCTTTGCAATGCAATGCAGTTAAAAGTTATACAAACGATTAGTAAAAAAGCTACTGCCGAGCAAAAAGCTCGCTTTGCGGCTATAGTAAATGCTAATAAATTAATGGTGGGGAACGCTGATAATTTTCAATTAGTATATACCGATACTCCAAATGCAACTCACCCTTTCTGGAATGGAGAAAACAGAAGAATTTATATTAGTGCTTCAAAATTAATAGTTGATGAACTAAAAAAGGTAAATGATCGCAGATTATTTATTTTTGCTGAGCCAGCAAGATACTTAACAGTGAGTACTTTTAATGATGGTGTTGGTAATGGTACGGGGACTAAACAGGAAAATGATTTTGATGCTTATGAAGGCGCACCTACAGAATTATCTGCTGATGCTCTAGCTGTTAATAGGTCAGCAGGCAAGTATTCATTTATAAATAAACGTTATAAAGATATTAAAGCAGGGGATCCTATGATTCATTTTTCTTATGCTGAGCAATGTTTCATCATTGCAGAAGCGATAGAGGAAGGTTGGGTTACCGGAGTTGCAAAAGATTACTATGAAAATGGTGTAAAAGCAATGCTTCATTATTTTAGAACCTTGCCTTCTGCTTCTACGGGTAATCATGGAATGGCTATTACTCAAGCCTATATAGATGGTTATTTTACAGGTAATGCCGCCTATGCTGCAACTAAAACAGATCGTTTGCACCAAATATGGGTACAAAGATGGCTTATCGATTTCTTCCAAGGAAATGGATTAAATTATAAAAATTTCCTTCGTACTGGGTATCCTCTTTTCCCTTTAGATCCAGCTACCAGCATGAATCCTGATGATAAAACAAAATATCCTAAACGCTGGAAGTACCCAACTGATGAACAAGTATCTAATCCGGATAATTATAATCTGGCGATTAGTGCCCTTGGAGGATATGATGGGATTAACATAGTTCCTTGGTGGTTACAATAATAGATACAATTATAATTTTAGCATAAGCAATATTTAAAGAATATTTGCTAATATGTAAAGAGATTTTAACATTTATTGGTTAGTTAGTTTTTCATTATTGCTTCTGTTTTTTTATTAAACGGAAGCAATAATGAAAGGCAGAATCAATGCTCGAACCCTAAAAGGTTAGTATCGTTCTTTGTACTTTATCAACCTATATTGTTTGGGTAAATAAGAGTGCAATTACAAGGAATGAATAGAGATTTATAGAAAAAACTATCCAAAAAACACTGGATATAAATATTGTGTTTAATTTAAGTTAGTAATTCTATTACAGCCTGTAATTTCTAAGTTACGGGCTGTTTTAGTAAATCACCGTTTTTTATGATGTCAAAGGTGGTTATTTAAAAGTTTAAGGTATGATTACCAACCAATGTAATAAAATAATAATAAAAAAAATGAAAATATTCAGCACTTTAATTATAGCAATCGTAATCAGTTGTTCTTCATACTCACAATCAAAACAGGAAAAAAGGTTAAGTTTTTTGCACACTTCCGGTCAAGATATGGTTAACGAATCAGGAGAAAAAATATTTTTAAAAGCAGTAGGGCTTGGAAACTGGCTTTTGCCCGAAGGATATATGTGGAAATTTGGTGGCTTGGGTGACCGTCCGCGCAAAATTGAAAAAGTAGTGGAGGATTTGATTGGTAAAGAAAAATCTGCCCATTTCTGGAAAAAATACAGGCAAAACTATATTACGGAAGCAGACATTAAAAGAATTGCTGAATTGGGATTTAATTCGGTTAGGCCGGCTTTAAACTCAAGATTATTTTTAACAGAAGGTGAAAATCCTGTGTATGTTGAGGAAGGATTTCAGTTGATTGATTCTTTAGTTTCCTGGTGTAAAAAACATAAAATTTATGTTATTATTGATATGCACGGAGCTCCAGGCGGACAAACAGGGGCCAATATTGATGATAGTCCAAACGATATATCGGAACTTTTTATTGATAAAAAATACGAGGATCAACTCGTAAATCTTTGGGTAAAAATTGCCCAAAAATATAAAGACGAACCTGTTGTGGCTGCTTATGATTTACTGAATGAACCACTTCCACAAGCTACTGGCGCTGCCGATAAATACAAACATTTGCTTGTGCCAATGTATAAGCGTATTACTGCAGAAATTCGCAAAGTAGATCAAAAACACATGATTACTCTGGAAGGTTTTAATTGGTCTAACGATTGGTCTGTTTTTGACAAACCTTTTGATACGAATGTCTTTTACCAGTTTCATTATTATTGCTGGGGCAGACCAGATAATTTGAACAATATAGACGAGTATTTAACAAAACGAAACGATTTGAACACCCCAATTTGGGTTGGTGAAACTGGCGAAAAAGGGAATGCAATTTATTGGGCTACGACCCAATATTTTGAAAAAAATAACATTGGCTTCTCTTTTTGGCCTTGGAAAAAAATGGACACTAAAAACACGCCATATTCCATAAAAAAACCGGATAATTGGGACTTGATTTCGGAATATACAAAAAATGGCCCAAAACCTGACAGAGTTATTGCAGAAAAAGCATTCAACGACTTACTCGAAAATATAAAAATAGCCAACTGCGATTATTTTGAAGATGTATCTAACGCCATTAACACAAGAATCCCAGGAAAAATTGAAGCGGAAAATTATGGATTTGAAGGTTATAATCGTTCCTATTTTGTTTTAGACACACTTAATAAGTCTAAATTTTACAGAAAAAATGAGCCGGTACAAATAGGGCTTGACAGCGAGGATAAGGATCAGTTTTGGTCTGATCAATCTGTTGAACTTCAAAAATCAGAATGGCTGGTTTATAATTTTAACTGTTTAGACAAAAAGAAACATCTATTGACAATGAGTGCATCAGCCAATATTTTGCCTACGGATTTAATAATTTGGATAAATAATAAAAAAGTAAATTTTACGGTAAGCAATAAAAACTTGAGCGAAGTAACTATAGGTACTTTTAAATTAAAAAAGGGAGAAAATAAAATTAAAATCTTGGTCAAATCCAATAGCCTGAAATTAGATTGGTTTAAATTTAATTAATGAATTAAAAAACAAAAAATAATTTGAAAACTACCATTCAGCCACACGATGTGTTAATTATCATATTGAGTAAATAGTGGATAGTAATTTAGAGTTGTTTTCAAACTAATCGATAGTAAAACAAATGAAAATTAAGAAAGAATATTTATTACTTGTTGCACTATGTTTTGTTAGTGTCATGGTTTCGGCAAATGTTAGGTTGCCTAAAATCTTCGCTAATAATATGGTTTTGCAACGCAATACGCCAATTCCGGTTTGGGGTTGGGCTGATGCCAATGAGAAAATTGAAATCCGTTTCAACACGCAAATTAAAAAAACCAAAGCCGATAAAAATGGTAAATGGATAATTAGGTTGGATTACGAAACCGCTGGTGGACCTTATGAATTATCCATTAAAGGGAAAAATAAAATTGTCATAAAAAACGTTTTGGTTGGCGAAGTCTGGCTTTGCAGCGGACAATCCAATATGGAATTTACGGTTAGTGAAGCAATAAATGCCGAAAAGGAAATGAATGACGCTAACTTTCCAATGATACGACATTTTGATGTTGCAAATGCTATAGGCTCCTTGCCAAAAGAGGATGTGAAAGACGGAAAATGGGAAGTTTGTTCCAAAACTACAGTTGGTAATTTTACGGCTGTAGGTTACTTTTTTGCCAAAAAAATATACGATGAATTAAAAATTCCAATAGGATTAATTAACGCTTCGTGGGGAGGAACAAATTCTGAAGCCTGGACAAGCCGTGAAGCATTTGAAAGCAGCCAAGAATTTAAAGAAATGATTGCCGAAATGCCGAAAGTGAGTCTTGATTCAATGTCAAATGCTTACATCAAAAACGAAGCAAAAAGAATAGAAGTTTTGCAAGGTGCTAAAATAAATTTGGCCAAAGCCCTAACGTACAAAGAAACTTCATTCGATGATGCAAATTGGCCTGAATTCGATGAACCCAGAGAATGGGAAAGACAGGAATTGGGTGAATTAGATGGCGTTGTTTGGCTTCGAAAAACGATTCAGGTTGCTGCAAATGATGCTGGAAAAGAGGCCTCGATAGAATTGGCAAGAGTTTTCGATGAAGATATAACCTATTTAAATGGGGTTGAAATTGGTAGAAATGATAAATGGAATGCAACACGGAAATATGCTATTCCTGAGGGTGTTTTAAAGGAAGATAAAAATGTAATTGCAATCAGGATTGTTGACAATGGCGGCAGTGGCGGTATATCCGGAAATGATGAGGAAATAAAAATCAACACGGCAAATGCTGTTATTATGCTTAAGGGAAAATGGAAATATCAGGTAGAGGAAATCTTTTCAAATATTGGTAAAGACAGTTACCCAACTTTGCTTTACAACGCTATGATAAATCCATTAATTCCCTACGCATTCCAAGGTGTTTTGTGGTATCAAGGCGAGTCAAACGCATGGAGAGCCTATGAATACAGAAAGGTGTTTCCTTTATTGATAAATGATTGGAGGAAAAAATGGAACAAAGGTGATTTCCCATTTTATTTTGTGCAATTATCAAGTTATGATATTCTAAAAGGCAACAGTAATAATGGAAGTATGTGGGCCGAACTTCGCGAAGCGCAAACTATGACATTGAGTTTGCCAAATACAGGAATGTGTGTAACAACTGATATTGGTAACCCAAATGATGTGCATCCCACAAACAAACAAGATGTGGGAAAAAGACTGGCAGCAATCGCTTTGCATAATCTTTATAACAGAAGTATAGTTTGCAGCGGACCTACTTTTAAATCTATGGAAATACAGGGAAATCAGATAATCGCAACTTTCGAAAACACAGGTTCGGGATTATCAACCTCTGATAAATATGGCTATGTAAAAGGATTTGAAATTGCAGGAAGTGACCAGGTATTTTATTATGCCAAAGCTCAAATTGTCAATAATAAGGTGGTCATTTATAATGAAAATGTGCCAAATCCTGTTGCCATACATTTTGGCTGGGCTGATGATGCAAGCGATGACAATCTATATAATGTGGAAGGATTTCCCGCCGCACCTTTCAGAACCGACAAATGGAAATCAATAATGAAAGAATTTAAATACAAGATAGCTAAATAAAAAACTCTTTTTTACAATCGAAATAATAAAAAGAGGTTATTTAAAATATAAAGTTGAATTAATATAAAAACAAGTAAAATGAAAAAGCAGTATTTATTCCTATTGGTTATTCTCATAAGCAGTATTTCAATCAATGCACAAGTTGCTGTAGCAAAAATTTTTGCTGACAATATGGTCTTGCAACGCAATACGCCAATTCCTGTTTGGGGAATGGCTAAAGCCAATGAAAAAATCGAAATCCGTTTCAATAAACAAATCAAAAAAGGCAAAGCTGATAAAAAAGGCAAATGGCTGATTCGTTTGGATAACGAAAAAGCTGGCGGACCATACAGTTTGACCATAAAAGCAAGCAACACCGTTCAAATCAAAAATGTTTTGGTGGGAGAAGTTTGGCTTTGTACAGGACAATCTAATATGGAATGGTCAGTTGAGCAGTCTAACGATGCCAAAAAAGAGATGGCTTCTGCAAATAATCCAATGATTCGACATATCAAAATTGAAAAAGAAGTGAATTCAATACCTCAAAGTAGTGTAAATTCAAAAAATAGTTGGCAAGTTTGCGATTCAACAACTGTTGGTGATTTTACAGCCATAGGCTATTTTTTTGCCAAAAACCTGTACAACGAACTCAAAATACCGGTTGGCTTAATAAATGCATCTTGGGGAGGAACCAACATTGAAACTTGGATTAGCCGTGAAGGCTTTGAGAGCAGTGACGAATTTAAGGAAATGATTGCCGGAATGCCAAAGGTAGATTTAGATTCTCTATCGAAACTAAAAGTAAGTGGGTTTGAAAAAAAAATAGAAACTTTACAAGGAGCAAAAATAAATAGTGCAGGTGCAAATGCTTTCAAAGAATCTGTATTTAATGATTCAAAATGGCCGGAACTTAATATGCCTCAATTATGGGAAGCACAAATTTTAGGAGAATTTGACGGTGTGGTTTGGTTGCGAAAATCCATCACACTATCAGCTGATGATAGTAAAAAAGAAGCGCTTTTGGAATTAGCACAAGTTGACGACGAGGATATTACTTATGTCAATGGAATGAAAGTAGGAGGTATGGAAAAATATGATTCAAAAAGAAAATATGCAATTCCAGTCGGAATTTTAAAAGAAGGAACAAACGTAATTGCCGTTAGAGTGACAGATACTGGAGGCGGTGGTGGAATTTATGGAGAAGCAGCCGATTTGAAATTAACTGTTGGAAGCAAAATCATTCCATTAAGCGGAAAATGGAAATTTCAAGTGGAGTCTACAAAAACATCAACAAACGAAAACTCACTTCCATCACTTTGCTACAATGCAATGATAAATCCATTGATTCCTTTTGCCTTCAAAGGAGTATTATGGTATCAAGGTGAATCGAATGCCGGCAGATCATACCAATATCGAAAAGCCTTCCCATTGATGATAAATGACTGGCGTCAAAAATGGAATCAGGGTGATTTTCCGTTTTATTTTGTACAATTGGCAACTTTTTTTGCAGGAGGAAACAGCAACGAAGGTTGTGGTTGGGCAGAACTTCGTGAAGCTCAAACTATGACATTGAGTTTGCCAAACACAGGAATGGTGGTTACCACCGATTTAGTAACTATTCCAAGCGATATTCATCCAACAAACAAACAAGATGTTGGTAAAAGGTTGGCTGCAATTGCTTTTAATGATTTGTATAATAAGAAAATGATTTGTTCTGGCCCTACATTCAAATCATTGGAAATGAAAGGCAATCAAATCATTGTTTCTTTTGATAATATTGGTACAGGATTATCAACACCAGATAAATACGGATACATCAAAGGTTTTGAAATAGCTGGAAAAGACCAAGTATTTCATTATGCCAAGGCTTTTATCAAAGACAATAAAGTAATTCTTTCAAGCGAAGAAGTTCCAAGTCCGATTGCAGTTCATTTCAGTTGGATTGGTGATGCAACCGAAAGTAATTTGTTCAACAAAGAGGGTTTTCCTGCCGTTCCTTTCAGAACGGACGAATGGAAAACCGTTACCAAAGAAGAAAAATATAAAATATTTATTAATTAAAAACAACTATGAAATGCGTATAATCGAAATTTGGTCACAAAAACCAAGTAAAATTAGTGCATAAAAGGATTAATAATATAACAACCAAAATAAAACAATATGAGGAAAATAATTTTATTCATACTGTTATTTCATTCATTAAGTATAGTTGCCCAAACTACAACAGCTTCTCCTTTTGGGAAAAATAAAGGTCCAAAACAAAAAAAAGAAGTGGCTGACCCAAATGTTGTTTTGCCACCAGCGTGGGCATTTGGAGTGGTTTATGGCGGATATACAAACCAGAATGAAACAATTGAAACAGTAAAAAAAATACAGGAACACGATTATCCAATTGATGCCTATTGGATAGATTCTTGGTTTTGGTCCTATATAGAAAAAGGAAAAGGACCAAAAAAATACCTGGATTTTATTGCTGATACTATCTCTTATCCAAATCGGGAGAAGATGTGGAGTTTTTTGGAGAAAAATAATATTAAAGGTGGATTTTGGATTTGGGACTGTATTTTAGAAACTGGAAATGAAACTACTTTTAAAGAATTTGATAGTTTAGGATATTTTTCCAAGAAATATCTTGAAACGAACTCATGGCATAATAACAGCACTAGTACCGCTATGTTTCAAAATGAAAATGAAAAGAAAGGAACTTTGTGCGGGAATATAGATTTCGAAAATCCTGCTGCGGTTGCTTTTTTCAAAAGTAAAATGAAGTATTTTTTTGGTGAAGGAGCTGACTTTATGAAGCTTGATAGGACAGCGAAAATTGAAACCGTCAAAACAATCTTTGAAATAAGTCAAGAATTTGGTAAAGAAACCAAAGGCAGGGGGTTTATGTTATCTCATTCATTTGATACTGATTTAGAAGAATACAAACGTTATCCGGCAAAATGGACTGATGACACTCGTTCCGATTGGAATGTAGAAACCCCAACAAAAAAATTCGACACTTGGGTGCCTAATGTTGCCTTCAAAGAAAATATTGAAATGTTTACCAATCCTCAAAAAAAATCCAGTAAAATTCCATTTTTGACAAATGATACTGGAGGTTTTGATCTGGGAATTACCCATAAATTAGATGAAGAACTTTATATTAGATGGGTTCAGTTTTCAACATTTAATCCCATTATGGAAATTTTTTCTCAACCCGAAAACTCATCTAAAAATTTGGCATTTAATTATTCTGAAAGAGCAGACAAAGTATTCAGGCAATTTAGCCATTTGAGAATGGAATTATTCCCATATATCTATTCATATGCATTGGCAACACGTTTAGAAGGTAAAAGTATTATTAGACCAATTGACGGTTATTTATATCAATTTTATTTTGGAGAGCAATTCCTTATAGCACCTGTTTATAAACAGGGAAAAACGAACGTAGAAGTTTATTTTCCTGAAGGCAATTGGGTGAATTTTTGGACAAATGAAAAGATTTCTGGCGGTAAAAAACATATTGTTGATGCTCCTTTAGAAACTATCCCTTTATATGTAAAAAAAGGCAGTATTATTCCGATGAGACCCTATGCTTCGTCAATAGAAGTGGGTACAAAAAACAAAATAATTTTACACATTTTTCCTGGTGAAGATGGGATGTTTAAATTGCTGGAAGATGATGGCACTTCAAATGATTATTTAAGTGGAATCTATGCGGAAACAACTATTGAGATGATAACTCTTAATAAGAAATCCTTTAAATTAAAAATAAATAAGTCAAACGGTAATTATAAAGGAATGCCCGATCAGCGAAAATGGGAAATAAAAATTCACTCCAACATAAATTATAAAAAAGGAATTAGTGAGAAAGCAAAATTCGATTTAACAGAAGAAGATAATAATATTTTAAAAAGCAAGGAAATTACGATTTTTGCAAACAAAGATTTTGAAATAACATTTAGGTAACTGAGATAAAATTTATGAAAAAAAAAGTTTTTAAAATAAAGCGATTAGGCTTAGCGTCAATTATAATTTCATGCTTTTTATTTTTCGGTTTTAAAGAGAATACACCAAAATTATTTGTTATAGGTGATAGTATTTCAATGCATTATGGTCCACTCCTTGAAAAATCGCTGACCGGTTTTTTTATATATGATAGAAAAAGAGGAAATGAAAGCAGTTTGGATAATCCAAACGGAGCCAACGGAGGAGATTCTAAAATGGTTGTGTCCTATTTAAAAGAATTGAAAAAAAATCCAAATTTCAAAACAGATTATTTACTAATTAATTGCGGGTTGCACGATATTAAAAGAAACTCCAAAAAATCTAATCCTCAGATTAGTTTAAGCCAATATTCTAAAAATCTTATAGAAATTATTTCAATTAGTAAAGAACTGGGAGCTAAATTAATTTGGATAAATAGCACTCCTGTTGTCGATTCAATTCATAATTCTAAAGTTGGATTCATAAGATTTAATGAGGATGTGATTAAATACAATAATGAATCAACTAAAATAATGAAGGAAGCGGGGATACCAGTAATTGACATCAACACATTTACCATGAAATTTATTCCGGAAGGTTATATAGATCATATCCATTATAATAATGAGATAAGGCAAAAACAAGCAGATTTTATCGCAGGGAGCTTGGTAGCAATCAAATGTTAATAAATAAAGAAAAAAACAATGAAATTCATCAAACACATTCTCTTACTTTTTCCTTTTTTTGGGTTTTCACAAGAACTGATAACCAACGTTCAAAATAGAATTACAACTTCATTAAACGGAGAATGGAATTACATCGTAGATTCCTATGAAACGGGTTACTATAGTTTTCATCATGATGCTTTCGACCAACAGAAAGATTTTCAAAAATCAGCTTTTTTCAATAACTACCATGCTCAAAACAAGCAGGAATTGGTGGAATATGATTTTGATAAATCGCCAACAATGACCATTCCAGGCGATTGGAATTCACAAAAAGAGAACCTCTTTTATTATGAAGGAAATGTTTGGTTCAAGAAATCGTTCGATTATGATGTAAAAGAAAACAAACGCCTTTTCGTCTATTTTGGAGCTGTCAACTACAAAGCTGAGGTTTATCTCAACGGAAAAAAATTGGGTACGCATGAAGGTGGTTTTACGCCATTTAATTTCGAAGTTTCCTCCATTATCAAAGCAAAAGATAATTTTTTGGTGGTAAAAGCGGATAACACCCGGCGAAAAGAAGCCGTTCCAACCCTCAATACCGATTGGTTTAATTATGGCGGAATTACACGCGATGTCGTGTTAATTGAAGAACCGAAATCATTCATCCAAGATTATGCTATTCAGCTCAAAAAGGGAGAGAAGAACACGATTTCAGGATTTGTAAAGATTAATAATTTTGACAAAAAAGAGGAATTTGTAAGCATACGAATCCCGGAATTGAAAATTAATTTTAGAGGAAAAATTGATACTGATGGAATTGTCAATTTTGAAATTAACAATAAAAAAATTGATTATTGGTCACCCGAATCACCAAAATTATATGAAGTTTCAATTGGATATAAAAATCAAACACTAAAAGACGATATTGGTTTTAGAACGATAGAAACTAAAAATGCCAAAATTGTTTTGAATGGCAAACCGGTTTTCCTGCGTGGAATTTCCATTCACGAAGAAAATGACAAAGGCGGCCGAGCGAACTCTGAAGCTGACGCAATTCGGTTGCTTACTTGGGCGAAAGAATTGGGGTGCAATTATGTACGATTGGCACATTATCCTCATAATGAAAATATGGTGCGTTTGGCAGACAAAATTGGGTTGATGGTTTGGGAAGAAATCCCGGTGTATTGGACAGTTGATTTTACCAGTTTGGAAACCTATAAAAATGCAGAAAATCAATTGGTCGAAATGATTACCCGTGATAAAAACAGATGCTCCGCCATTATTTGGTCTATGGCAAATGAAACGCCGATTTCGGTTGCGCGCAATACTTTTATCAATAATTTGATTACTAAAGCAAGAACTTTAGACGATACCCGATTGATAAGTGCCGCTTTGCTTACCAAAAGTGAAAATTTTAATAGTTATGTTGACGATGCCATTGCAGAAAATCTTGATATTGTTGCTTTCAATGAATATTTGGGTTGGTACGGAGGAAATCTGGAAGACGCCGAAAAGATACAATGGACATCAAAATACAATAAACCAGTTGTGGTTTCAGAATTTGGCGGAAGCGCAAAACAAGGATTACATGGTGAGAAAAATGAACGCTGGACAGAAGAATTCCAGGAGTATTTATACATTCAAAATTTGAAAATGATTGAAAAAATTCCAAATATTAGTGGTTTGAGCCCCTGGATTTTGGTTGATTTTCGTTCGCCAAGAAGATTGCTTCCCGGTATTCAGGATGGATACAACCGAAAAGGATTGATTTCGAATGATGGAAACAAAAAGAAAGCGTTTTCGGTGTTAAAAGATTTTTATGATAAATGGAAAGCAGCAGAATAATTGCTTAGTTTTGATAAGTAAAAGACGAATATGAAATATAATCTAAAAATAGTAAAAACGATTCTTGGGATTCTGATATTGTTTTTATACACAAATGGGAATGCTCAAAACTTGCCTTTTTGGAATGATATTCAAGCTTTCAAAAAGCAGGACAGCATTGCGATGCCTTCTCAATATAAAACTCTTTTTATAGGAAGTTCTTCTTTTACTATTTGGAAAACTTTGGATAAAGATTTGCCCGAATATGCACCACTAAATCGTGCTTTTGGAGGATCTACTTTGTTGGATGTAATCCGCTATCGAAAAGACATAATCGATAAATACAATCCTGAAAAGATCATTATTTATTGTGGCGAAAATGATGTCGCTTCTTCGGATACAGTAACAGGAAAAATAGTGTTGAATAGATTTAAGGAACTTCATTCGCACATTAGAGAAAAGTTTCCCACGATTAATATCTATTATATTTCAATAAAACCAAGTCCATCAAGATGGAGTATGAAGGGGAGGATGATTGATGCCAACAGGCAAATTAAAAAATATTGTAAAAAACAGAAAAATACTTATTATATTAGTATTTGGAGTCAAATGTTGCGAAATACAAAACCAAATCCCTCCCTGTTTTTAAAAGACAGCTTGCACATGAATAATAAAGGATATGAAATTTGGATAAAAGAGATAAAGAAGAAAATTAAAAATTAGCTGTCAAATTAGGAAGTGTAGAATAATACTTGTTTCATTTTTAGCTTTTGTTTAAATCAAGTATTTAGGCAGTAATTTTTCCAATAATTTTTGCTTTAAAAAAGTCCATTAAGATAAAAGTCCTTCATAAATAAAACTAAAAAAACTCCATTATTTCTAATGGAGTTTTTTGTGGGCAATGAGGGGTTCGAACCCCCGACCCCCTCGGTGTAAACGAGGTGCTCTGAACCAGCTGAGCTAATTGCCCTATTTTAACAATATAAGAACTTCAATTTTAAAGTATCGTTTCCCTTATTGCGTGTGCAAATATAAGTCACTTTTCTGTATTTTCAAACAAATATTGAAAAAAATCATAAAATTTCTGCCACTACAAAGGTGCTTCCGCCAATATAAATAAAGTCTGCTTTTGTGGCGTCGTGCAATGCTTTCTTATAAGCTTCTGTTACCGAAGGATATATCTTCCCTGATAATTGATGTTTTCGCGCTTTTTCTTGTAAAATAGAAGCTTCTAAACCACGCGGAATATTGGGTTTGCAGAAATAATAAATGGCATCTGTGGGAAATAGGGGCAAGATTTCGTCCAAATCTTTATCGTTTACCACTCCTAATACCATATGGAGCGTTTTAAATTTTTCCTTCAG